>ERZ1031746.759-NODE-759-length-11005-cov-3.994064_pt1 | contig 11005 bp, 14 predicted proteins | sample MGYA00518171_ERZ1031746 | MGnify/ENA primary metagenome ERZ1031746 (study PRJEB33719, sample SAMN04261238) | wastewater metagenome | biome: rural village; feature: human; material: feces | host: Homo sapiens | place: El Salvador | collected 2013-01-07 ...
ACCAAATGAAAACAAAGTAAAAAGAGGCTGTGAAGAAATGAGGATTCATTTCTTCGCAGCCCCTTTTGGCATGCGCTATTTCACGAAGCGGCTCTCTTACAGCAGGCCGCCGTAATTTTCAAGCATCTGACGTACCTTTGCTTTTTCTGCTTCCGTCGGTTCGACCATCGGCAGACGGAAGTGTCCGCCAGGCTGGCCGACCAGATTCGTAGCCGTTTTGACAGGAGTCGGGCTTGCCGTAAAGAACATGCCTTTGTTGATCTCATACATCTTGAGGTGCAGCTCTCTGGCTTTTGCAAGATCGCCTTTTTCAAAAGCATCCACCATAGCGAGCATGTCATCCCCGATGACATGTGCGGAAACGGAAATGATGCCTACGCCGCCGGCAAGAAGAACAGGCAGTGTGAATGCATCGTCACCGCTGTAGATCATGAAGTCTTCCGGAAGAAGCGCTTTTTCCTTGGTGACCTGATCCCAGTTGCCGGTTGCATCTTTGATGCCGACGACATTCGGGCATTCATCCACGATTCTCTTGATGGTTTCCGGCTGGATAGACACGCCGGTTCTGCCCGGTACGTTGTAAAGAACGAGCGGCAGATCTACGCCTTTGGCGACAGCCGTGAAGTGCTGGTACATCCCTTCCTGGTTCGGTTTGACATAGAAAGGAACGATCACCAGCGCGCAGTCAATGCCCGTTTCCTTGGCTTTGTTGCCGAATGCAATGGTATCTGCGGTGCTGATGGTACCGATATTGCCCATGACAGGCACTTTCTTGCCTTCACCGCGTTTTCCGACAGCATCTACGATAAGGGTATACAGTTTCAGCTTTTCTTCGGCGGTCATGGTAGCACCTTCGCCGGTGGTTCCACCGACAAGGAGGCCCTCAGAGCCATGAGCGACAAGATGCTTTGCGAGTGCGACAGCACTTTCGTAGTCGACAGCACCGTCTTCTGTGAATGGAGTGATCATAGCCGTAATGACGCGGCCAAACTGAGCAGTTGCCATAGTTATATCTCCTTTGGATCTTTATCTTTGAACTAGGGATTAGTGGCTAGGGATTAGGGATTAGAAGTAACTGGTGACTAGTGACTTCAATGCCACTTTCGGGCATCGCCCCATATATATTCGCGGCGAAGCCGCCACCTTCATTCCTCATTCGAGCAAAGCTTTCATTCACAATCAAGGGACAGAACGTCCCCGGGGCTAACCCTGAACCCATCAACCATTTTTATAACATATCATGCGCGATCATATATTCTGCGATCTGCAGGGTATTGAGCGCTGCGCCTTTTCTGATCTGATCGCCGGACACCCAGAGGTTGATGCCATTCGGATTCACGAGATCCTTGCGGATACGACCGACAGCTACATCTGTTTTATCAGAGGTATCAAGAGGCATCGGATAGATCATATTCTTTACGTCATCGACCAGTTCAGCGCCCTCGAAGTCTTCGATCGCTTTCTTCACCTGTTCGACGGTGAGCGGCTCTTCGGTTTCTACATAGATAGACTCCGCATGGCTTCTTGCGACCGGCACACGAACAGCGGTCGGGGTGATGCCGATCTCCGCATCATGCATGATCTTATGAGTTTCATTCACCATCTTCATTTCTTCCTTGGTGTAGTCATTATCAAGGAAGATATCGATCTGCGGGATCAAATTGTATGCGATCTGGTAATGTTTCGGAAGGCTGGCCGAAGGAAGGATCTTCGGTTCATAATTCTCGCCTTTAGCAAAAGCGGCAGCTTCTTCATAGAGCTCATCGATGCCTTCTTTGCCCGCACCGGATACCGCCTGATAGGTGCTGACGACGATGCGTTTGATGCGGGAAAGATCATAAATCGGCTTCAGTGCCATCAGCATGATGATGGTGGAGCAGTTCGGATTTGCGATGATGCCTTTGTGCTTTGCAATATCCTCCGGATTGATCTCCGGAATGACGAGCGGTACTTCCGGATCCATGCGGAAGGTGGAGGAGTTATCAATGACTACAGCGCCGCGTTTGGCTGCTTCCGGTGCCAGCGTCTTGCTGATGCTGCCGCCTGCAAAAAGAGCCACATCAATGTTTTCAAAAGATTCCGGCTTGGCTTCCTCTACCGTATATTCCTTGCCGCAGACTATGAGCTTCTTGCCTGCACTGCGTTTGGAGGCCAGAAGCTTCAGGGAAGCGAACTGGAAATTTCTTTCTTCAAACAGACGGATAAATTCCTGTCCGACGGCACCAGTAGCACCAAGGACGGCGACGCGCGGGAGTTTACTCATAGTCAAGCACCTCATTCCAAATAATTTTCAAGTCCATAAACAAAGCCTTTGACCGTCATGCACTTTTTGCAGGCAAGCATGACGCCCGGCATAAAGGATTTGCGATCCAGAGAATCATGACGCAGTGTCAGGATCTCCCCATAGCCACCAAAGAGGACTTCCTGATGTGCCACATAGCCGGGGAGTCGGACAGAGTGAATGGTGATCCCTTCGTATTTGCCGCCACGAACGCCAGGCAGGCTTTCCTTGGTTTCATCCGCTTCCGGTTCCATGGTGCGGGCAGCTGCCATTTTTTCGGCAGTCAGCTTCGCTGTGCCGGAAGGAGCATCATATTTATGATTGTGATGGAGCTCGATGATTTCTGCATTCGGCATGTATTTGGAGATCTCAGCCGACACCTTCATCAGAAGGACTGCGCCCAGAGAGAAATTCGGCGCAACAAGTCCATTGGCACCTGTCTTTTCGGCAATGCCGGCGAGTTCCTCTCTCTGCTTCGCCGTGAGGCCGGTCGTTCCGATGACGATATTGACCCCATTTTCAAGGACATACTTTGCATTTTCATAAATGACCTTCGGACTGGTGAAATCAACGATCACATCCGGCTTGCCCTTGGCAAATGCTTCTTCCAGCGTCTTGTCAATGGTCATCCCATTGTGTCCGATACCGATCACTTCTCCCAGATCTTTGCCAGCTGCACCGATATCGACGCCGCCGCAAAGCTCCAGACCATCTTCTGCAAGGACTGAGCGGACGACCTCGCTGCCCATGCGTCCTGCAGCCCCATTCACTAATACACGAATCATTCTGACTCCTCCTTTATCGCAAGTGAGGACACAGATCCCCCACCGCTTTTGAATAGATTTAAGTCAATGGTAGTATAAAAATGAAAATGCGTCAATAGGTGAATTTCGATAGTTGCATCATTTGATGAGATCTGAGTATCTTGGAAAGAAGGACCATGGATCAGAGACCATGTGCAGCGGATTCGAAGGCTTCAAGGGTCTCCCGGGCCTTTGGGCAGCTTCGCTGCGCTCATCAAAAAGAGCGCTCTGCTTCCTTGCTGCGTCTTTCCCAGTGAGCTTCATAAGCCCATAGCCACTGTTTCGCCCCTGATTTTTCAAAATAAAAAAGCCGTACTCTTTCGAGTACAGCTCTTTATGTTTAGATTATTCACCTACAGGATAAACACTGACCTGTCTCTTATCTCTGCCGAGACGTTCGAAAGCAACTCTGCCTTCTGCGACTGCAAAGAGCGTATCGTCCTTGCCAATCTTAACGTTCAGACCCGGATGGAGATGGGTGCCTCTCTGGCGAACGATGATGTTGCCAGGTTTAGCGATCTGACCTGCGTGCATTTTGGTTCCCAGGCGCTGCGCATTGGAGTCGCGGCCGTTCTTTGTGCTGGAAACACCTTTTTTATGAGCGAATAACTGAAGATCAAACAATAACATGTAATTCACCCCTTTGCCGTTATAATTTTAAGTTTATCAGGATACTGCTCCTGAATGGCTTCCAAACCATGAACCATGGTTTCTATCAGAATCTGGCTCTTTTCATTCGCATGCGACTGAAGATCCACATTCATGAAGCCGGATCTCGAATCAAAAGTCCCATCCATCTGCAGGATATCCTGCAATCCGGCAGCAATCGTCAGTGTGATCGCTGACACCGCTGCACAGATGAGATCGTACTCATTATCTTCCCTCGCCCCATCGGCATGGCCGGTAATGGTAAATCCCTGATAGAGCCCTTCGACTAAATGTAGTCTTGCGGTAATCATTAGCCTTCGATCTTTTCGATCTGAACCTTGGTGAAAGGCTGACGATGACCCTGGCGACGACGGTAGTTGGACTTAGCTTTGTATTTGAAAATACGAATCTTAGCGCCTTTACCCTGTTCCAGAACCTTGCCAGTAACCTTTGCGCCTGCAACGGTTGGCTGACCGATCTTTACGCTGTCGCCGGATACGAGAAGAACTTCATCAAAAGCTACTTCTGCGCCTGCTTCAACGTCCAGTTTTTCAATGGTAATGACTTTGCCTTCTTCAACGCAGTACTGTTTACCACCGGTTTTGATAATTGCGTACATGTGTGCACCTCCTCTTTACTATACTCGCCGAATATGGCAGCTTACGAAAGCATTTACGGAGCCGTCTCCGTGCGGTTGCGTCATGGCACCTTGTACAATGACTTGATTATTTTAGCAGAAATAAAAATAGATGTCAAATATTTTTTTGACATCTTAGAAAAAAGGGAGGGGCAGCCCTTGGAGTGTGCTGCCCTTTGACTGTGGATGAAAGCTCTGCTCGAATAAGGAATGAGGAATGAAGGTGGCGGCTTCGCCGCAAAGTATATATGGGGCGATGCCCCAAAGTGGTATTCAAGTCACCAGTCAGTTGAGACTCCTAATCCCTAGTCACTAATCCCTAGCTACTAATCATCCCCGCTTTCAAACTTAGTCTCTGGGACTAACCCCAAGCCCTTTTCTACACCGTCTCATAAATCTTCCTCACCAGCTTCTTTGTGATCGTCCCGAAGAAATCCTGGTCGGCAAAGCGAATAAAGCGGATCGGCTTATTCGCTCCTTTGATGAAAAGCCGGTCTGTTGTCTTGAAAGGACAGGATTCGCTGCCATCGAGCGAAATACAGAGATTCTTCTCCCGCGGCGGAGCAGTGACTTCTACCGTATCACTGCATTTCAAGACGATGGCGAAGCGCTGCAGCGTATGCGCGCAGATAGGGATCACGATCATACGGTCATCGCCAGGCCCCATGACCGGACCGCCGCAGGAAAGAGCGTAACCGGTAGACCCGGTCGGCGAAGAAACGATGAGTCCGTCAGAAGCATATTCCTGGATCAGATGCCCGTTGACGGAAAGATTCAGCCGTGCCAACTGCCCGATCTCGTTATGCCCGATGACGACATCATTCAGCACGCTGGTCAGCCATTCCTGACTGCCATCCTCATGCTTCAGGATAGAATCTAAAAACAGGCGCGACTCTTCGGTATAATGCCGCGCAAGGATCTGGTCCAGACGCAGCGCAGCATCTTCGACGGTGATGCTGTTCAGAAATCCCAGCTCACCCAAGTGGATCCCTGCCATCAGGATGGGATAGTCCCGAAACGTACGCGCCGCTCCCAGGAAGGATCCGTCGCCACCGATGGAGAGCAGGCAGTCACAATTTCCCAGCTCATCGATGCTGCCATAAGAAGCCCCCTTGATACCGCCCGCTTCCAGTCCTTCTTTCATAGAAAGCGGCAGCAGTGCGCTCGACTTTCTTTCTTCTATCATCCCAAGAAGCTCGGGCAGAAAGGTAAAGAGCTTCTCTTTTCCCAAATTCGGAAAAATGGCAAATCGCAATGAAATCACCGCCTCGTCTATTATCGTTATAATGTATGGTTCTACACCTATTTTTTCAAAGTCTCATGTGCCTCTTCGACCACCTGACGGATCCGTTCTTCACTGATCGCTTCCTGTGGCTTTTTCCACTTCAGATAGGCTAGAAACTCAATATTCCCTGAGCCGCCTTTGATGGGCGAAAACGTCAGATCCCAGCAGTGGAATCCTTCTTCTTCGAAAGCGGTGAGAGTATCCAAAATGACCTCTTCATGGATGTCTTTTTCTCTCACGATGCCGCCTTTTCCCACCTTGTCCCTGCCGGCTTCAAACTGCGGCTTGATCAGGATCGCCATCGCACCATCCTCCTTCAGGATGGATCTGACCGCCGGAATGATCTTCAGAACGGATATGAAAGATACGTCTGTGGAAACGAGATCGACCTTTTCTCCCAGCATCTCTTCTGTCACGACTTTGATGTTCGTCTTTTCCATATTGACGACCTGCGGATGAGAGCGGAGCTTCCAGTCGAGCTGATTGGTCCCGACATCGATAGCAAAGACCTTCGCCGCACCATTCTGCAATGCACAGTCGGTGAAGCCGCCGGTAGAGGCACCGATGTCCGCCATGACCTTTCCCTTCATATCGATACCGAATGTCTTGATCGCTTTCTCCAGCTTGTAGCCGCCGCGCCCCACATACGGCATCACATGTCCTTTGATCCGGAGCTTTGCATCCACAGGGATCTTCGTCCCCGCTTTATCGACAGGCACATCATTGACAAGGATGATGCCTGCCATGATATGCCGTTTCGCATTCTCCCGGCTGTCGAAAAAGCCCTGCTCTACGAGCATGACATCCAGCCGTTCTTTCTTGACCTTCTGATTTCCCATATATTTCCTCTACTTCGTGCGTACCAGCAGCATGTCCACAAGTTCTGTGAGAAGGCTTGTATCCCGATCGACCCTTCCCAGTATCTCTTTGGCATGCCTTGCTTCTTCTTCTGCGAGTGCCTTTGTCCGCTCCTTGCCAAGAAGGCTTACGTAGGTGGACTTATGATCTGCCGCATCCTGATGCGGCATTTTCCCCATCTCATCCAGATGCCCGTTCACATCAAGAAGGTCATCCGTCATCTGGAAAAGCAGTCCCACATGGACAGCAAATGCATGCAGGAGGTTCTTTTCTTCTTCACTGCTCTCTGTCATTGCCAGTGCCATATCCACCGGTGCCGTCAAAAGACAGCCTGTCTTGCAATGGTCCATGAGCTGTAATTCCGGAAGAGTCAGCGTCCGGCCTTCGCTCTCGATATCGTGCGCCTGTCCGCCCACCATGCCTTCGGGGCCAGCAGCCTTGGCCAGGATGGAGATCAATTCACAGCGGAGCGCAGGCGCGATCTGCTGATCGCCTGCCAAAAGCTCAAAGGCAAAGGTTAGAAGCCCATCCCCTGCCATGGTCGCCATGCCTGCCCCAAAGACCTTGTGATTCGTGGGGCGGCCGCGGCGGTAGTCATCATTATCCATGGCCGGAAGGTCGTCATGGATGAGGGAATACGTATGCACGCATTCCAGCGCACAGGCAATATCCAGATACAGCCGCGCATCTTTTCCCCAAAGTTCCAGGATCAGAAGAAACAGAAAGGGGCGGATACGCTTCCCCCCAGCCGAAAGGCTGTAGTTCATGGCATCAAACAATTTTTGATGAGCGCTCAGGTCAGAGACCAGCAGCGTCTCAAGTCTTTCGTTGATTTCCTTCTGTTTGGCGAGCAAAACATCTCTCAGCATGGGTGGCTCCTTTCTGGCTCATTGCATATGTGCTTTTTGAAATTCATAAATGGTATCAGCTTCCCCGCAAATATCACGGACCGATGCCCGAAAGTGACCTTTCAGTCACCCGCAACGCCCAAGCGATCTTCCATATACGCGCCAAACGCATTGCCCGTCGCATTGTCACTGCTATAGCGTGGATCGGCGAAGAGCGGCGTGAGACCGATAGCTTGGCAAATCTCTTCGACCCTTGCCCGAAGATAGCGGTTTGCCATGACCCCGCCCACTGCGATGAAGGGACGGCCCTTTTCGAAAGGATAGCCGCTGAGCTCCTTTTCGAGAGCACGCCCTATGTGGATGAGGACTCCTTTGGCGATGTCTTCCTTCCGATAAGCGTCAGACGCTATATCACGCTGGACGCGTGTTTCGGGGCCGGAAAAGCTGAACGCCCCTTTCACGGACGAGCGGGGGATCCGATACGTATCATTTCCCTGTTCTGCCAGCGCTTCCAGCCATTTCCCGCAGGGGAATGGAAGTCCCAAAGCTACGCCCACGCGGTCAATGAACTGCCCTGCCGTAATGTCTTTGGACGTCAGGAGCTCATGGATCTCCATCCCCTCTTCCTGCCATTGACAGGAGAGTACATCCTGTGTGCCGCCGGACATATGCATCATATAAAACGGCTTCCCCCAAAGAGCCGGTGCCTCTCGGATCGCTGCCATCGCATGATTTTCCTGATGGCTAAATACATAAAGAGGAATGTGATGCGAAGAGGACAGCGCCTCAGCCATACTCCGACCAACAAGAAAGGCGGGCATGTATGAATCTGCCCGCCTCCGTGGAAATCCTGAAACGCCTATGCCCTTCAGATCCTGCAGCAAAGGAGAAAGCCTTCGAAGCAGGACGGGAAGATTCTTCACATGCTGGAAAACCATCTCTGACTGAGACAGTCCCCGCCGCCCTTCCTTCACTGAAAGGACGATCCGTTCTTCCCCCATCAGCCCCTTGGAAGAATCATAAACCGCTGCCGATGTCGTATAGCAGCTGGTATCTATTCCAAGAAACCTCATGATTATTCACCTTGTAATGCCTTATCCAGAAGTCCATTGATGAATCGATAGGACCCTTCACCGCCATATGTCTTGGCAAGCTCTATCGCTTCATTGATAATGACCTTCTTATCCGGGCGGTCTTCCCCGGAATGATAAAACTCAGCGACAGCCAGACGGAGAATATTCTTATCCACCACATTGAGCTGCGTGAGCGACCAGTTCTTTTTCAAATATGCCTTGATCTTATCATCGACATCTTCATGAGCTGCCGCTTCGATCAAAGCATCTGCAAAAGCCTTGTCCTTCTCTTCCAAATGAAGCGTCTCTTCCTCGATCGGCTCTGACTCCGGATTGAGCTCTCTGGAGTACAGCACCTTGAGTGCATATTCTCTTGCGCTTGTTCTACTCATGTCAGCCTCTCTCTATGCTATGAAATTTCCTGTCTTACATACATGGTTTCCCATAACTCCACAGGCCAGGCGGATCCAGCAGATCCTGCCAGGAGCGGTTTCCCTAAAGAAACTGCTCCCGGCAGGAGATCTGATGACACCCGTTCACTCTACCATTTCAGTAATCGTCACATCAATGCTTTCGATGTCCTCTCTTCTCAGCGAAGAGAATACATTCTTCACCACCATCTGGATATAGCGGGCAGTCTCCTGTACCTGACAGCCTTTATGCAGTGCGACAGAGATCGCCACCTTCACACGTCCATCCTTCAGATTTCGTATCCAAAGCCCGCGATGAGCCTTGAAGCCAAAGGCCTGACTGATCCCCTGCATCAGGTACTGAAAGCCATCCGCGGTGAAATGAGATACCTCAGGCATGGCAAGCAGAGCCTCTTCAATTTTCTGATATACGACTTCTTCCGATTGTTTCTTCTCTGCTTCTTCGCCGGACATCTCTATTTCTCCTCACCGAAAACGATGCGTTCCACATTGACATTGACTGCATTCACTCTAAGGCCCGTAGAATCTCCGACGCTTTCCTTGACTGCTTCCTGCAGCTGTAAAGCGATAGCCGGCAGGCGTTCGCCATGCCAAGCTGCCACGTAGACATCGATGACGATACCATTCTCCCGGATGGAGACACGCACGCCTTCTGCTTCCGCATCACTGATGACAGCAGAGATCCCATGAGAAAACCGATCATCCATCCCGTAGATCCCCTTCACATGGAGCGCTGCTTCTCGGGCAATGACTGCAATGACCTGGTCCGATACACGAACGGTTCCCAGGTCATTTTTTACTTCTGCAGTTTCCATATAGAAATTACTTTACGCGTTCGATGTAAGCGCCGGTACGGGTATCAATGCGGAGCATTTCACCTTCATTGATGAAGAGCGGTACAGAAACAACATAGCCGGTTTCCATCTTAGCCGGTTTGGAACCGCCGGTCGCTGTATCACCGCGGATGCCCGGTTCGGTCTCTACGACTTTCAGTTCTACAGAGTTCGGGATATCGACGCCGATGATGGTGCCGTTGAAGAATACGACATTGCATTCCATTTCTTCCTTCAGGAAGTTGATCTTGTCGCCGAGCTGTTCTTTGTTCAGCATGATCTGTTCATAGGTTTCCGTATCCATGAAGCAGTAGGAACCATCAGCTTCATACAGGTACTGCATCGGTTTACGTTCTACAGTAGCCGGCTGCAGTTTGATGCCTGCATTGAATTTACGTTCTACGACAGAGCCGCTCTGCAGGTTTTTCAGCTTAGCACGTACAAAAGCTGCCCCTTTGCCTGGCTTTACGTGAAGGAATTCAATACACTGCCATACCTGTCCATCCAATTCTACGGTAATGCCCGGGCGTAAATCGTTACTAGAAATCATTTAGTTTTTCCTCCTGCTACACTCTTAAAAATTTCTTTGGGAATTTAGTCAAGATGGAGATTCCATCCTTTTCTATTACAACCGTATCTTCGATACGGACTCCACCAACACCTGGGATATAAACCCCCGGCTCCACAGTTTCTGTCATACCTGCGCAAAGGACGGTATGATCCCTTGGCGACAGCGTGGGTGTTTCATGGATCTCCAGTCCTACACTGTGTCCCAGTGCATGACCGAACCACTTATCCAGATCCTTCTCTTTCAGATATTTTCTGGACTCCTGATCCACATCTGCTGCCACAAGGCCAGCCCTCAGTATCTTTTCGATATGCTCATTGCATCCAAGCACCGCATCATAGATGTAGCGCTGCCGCTCTGAGATCTCCCCGACAGCCACCGTCCTCGTGATATCCGAGTGGTAACCATGGTAGATCGCACCGAAATCAAAGGTGACGAGATCACCTTCTTCGATCACCTTATCTTTCGCTGTCCCGTGAGGATAGGCAGACCGCCAGCCGGATGCCACAATAGTATCGAAAGATTTCCCTTCCGATCCGGCCTCCAGCATCGCACACTCCAGGATCGTCCGAAGCTCTGCCTCTGTCACACCCGCCTTGATATAAGGCACGGTCTTCTCAAAGCCCAGATCGGAAATTCGGCATGCTTCTTCGATGAGGCGGATCTCTTCCGCGCTTTTGATCTGGCGCAGCGTATCAGGCACTACGAAGACGAAATCCGTTTCCGGCAGTACCTCATCG
>ERZ1031746.762-NODE-762-length-10992-cov-4.498674_pt1 | contig 10992 bp, 5 predicted proteins | sample MGYA00518171_ERZ1031746 | MGnify/ENA primary metagenome ERZ1031746 (study PRJEB33719, sample SAMN04261238) | wastewater metagenome | biome: rural village; feature: human; material: feces | host: Homo sapiens | place: El Salvador | collected 2013-01-07 ...
AAACAAGATCGGCGCTGGCGCGGACTATGCGTCCGGGCGGTGGAAATTCTCCGCAGATGTGTATGACCCCAATGATCTCTCTGTCCGCCTGCGCGGACAGTATGCTCTTACGTCGAATCTGTTCCTGACAGGACAGTCCATTTTCCCGCATAATAACCGCGGCGGCGGAGAGTACATCGGTGTGGGATACACTTATTAAATGAAAACAGCGCCACCCAAGACGGGCGGTCTGGATACAATGACAACAAAGACATCTGTCTAGAAGGGATGAATGTTGAATGAATACAATGACCTGCAAAATTCTGACTGCTTCTATCGTGCTTGCCCTTTCCTGCGGGCTCGGTGCAGAAGCAAAAGGATCTCAGACGAAGATCATGACGGATCCGTCGATCACACAGAAAGCCATCGAGGCTCAGATGAATCAGACGGTAGCGAATAAAGATGTGAACTTCAATAACATGCTGCTCCAGAAGAATCTGGCGTCTTCCATCACAGAAGCGGCAGCTCCGGAAGCAGTGGCTATGGATATCGACCTCAAAGGGGCGGTCACGACTGCCATTCAGAATAACCGTGACATCACCATCGCAGAGCTAAAACTGAGAGACGCGGAAGCCGATATCAGCGCAGTGGCAGCCAAGAAGAATCCATCCGTCAGCTACTCCTGGCAAAGAAATCAGTATCCGACACAGGTAGTCACTACTGCCTTAGGCACGCAGAGCTCCAACCATGGCTATAGCCAGGGGATCAATGTTTCCTGGCCGATCTGGACCTTCGGCAAGGTAGAGGGTGCGATCGATGCCGCACGCTATCAGAAAAACATCGCAGATCTTAATGTCTACAAAACAGAAGCGGATACGAAGCTCGCGGCCGTGCAGGCATACTACCAGTACCTTGAAGCGGTCAAGCTCGCTGAAGTGCAGGCACAGTCTGTCACTGACTATGCAAGCCATCTGAATAACGTACAGCAGCAGTTCGATGCCGGCATCGTGGCTAAGCTGGACGTACTGTCTTCCAATGTATCGCTCGCCAATGCGAAGCAGAAGAGCATCGCAGCGGACAACACCCGTGATGTCGCAGAAGCGAACTTGAACAACATCATGCGTATCCCGATGAATACGACGCTGAACCCGCTGGATAAGAATTTCCCGGAACCGGAATTTGACCTTACCATGGAACAGGCCATTTTGATGGCGCAGAAATATCGTTGGGAACTCGTCGAAGCAGACTATGGCGTAAAGGCAGCTGAGGCCTCTCTTCGCTCTGCAAAGGCCGGCTATCTCCCGACAGTCAGCGTCGGCGGCGGATACAACTGGAAGGAAGCCAGCGTGACGGCGGTCGATAAAGATGACTGGGCTGTCCAGGGCGGGCTTTCTTGGTCACTTTGGGATGGCGGCGCTACCCAGGCATCGGTGAAGAAAGCGGATGCCGCGGTCAAGACGGCACAGGAAACACTCCTGCAGGCGAGAGAAAAGATCGAGCTCGAAGTCCGTCAGGACTACCTGAACGTCCTCTCTTATAAAGAACAGATCCGCGCTGCCGAAGCATCGGTCGCTCAGGCAGAAGAAGCATATAAGATCGCGACCGTCCGCTACAGCAGCGGCGTCGGCATCAACCTGGATGTCCTCGATGCAGAACTCGCTCTCAATACTGCGAGAACGAACTACATCACGGCGCTCTACAACTACAATATCGGTCTCGCTACACTGGAGCATGCAATGGGCGTACCGGCTGTCATTCACCCGGAATTTGCAAAAGCATAATTTTTAGTGACTAGTGACTGGTGACTGGGAGACATCAGACTCGCATATCGTCATTTCGAGCGAAGCGAGAAATCTTTGTCATTCGCGGTCAAAAGGATGATGTCAGGAAACCATAAATGGGAAGCCTGTTAATCGCTGACCTTCGGGCATCGCCCTATTTATACTCCGCGGCGCTTCTGATTTTTTATGCGCCGCACCAACCCCCTTTGAACCTTTTGAACTTATAGAACCGGTTTCCACCCTTTCATCCCCGAGCAAGGGGCGGCACGCCCCCGGGGCTAACCCTGAACCTTGAAACTTTATTTTTAATTTGGAGAACTTGACCTTGGCTAGCAGAATCAAATGGTGGATCAATGGTATCGCAGCATTTATTTTCATCATGCTCTGTATCATTTATCTGCTGATCCGTCCGATCATCACACAGAATCTGGAACCCGTCATCAAAGACGCGGCAGGGGAGCGCATCAATGGCACCCTGACGTGGACCATGATGGATCTGGATCCGAATTATGATCTTTCCTTCACCGACCTTGAGCTAAAGGACGCGAAAGGAGAGGTTGTATTTAAGTCGCCTTCTTTGGAAATCGGATGGTCTGCTTCTGCGCTGTACAACTATGCCTTCAAAGATGGCGGTATCGCTGATGTCGTGAAGACGGTGACCATCGAGAATCCGGAAGTGCACCTTGCCAAGGGGACTGATGGACTCTGGAATGTAGAGAAGATTCTAAAACCATCGGACTCTTCGGACAACGGTACTTTCACAGGACAGGTCATCGTGAAGGACGGGAATGCTTCCATCTCTGCACCGGATATCGGTTCGTATGATTTTACTTCGCTGGGAGGTACGCTCGGCTGGGACAGCAAGGGTACGATCACAGGCTCTTTTGCGGGAGAGGCATTTGACAGCCATTTCAAGGGAGACCTGAAGTACACGAATACGAATAACATGGAAATCAGTCTGGAAACGGATCCGGTTTCCCTTACCTCGTTGAAGCCGCTCTTAGAGCAGTTCCCACAGACTTCTTCAAAACTTGATATAGACAAAGGGACAGGACAGGTGACCAGCGCCAAGATCTGGAAAAGTGATGGCGCTGTCGCTTATCATGTCCAAGGCTCTATCAAAGATGCTGCTCTTCGCTATGATCATTTTATTCTGGCTGACGGAGCAGCCTTTTTTGATATTGAAAATGGCGAAGCTGTCATCACCGAAGCAGCCGTAAAGGTCAATGGGCAAACATTCACCGGGGATGCGAAGGTCCTTTTTGACGTGGACGATCCGATCCTGATGGGACATGTGACTCTGAAGGATATCAAGGCGGAAGAACTGCTGCCGGAGAAAGGCGTCACTGGAGTCGTTTCCGGCGGCGTAGATATTTCGGGGACGATGGGAGATCCTTTCGTGTCCGGCGAAGTCCATGTGAAGGATGGGCAATATGAGGATCTTTCTGTCAAAGAGGCGAATGTGCGCTTTGTCTATGGAGAGGATCAGATCTCGATCCCCTATCTGAAGGCACAGATGGCTGGCGGTCTTCTGATCGGCGAAGGCTCATATACTATGACAAGCGGAGCCTTCGAAGGTGAAGCAGCCGGAGAGCATATCGACCTTTCTTCTCTTCCGGTCGTGATTTCCGCTTCCGGCATTGTGAGCGGATCTGGGAAGGCGAAGGGCACCTATAAGGAAGGCGCACTGTCTTTGGAAATGGCTTCCGGAGAGATGGATGGCGCGGGTCTTTCGTATGAGAATATGGCAGCCGGCAAGGTTTCCGGCTTTGGCAGTTACCGTGATGGTGACTGGCATGGCGTTTTCTATGGCATGGATCTTTCGTATGATGGGATGTCCATAGATACCCTCTCGGGGGAGGCGACTTCGCGCGGCGGCGTGATGGATATTGCGTATCTGACTGGCACATCTGGTGAAGGCGCATTCACCGTGAAGGGGACATATGGGCCGTCTCTCTCGCTCTCGGGCGAGGTATCGTCTATCGACCTTTCTGCGCTTTCCAGCCTTTCGGAAATGGATATGGCCGGACGTCTCTCCGGCCGCTTCGTGGTCAATGGGAGCAGGGAGGATCCATACGGCGCGGCAGATTTCACAGCGCAGGATGGGGAGATCCGTGGCATCTCCTTTGACCGTATCGAAGGACATGTATCGCTCGGGGATCAGCTGGCGACTATCACCTCGCTTCGCTTTGAAGGGCCGGACGGCAAGCATACCGTGAAGGGGACCGTCGGTCTCTTTGCGCCGCACCCTCTCACGCTCACCATCGATACCGACAAGACACGCATCGAGAAACTGCTTGCGCTTGCTGGAGAGGACTACCCGGTAACGGGCTGGGTCGAAAATACAATGACCGTCACTGGCACGATGGAGGCGCCACAGGTGAAGGGGGATTTTCTGGCCTTCGACGGTTCGGTCATGGGTGAGCTTTTCCAGAGCATCTCCGGTGAATATACCTATGATGGAAATGACATCACCCTGAAAAACGGCCTCGCCTATATCTACGATGGTACAGCCATCGTGAGCGGTACGGTGAAGCCGGATATGATCGATATGGATGTGTCACTCAATGACATCAGCCTTTCGCGGATGCTTCCGGGACGCGGCGCAGACGGCAAGGTCAATATGCGCGGGCATGTATCCGGAACGATGGAAGATCCGGTCTTTGAAGGGACGATCTCCTCCAGGCAAATCGCTGTAGGCGGCACTGCCATTTATATGGCGTCTGCCGGCATTTGCTATCAGAACCATGTCGTAAGCCTTGATGACGGTATATTCAATCAGAAGAATGGCCATTTCGAATGGAGAGGCAGCTATCACATGGACTCCCATACCCTGCAGGGCTTCCTTCGATTTAAGGAATGGAATATCAAGGAGATCATGCGTCTTTTCAAGCTGCCTGAGTCCGCTGTGGATGGTGCTGTCAATGGCGGCATGCAGATCGGAGGGACACTGGAAAACCCCAGCATCGACTTCAAAGCAGATTTCCTGGGAGGACATCTGGGGGATACACCTGTCGGTCAGGGAGCGATCGATTTTTCCTACCTGAATGGGGCGCTCTCGATCCGTCAGTTTCATCTTCCTGTAGGAGATGGACTGCTCGCCGCAGAAGGCTCTATGAATAGCGATGGGGAGCTCGCCATCCAGCTCGCAGCCAAAGACATGGAGATGTCCTGGCTGCCGCAGGTATTGGGACGAAATGACATACGGATGGGCGGTCGTCTGACGGCCGGAGTCGTTCTCAGCGGAAATAAGACATCGCCGGAAGCAGACATCTCGATCGGTATCGAGCATCCGAGCTACGGAGAAATCAGCTTTGACAGCTTCTCTCTGATGGCGAATGCCAAGAGCAATGTCGTGACGCTGCAAAATGCACTGGTATCGAAGGGAAACTATCGTGCAAGTGCCAAGGGCATACTCCCCGGCAATCTTTTCACCGGCAGCACCACCGATGAGGCAGTGCCGCTTTCTGTTGATTTCAATCTCGATCAGGCAGATATGAATATTCTGGCTCTCTTCGGTAAAGCCGTGACGAGTGCGAGCGGCCCGATCAAGGGGCATGTACAGCTTGTCGGTGACTATCGTGACCCGGAGCTTAAGGGCAGCATCACAGCAAAGAATGGGGCACTCGGTCTTATGACCATGAATGAAGTCATTCAGCCGATCGATCTGTCCTTACGATTTGATGGACATCGCGTGACATTTGATGGCAGTGCCTCCTTCGGCGGCGGCGGCGTCACTGCGAAGGGCTCTGCTGACTGGAAAGAAAAGGCGATCACGCATTATGATGGGGAAGTGCATATGCATACCCCCTCCATCGACTCTGCCTATTACAAAGGAGCCGTCGATGCTGACCTTTCACTGGGTGAATTCATGGATCAGCTCGGTGTCACGGGCAAGATCTCTATCCACAATGCGACCTGCGAAGTGCCGCTCGCTCTCCTTGCGGAGAGCGGTGAGTCGTCGGCCAATTTCCTGACGAAAATCGACATAGCCATCGGAGACAATGTGCGGCTCTACAGCAGCTCGCTCTATGACCTCATGATCAAAGGAAATATTTCGATGATGGGCCATTTCCGTGAACCGATCATGACGGGCCGCGTGAATGTAGAAAAAGGAACGGTCAAGATCAATACCACGGAATTCAAGATCGATCAGGCCAATGCTGTCTGGGGCGGTACCCCCGGCTCCTTCCTGCCTGTCATCCATGCGCGTGCCGATACCAAGGTCGGTCATTACAATATCAAAGCCGAGCTGGATGGCCTGCCCGGTGATATGAAGACGACCTTCCACAGTGATCCCGCGCTGAATGATTCGCAGATCATCATGCTGCTGACGCTCCATCAGGATCCGACCAAGGATAAGGATGGCTCGATGCAGGGGGCGCTCTTCAATGCCGGCCTCACCATGCTCTTCGGGAATACAATGCAGGACTTCCTCGCAGATAAGATCGGACTTGACCTCATCAGCATCACGTCGAACCTGACAGACTACTATGACAACATCGATGATAACAATGACAGCTACTACTACATCAAGATCGGGAAGTACCTCTTCAATGATTTCATGCTGACTGCGACCATGGGAGTGAATAATGAGGAAAAGAGTTTGGGTTTCCATTATGATTTGAATTCGCGCGTCGGTCTCTCATCGTGGTATAATAGTAATCACGACAGTTACATCGGCAGCGATTGGAGCTTTAAATTTTAGTTCCTAAGCCTGATGGGCTCGGGGAGGATGTGCGGCTTCGCCGCAATCCTTCGGCGCGAACTCATTTTCCCCTTCGCCGCTTATCAAGCCAACGACTTTCTCTTGGATCACGGAAAATGCGCCAATGGTCCGTAGCGCATCTTCCGTTCAGCGCTGATAGGAGGGGAAGGTCTATTTCGCGAAATCCCATTTACATGGAGTACCCATTATTATGCTCGAAGAATACAAAGCCTGCCTGTCCCGTGTGACCTTGCTCAGCCGGGAGGAAGAGCAGGCACTTTGGAAAGAATACAAAGAGGAAGAGGAAATCGACGCGCGACAGCGTCTGATCGAGAATTACCAGCCGCTTGTCTTCAAGGAGGCCGTCAAGTATGGCCTGCAGGAGGCGGTGACGATGGACCTTATTCAGGAAGGCACTGTAGGGCTCATGGAGGCTGTCGAGCGCTATGATCCTTTGGTCGGTGTTGCCTTCTCCCTGTATGCCATCCACCGCATCCGCGGACGCATGCTGAATTTCCTGAATGCCAATAAAAAGGAGATCCTTCTCGAGGACGGGGAGGAAGAGAAAGTCTTCCTCGCTCAGGCCATTCCCGACATGGCTTTCGAAAGTGCCGACCGTGAATCGCTGCATGCGGCAGTCGACCAGGCGGTGAAGAGACTCTCTGCCAAAGAGCAGGATGTCATCCGCTCGGTCTACTTGGCGGAGCAGACCGCCGCTGAGACTGCCGATGCCATGGGCGTCAGTCAGGCCTACGTATACCGCCTCGAGAAACGCGGCATCCGGCGTCTGCGCGGGATGCTCTCGAAGCTGATCCATGAGAGAAAGTAAGGGATGACGTGGCATAGCGTTTCTTGCGGTCCCCATTTTCGGCACCGCCTCGCTGCCCCGCTGAACCTATCGGAAAGAGTAAGATGGAACAGAAATCGGATCTCTGCTCCTCGGACCCTGTCAAATATATCATTCCAGCCTAAAAACACTCGCATTTCTGCAAGAATGCTTGAAAATACAAGAAAATGTGAAATAAACAATAAATTTGGATGTTCACTTGTACTTCTAAAACACTGATTATATATAAGAATCATGTAACCAGTGGTTGGCAGAGATCGGAATGATTCCGGTTTTCTCAGCAGGAGGCAGTATGTCGGGGGATACGCTGAAGAGAGTGAAGTCAGTGAAGAGGTGGCTGGAAAAGGCAGAGAATTCCTATTCCAATCATAAAGAACTGACGGGCGAGATGAATCTCCTCATGGCGCAGGCAGAGATGCAGCGCCTGAAAGAGGTGAGAGGGACTTCGCCGCGGCGGAAGTGGCTGCTTCGCGGCGGCGCGCTGGCTGTGGCGGGAGCGCTTTTCCTCGGCGCCTCTTTTCTGCAGGACAGTTTTTTTGCACCTGCGCCTACTCCGGTAAGACCGGTGGAAACAGCAGTCACGACACCGGATGTGGCGGTTGTGCCAGTCGAGGAAGCGGATAAGAAAGCCGAAGAGATCCCTTCTGTATCTGCAGAGACTGTCACGACAGAACCGGTGGAAACGGATCCGTCAAAGCCAGATCCCGAGGTGGTGCCGTCTGCTAAAGCAGCGCCCACCGTCAGTACGCCGGTGCCGGCTCCCATAAAGGTTGCTACTCCGAAGCCTGCCGCCCCCGCTCTCTCGGATCAGGAGATCCAGCGTGTCGTAGGCGAAGCGGGAAGGGCTCTCCGAGGAAATTAATGATAAGAAGGATTCCAGAGGTTCGAAGGGTCTCCCCTTTAGGAGCTTCTGTCCTGCACCGAATCCATCAATTCCAATGTTATTTAAGGAAATCACACGTTTTGGCAAGTATGCCAGATACCCATCTGTATTTCCATAAATATATAGAAATTCACCATCCAATACATGAGGAGGAATTTACGATGACAGCAACATATAAGAAAGCACTGCTTGCCTCTGCGATCCTGCTTGCGCTTTCCGGCGCGGACGTCTTTGCGGAAGCACCGCAGATGACCGGCTCCCAGAACGGCATGTCCCAGAGCTCCATGATCGACGTGAAGAGCGGTAAGGAAGCGGGCAAGACCGCTGAGATCTCCGACCAGACGGAAAAAGCGGAACCATCCATGGAAGTGAAGGAATCCCACCAGACCGTCGCAGTGGGCGATGCCTCACTCTATCTTTCGGCGGACGATGACGCAGCCATCGAAGCACATACAGGCAAGACCATCGCGCATGTCGACTTCGAGGGGATCCCGGAAGAAGTCAAGACGAAGCTGTCCCCTCTTCTGCAGAGCAAACCGGGCAGCACCGTCACGGCTGAGGGCATCCGCAATGATGTGGCATCTCTTGGCTCGACAGGTGTTTTCTCTCAGATCCGTCCGAATTTCAAGGACATCCCCGAAGGCGTGGACCTCACCTATGGTCTTGTCGCAAATCCCATCGTTCGTGATGTGGAATTCACTGGCAATACCATCTTCACCTCTGACTATCTGAAGTCCATCCTGCAGGTGCCGGAGGGCAGCGTCCTGAACTTCGTCCTCGTGAACCAGAAGCTCAAGGAGATCGAAGATGCCTACCTCAAGCAGGGCTACATGCTCGTCTCCATCCCGAATGTGGAAGTGACGCCGAAGGGCATCCTGAAAGTCCATATTTCCGAAGGTGTCATCGAAGATATCCAGCTTGTCGGCAATGATAAGACGAAGGACAAAGTTATCCTCCGCGAACTTAAGATGAAGAAGGGCAAGCCCTTCAATAAATTCCAGGCAAGCCGCTCCATGGAAAGACTCTATAATCTGGGCTACTTTGAAGATGTCAACATGAAGCTGCTCCCCGGCAAAGAAAATGAACACAATGTCGTCATCGAGATCGATGTTGTCGAGCAGAAGACCGGTGTCATCACTGTCGGCGCCGGCTACTCGGACTCTGATGGTACAGTCGGCATCATCGAGCTCGGTGATACGAACTTCCGCGGCACAGGCGATAAAGTCAATTTCCACTGGGAATTCGGCGGCGCCGGCAACGGCAAGAACTATACCATCTCCTACACCCGCCCGTGGATCAATTCCAATGGCGACTCCCTCGGGGCTTCCATCTTCAACCGCATCTATGAATACGATGACTATGATTCGAACGGTAATACCATTGCAGAATACGATAAGAGAAGAAGCGGCTGGAACCTCACCTGGGGACGCCAGAATGGCGAATATCGCACGAACTACTTCACCTTTGAAAGTGCGAAGGAAAAATACGATGACCATGACGGTTTTAATTGGGGTAGCACAGAAATCGACAAGGAACATAAGAAAGACTATAGCGATCCATGGTATAAAGCTATTATGGATAATTTCGGTACCACAAATAGCTTCACCTTCTCGCACGTCTTCGATAACCGCGACAATTACTTCAATGCCAGCAAGGGCCGCCGCATCTCCTTCTCTACCCAGTGGGGCGGACATGGCCTTGGCGGTGACTATGATTTCTACAAGTTCACGACAGAAGGCCGCTTCTACAAAGGCCTCGGCAATGGTCACATCCTCGCGCTCCGTCTGCAGGGCGGCTACATCGACGGTGACGTTTCCTACGGCAACCTCTTTGACCTCGGTGGTTCGAATACGCTTCGCGGTTATGAGGATGACCAGTTCAAGGGCAAGAAAATGTACGCGGCGACACTGGAATATCGTTTCCCGATCGCCAAGAAAGTCCAGGGCGTCCTCTTCACCGATGGCGGCAGCACCTGGGGCATCGATAACGGACAGATCCCGTGGTATGAAGATGATGATGGCTTCCAGTGGTCTTGCGGCGTAGGCCTGCGTCTCCAGACCCCGATCGGACCGATCCGTCTTGACTATGGCCACGGGGATAAGAATAAATTCCACTTCAGCTTCGGCACACAGTTCTGATTTGAATGCGAAATGAGAAATGGTGGTGCGGCGCAACATACATAAAGCGCCGCAGCTCCGATTTCTCTCTCTTTCCGCTGGAAGGAGGTGCCAGCAGGGGCGGAGGTGGATTCGGGAATGTTCTTCGTTGCAGCTGCTGAATCCATTGCACCTGCGGAACCTGGCTATCCACTGATTTTCCAAAGGAGGAGCCATGCATTCTTCCTTATTTCATTCGATGACTCGAGCAGGTCTTGCCCTGCTCGTTTCGTCATTCCTGCTTCCTGCCGGGGCAGATGCGGCACCGATCCGCGAAGTGAGCGTCTCCGTCACGGGAGCGGGCGGCATGCCGCCCGCTGTGGAGAAGCGGATCACGGCGAGCATTTCAGCCATAGGGGATCGTATCCTTATCGGCAAGGATGAGAGCCTCTTTCGCTCGCACGAGAGCGAGTACGATAAGGTTCTCGCAGACATCGTGAACCGCGTGGTCGTGGGCTATGTGGTGGATGATATATCTGCCGCCTATGGCGAAAAGACAGCGCTTCACGTATCGCTCACTCCCGTCGGGCAGATGATCCGCGAGGTGGAGACCGAGATCGACTACGGGAATCTGTCTCAGGAAGCGGCAGCGCTGGTGAAGAAGGACAGCGCCGGTGTACCGCTCCTTATGAGTCAGC
>ERZ1031746.779-NODE-779-length-10884-cov-74.760550_pt1 | contig 10884 bp, 6 predicted proteins | sample MGYA00518171_ERZ1031746 | MGnify/ENA primary metagenome ERZ1031746 (study PRJEB33719, sample SAMN04261238) | wastewater metagenome | biome: rural village; feature: human; material: feces | host: Homo sapiens | place: El Salvador | collected 2013-01-07 ...
GGTCGCCACGGTGTGTCCAAATGATGAATAGCAACACACCTTTTTTGTGCATTTACGCCTGTACCTAACATAGATGTGGAGCCGAACAATACTCGTACCGAACCCTCGTTCATGGCTGCTATCACCGCCTTTCTTGCCCTCTCGTTCTTGCACTCCTGAATGAAGCGGATTTCAGACGACGGTATGCCGTAATCCTCTATCAGCTTACGCTTGATTTCAGAATACACGTTCCATTCGCCCGGTCGGTATGTTCCCAGATCTGAGAATACGAACTGCGTGCCCTTGTGATTGTCATAGCGTTTGTAATAGTCCGCTATCATCTTGGCACAATGGCTTGCCTTGTTGTCGGGATGGTCCTCACAAGTCGGGTCTATCATGCGCATGTCGAGTGCCATCTTTCGGGCATAGTCTGTGGCTATGAGCATCTTCGCCTTTTCCTCTGTTTCCGACAATGGCAGTCTGCCGAGGATGGTGGCATCGCCCGTCTTGGCAAACTCCATCAGCTTTTGGATGAAGTCCTCCTGCTCGGGTGTCGGTGGTATGTTATGAAGAATCTCGTTCTTCTGTGGTCTGTCCACACCAACTGCCTCCGCCGTGCGATAGTCGGTTATCTCGTTGTAGAAAGCAGCAAGCTCCGGTACCTTGATGAAGTATCGGAAACGTTCCTTCTGTACGATGTTGTTGGTGACGTTAAACTCGAAGTCGGTAGTCTTCTTGGCGAAGATTGCCGCCCACGCATCGAAACAGCGGATGTCCTGACGCTCCAGTTCCTTGGGGCGCAGGTACTTGAAGAGCAGATACAACTCTGTCAGTGAGTTGCTGATAGTTGTTCCCGACAGGAATGTCGCTCCCAGATCTCTGCCTGTCCGCTCCTGTATGGTACGGATAGCAAAGAGCATGTTGAGTGCCTTCTGGCTTCCCTCGCTGTTGCCGAGTCCTGCCACACGGTCGTGACGGGTATTGAACATGAGGTTCTTGAACTGGTGGCTCTCGTCCACAAACAAGTGGTCGATGCCCATCATGCGGAAATCCACCACATCATCGGTGCGCTGCTCGATGCTATAGGCTATCTTCTGCAACTTCACCTCCAGATTCTGCTTTCGCTTTTCCAAGCCTTTGAGCATTCCCCGTGACACGTCTTTGCCCTGCGTGCGTATCACCTCCAAGTTTTCCTCCACGGTATCAAGCTCCGCCTGCAATATCTGCCGCTGGAGTTCTGGCGATTGCGGTATCTTCCCGAACTGGTCATGCGACATGATTACACAGTCATAGTCGTTGTTCTTGATGTTGTTGAAGAAACTGACACGGTTCTTGGTGGAAAAATCCTTCTCCGAGGCATAGAGTATCCTCGCATGGGGATAAGCTGTCTGATAGGTGGCAGCTATCTCCGCGACATTGGCTTTCAGCCCGATAATCATCGGCTTGTGAGCCATACCGAGGCGTTTCATCTCATGCGCAGCCATGCACATGATGAGGGTCTTGCCAGTACCTACGGCGTGGTCACATATCCCGCCTCCGTTCTGCAAAAGCATCCATACACAGTCCTTCTGACTTGGGTACACACTCTTGATGCCATACTTTCCGCCAAGGGCTTTCAAGTCCAAGCCGGGGAAGGTCTGGTGAGAACCGTCATACTTCGGACGCACGAAGCAGTTGAACTTCCGGTTGTACATCGTGGTCAAGCGTTCCTTAAAGGAGTCAGACTGCTCCTCCAGCCATTCAGTGAACCCGTTGCGGATTTCGTCAATCTTGGCATTGGCAAGCTGTATGCCCTCGCTGTCACGCACCTTGATGTCGTTGCCGTGTTCATCCTCACCGATGCTCTTCATCATGTCGGGACAAGTGTTGTGCAGGGCATGTTTCAGAAGACTCATGCCGTCATAGTGGCGGTAATATCCCTTCACCATATACTCATCCGTGATGGCCATGGTCTTCATACTGCATTTTGCCGAATATTCGTCCATGCTGTCGGAATAGACGATGCTGACCTGTGTATTGAAGAGGTGGCTCATGTAAGCGGAATACACACCTGTAGGTATCCAACGCTCACCGAAGTTGAAGTCCAGGTCCTCAAAGGCTATCGGTTCGGGAATGCTTGCCTTCAAGGCTTCCAACGACTCCCTCACGATTGCATGGTCGGGATTTTCCTTCAGCCATTCTTCTATACGCTCCGCTTTCTCTATGACATTGCCAGCAATGAAGCGGTCGGCTATCTCGTAGCCGTCTATGAGCGGATTGTAATAGATGCGCCCTTTAAGCGCTTCCGTCAGTTCCTGTTCCGGCATATCCGATAATTCAGTCATATACGGCAAGTCGATACGGCCGAACTTGTTGAGCGAGGCGGTGAGCGCTTCCTCTGGAGAATCGACATGGCTGACCTCGTCAAGCGAAAAAGAGACCGGGTGGTCGAAGATGTCTGACTTTGTGAACTGTCCGTTTTCCACCCGTTCCAACGACAGCATGTCGCGCCCTGAGGCATCCATAAGGATGAACTTCACGTTCTGCTTGGCATTGAGGTTGCCGAAGCGGATGAAGAAAGCGTCATAATAGACATTCAGACTCTCACGCATCTGCTTGTTTTCCGTCTGTTCTTCCGCTTCATAGGTGTAAAGTTTCTGATAGGCATCACGGAGGGCGATATACAAGACTGCCTTTTCTTTCTGCTCCATATTCAGATCCAACGGCATGAAGGTAGCACCATACTTGGTAAGGTCTTTCAATACACCGATATTTCTGGCAGAGTCGAGCACCATAGAACCCTCACGATGAAAACTTTCCAGTTTCTCATCAAATGGACGGGGCTTCATAGCATCCTCTTTCTTCCTTGCCAGCTCTTCCCGCTTTCTTTCTTGCTCTTTTTGTTGTTCCCGCTCATGATTTGTTTCTTTCAATGTGCTCTGAGTCTTGGAATCTTCTTTTGCCTCATTCCCTTTCGACTGTCCATTCCCGATTTGAACTTTGAGAACTTCTATCGGTTCCATCGGCGGTTTGAACTTCGGATCAAGCGTATCTTCAACGCCCAGAGCCTTGAGTTGTTCCTGACGGTGCAGTTCCGCCTTTTGGCGCAGCAGCACCCTGTCTTCGGGAGCCATGGTCATCATCATCTCGTAAAAGCCGTTGATTGGCGGATTCTCTTCCCAAGAGATGCTTGCGTATGGTTCATCCCCAGGCAGGATTGGTTTTGTCTCCTGTGTTGTTTCCTGCTCTTTTGCATCTGTCAACGAAGGCTTTTCTTCTTTTTCCACAGGCTTTGTCACAACTTCAAAAGTCGGATTGACGCTTTTTACCAACGGACTTGCTCTCTTCCTTGACACTTTCTTGGCGGCAGCACCCACTGTTACCTCTGCTTTCTTCTTCGTAGAATGGACAGCCTGACGGTTTTCTTCTTCCATTCCCCAAAGGTCAAACAGCGTCATTTGGACTGGTGGCTGCTGATGATTGGACTTTTGGGATAGCTCAGCATCATCAGTAGGCTTTTCCTGCTTTTGCAAGGATACTACCGTATCGTTCTGCTTTTCCTCAATGGAAGGCTTCATCTTCTCTGTTTTTTCTATCTTTTCTGTTTCTTCAACCTCCTTAACTTCCTCAGCCATTGTTTCCTCTATCCCCAAGTATCGGTTCAAATTGAGGTTCTTCTTAAAGTCTTCATGGAGCATCTTTCGCAAATCCTCTGCAATGCCTTCCACACCATCCTCATGCGTGTATATCATTGCAGGTTTGCCGAACGGGTCAGTATCCAACTTTGCCGTTGTATGGATAATGCGTTCCGGATGCTCCAGAAAGTAGTTGTTTGTCGGAATGCGGTTCTCGTCATTATAGACGGTATCAAGCAGGTTGTCGTCTCCTCGCAGCGACTCCTTTTGGCTGTTTTTCTGGAGGATGATGAGGTCACTGCCCACTTCCGTATTGGCATTTTCCGTGAACAGGTTGTTGGGAAGACGAATCGCTGACACGAGATCAGCATGATAGAGCATCATAAAACGCGCGGCACTGTTGTTTTTGGCATTCAATACGCCTTGTGAGGTGATGAAGGCAACCAACCCGCCGTCCCTTACCGTATCAAGAGCCTTGACAAAGAAGTAGTTGTGTATGCGTCTGGTGACAAGTGCCCTCATGCCTTTCATGGCTGTATAGGACGGATCAAACACGGCAACATCGCCAAAGGGAATATTTGAGATGGCGAGGTCGAAGTAGTCATTGAAAGGCTTTTCTATCTTCTCGAATCCCTCTATGCGCACTTTCTGCTCCGGGTGCAGATGGCGGAGTATCTTTCCCGTAAGCAGGTCTTTTTCAAATGCCATAATGTCTGCCTTGGGATTGTTATCCAAGACGGAATCGACAAAGGCACCGATGCCTGCCGAGGGTTCAAGCACCTTTTCGGGGATAATCTGATGCTCTTTCAACACATCCGTCAGAGCCTCTGTAACGGCTGACGGCGTGTAGAATGCCGTAAGGACGGACTGTTTCAGACTGTCCATCAACTGTTTGTACTCGCTTTCATTCTTGCTGTTTTCACGGATAAGTCTATGCAGCTCCACTGTTGGAGCAAACAACTCAAGGTCTGACTTTGCCCAATGGACGGCATCCGCCAGTTCCCTGGCAGGGTTCAGGATGCACTTCAATCCACCGAATCCGCAATAACGCTCCAGAAGGAGACGCTCACGGGCGGTCGGCGTGCGCTGTTCCCTGTCAAGGATGAATGCCGTCTCTATCGCCTTGATGTTGTCGTTCAGCCGTTGTTTTCTATTGTACGCCATTTGACTCTATGAAAAGGGCTACGGCTCCCGTCAACTCTGTGTAGAGCTGGTCGTAGTCCGGTGACTGGGCAAAATCGTCATCGGTGAGGTCGTAAATGGAATACACGTTGTCAACCAAAGGCAGGAGGTTCTTGACAAACGCTTCCTGGTCTTCTACTGCTACCTCCAGGGGAAACTCACTGTCAACAACATCATACAGGATGCTGTACTTGGAAAAGCGGAGACCTTTCAGCAATGCTGACATGGCAAGCTCTTGTGCCGCATCGGCAAAGAGGGCATCACGCCGTGCCTGCTCATATACTTCTGCGGCATGGTCTGCACGTTCGCGGATAAAGTCCGCATCGCTGGCTTGTGGAAAACGGTTCTCTCTGAGATGGTTCAAGAGATACAGTCCGTAATAGGACAGTTCTGTCTGTGCCTGTTTCTTTCTGTTCATCTGTCTGTTGAATGGATTAAGTGGTGAATAATAAACCGTGGATGGCGGTTGATGTTTGTTGAAAGCAAGAAAAAGGCACTCGGTATCCCTCCGAGTGCCGCCACTTAATCCACAGTAAATAAAAGCATCCTGAATAAAGACACCATTTATGAACCATGTTTCGGTGGCAAAGGTACAAACTATTTCTTGTATCTCTTCACATTTCCTCGCTTTTCTGCTGTTTTGCGCTCTGCAAAGACGAATTTCGTGTTGAAATTCTCGTCAAAGGCTATGGCTGCGGAGAATGATTTGCCTTGCTTGCTGGTGAAACCATTGAGCGTTCTGGTCTTGCCCTTGGTAAGCAAGTCGGTGATGTCGGCATCAGTGAGCAACTTTCCTGCTACCTGCTTGAACACTGGCATACCGCACTCCTTGTTACTGCATCTTACTACCTTTCCGAAGAACTGCATGGTACCTTGCTTGCATTTAGGACACTGGCAGCCGGAATCCTTGTGGCTGAAAAGTCTGTCACAACCTAACAATTCCGCAGTGATTTCACGGGTATAGCCTTCGATACTATGGGTGAACCCGTCTGCACTTGCTTCACCTCGTTCAATCTTGGCAAGTTCCGCCTCCCATTTGCCCGTCATCTCCACATTGGCAATCGCCATGTGCTTCACCACGGAATGCAGGGCGAGTCCTTTTTCCGTCGGCACAAGTTTCTTCTGCTGGCGCACCATATACTCTCGTTTGAGCAGGGTTTCGATGATGGCGGCACGTGTGGCAGGTGTGCCAATACCGCTGTCCTTCATTGCCTGGCGCATCGTATCATCTTCTATCTCTTTGCCTGCGGTCTCCATAGCAGCAAGCAATGTGGATTCCGTATGCAATGGCTTTGGTTTGGTCTTACCCTCCGTGATGGTGCAGCCAGAAAGAGTGATATGCTGTCCTTCTTGCCAGTTGGGAATGACTTGATCCTTGACCTCATTGTCTGTTGCGTCTGCATCCTTGTCCTGCCTTTTGTTCCTTTCCTTGAGCGGCAACGCTCGCCAGCCAGTCTGTCGGATGATGGAGCCACTGATGCCAAACTCAACTTCATGATCCACTTGCGCCGTTACTGATGTGATGTCCTTGATGCAGTCTGCCGAGAACGCTTCAATCATCCGGCACAATATCATGTCATAAACGATCTTCTCGTCCTTGAAAAGACCAATGGCTGCATTTTCTGTGATGAGCAGGGCATGGTGGTCGGTCACCTTGGCTGCATTCACGCTGTTCTTGCTGTAGTCCTCACTGCCAGGCAAGAGTTTCACTTTTTCTCCATATTCCGAATGATTCTCCAAATTCTTGAAGAGTTTGGGAAGGGTGGCAAATACATCATCCGAGATATAGCGGCTTGATGTTCTTGGATAGGTGATGAACTTTGCCTCGTAGAGTTTCTGGGCGATGGAGAGTGTATGCTCTGCCGTGAAGCCATGCTGGGAGTTGGCTTCTTTCTGCAAGGTGGTAAGGTCGTAAAGGAGCGGTGCCTTCTCCACCTTTCGCTTGGTTACTACCTTTGTGATGATGGCAGAACCGGTATCTTTCACCTTATTATATATGTCGGTTGCGGTGCCTTTGTCTGTCCATCGGTTGGCAGATGTGAACTTCAGTATATTGCCACTGTCTGCATCAACCACACCGAAGTGTACCTGCCAGAACGGTTTCGACTCGAAACGCTTGTTTTCCCAATAGCGTTCGCACACCATGCCAAGGGTCGGAGTCTGCACACGACCTACGGAATAGGTGCCACGTCCTGCGGCTATCGTCAGGGCTTGTGTGCCGTTGATGCCGACGAGCCAGTCTGCCTCACTTCGTGCCTTGGCTGCATGATAGAGATTGTCATACTCCTTGCCGTCCGTGAGGTTCTGGAGTCCCTCACGGATGGCGGTGTCCGTAAGCGAACTGATCCAGAGACGGTCGAAAGGTTTCCTGCAACCGAGATACGCATAGAGGTATCGGAAAATCAACTCTCCCTCACGTCCGGCATCGGTTGCTACGATAATGCGCTCGCTGCTGTCAAACAGCTTGCCGATAATTTTAATCTGGGCAAGCACACCTGCATCTGGTTTGTAGCCGTTCTCTGTCTTGACTTGTCGGGGAACAAGAACGAACGGGGCGGGAATCACAGGCAGATTCTCCGCATGGAATCCCTTCATGCCGTAGGTTTCCGGCATGGCAGGCTGCACTAAATGTCCGAATGCCCATGTCACATAATAGCCATTGCCCTGCATATAGCCTTCCTCACGCTTGTCAGCTCCCACAATGTGGGCGATTTCCTTGGCTACGCTTGGTTTCTCTGCGATGATTGTCTTCATTGTCTGTTGTTTTTGTGACATCCGCAACCGTGGGATAGACGGTCGCAGATGTCGGTTGTTATGATGGATGATTAACTCTGTGGATCAAGTGGCGGCAACTACATCTTCACGCTTCTTGCCTTTCTCTTTGGCTTCTGTTCCTCGGCGCTCTGTTCCTTCTGCTGCTTTTCGTTCTTTGGCGCAGACTGTCCCGGACTCAGCGGATCCTTGGTGTGCTTGGTCGCCTCATGGGTCTTGCCCTGCTCGTTGACGGCAACCTGTACCTTGTTCTCGTTGGTCGGAATCTGTTCCTTCGCCTGTTTGAGGTCTGGATTGTTGCGGTAGGAACGTGGCTGCATTTTGTCGAAGTCGAATTTTACGTAGGCGGTATAGGTACCGCTGCCGTTCTTGTTGGGCACTTCCTTGATCTCGATGGTCTTGCCTGCCACATAGTCGTCCTTCTGCTGCTCGGTCAGTTCCTTCTTGAAATAGGTGTTGAGTCGGCGGATGGTTCCGTCCTCATTGAGCCAGTGGTTGGGATCTTGCTGCTTCTTCTGACCGCCCGCATCACCTTCTGCCTTCTGCTCCTGCTTGTCGGCGGTTTGCTTCTTGTCTCCATTCTGTTTCTGACCTTGCGCCTGTCTTGTGCTGCCAGGCACGAACTCCACGCCACGCTGTTCCACATTCACCTGCAGCAGCGGTGTAAACTTGCGCCCGTTGGCAAGCTCAATCTCCTTGCGAAGCGGAATACCTGAGTAGAGCACTCTCTTGTCGTCCTTGGTAATAGGTGTCTTGCCGATGGTATCGGGTATGCGCACCTTGTTGGTAGGGATGTCAACAATCTCATTGGTGAGACGGTCGATACTGATGAAATGAGGACGCAGCTCACCTGTATTCTTGTCGGGGAAATCCACTACCTTTCCGAGGTTGCCGTTCTGCAACAGGTTCTTCTTGTCCTCTGGAGTGAAGGTATAGCCTTTGTAAGCGACATCGAGTTTAGGCTCGTTGCGCACGAAATGCGGCACGAGTTGCAACTGGTCGTTATCGTCCTTGCGGAATGACAGACGGGCCTGTATCTCTATCTGTTCACCACCGAAGGTCGGCTTCACAATCACAAGCCCCGTCTTGCCGTAGTTGAGCAGGGCTTTCATATCCTTCTCATTCATACTGTTGAAGTCTATGCCATATTTGGCACCAAGTTCCTGCAGGTTCACATCGTTACCACTAATGAGGTTCTGCTTTACACCCGGAGCGGTCTGTGCCTGCTGTTCGGTTGCGGTCTGTTCTGGTTTCTGTTCCATGTCGTTCTCTTTTTCGTTGGTTTGTTCAGATGATACATTCTCTTTTTCTGTGTTAGCTTGCGTCTTGGACGCATCGTCCGATGATGCGGTTTCTTTCGCCTGACCTTCCGATTGCTTTGCCTCTTTCTCATAATTGGAGGTGTCAACCTTGTGGGCGGAAAGAATCTCCTTGTTAGCCTCCGGATCTTTCAGCAACTCCTTCATCACGCCAAGCAGGTTTTCCACCTGGTCTGCCGCTATGCGGTAGAATCCGAATCGGCTTGGCTCCTTGCACTGGCGGAAGAAGTTTCTAAAGAAACTGTCCATCAAGTCACTGTTGCGGTCAAAACGCAGGAAGTCGGGCGTGTTCTCCGACTTGGCGGGTGCTCGCTTCGGGGTGCCGTCCCTGCTGAGTCCGGCGACGACGCTGATCTCGCCCGTCTTCTCGTCACGGACTACCAGCACGTCCTGTTCATCACTCTTTTTCTTTTGTACCATAATTGTAAATGTTTAATGGTGAATACTGTTGTTATTTGAATTTCTGATGAATGCGAGTCAAGTAATGCTCCACATTCTCTTTCTTGAATTCTTTTACATTATTCTCTACAAACTGCATCACATCCTCTTCCGTGTAGTAGGTTTTCTGCCCCAAACGCTTGTAGGGAAGCACTCCCAGACTACGATAGCGTTGAAGGGAACGAGGGGAGATTTGAAATAAGAGGCAGAGATCTTGGTTGTCAAGCAATTTTTCATTGATGGCAGAACTTCCTTTTTGCTCCGTCTCTCGTTCGTGTCTCAACATCAGCATATCGTAGATGCCGTCTATCTTTTTGTGTAGGTCATGGAGATATAACTCCAGTTTTCTCAATGTTCCATCTTCCATGCTCATGTTTCCTTTGTTATTGTTCGTTCCTCAACCATTCTTTCAATGGCTTCAACTTGGTATCGGCATTGATTGCCAATTTTAATAAAATCAATGCGGTTCTCTGAGCGCATTCGCTGCAAGGTGCGCTTGCTCACACCAAGCATCTTAGCTGCATCGTCATTGGTCAACATCGGCTTCAATCCCTTACCCGTCAAGTTCTCTTGAAATGCCATTTTTGCCAATCGCACGTACTGGACTATTTCTGTCAACTGTTCTGTCAGCTTTTTGAAGGCTGCACTTTCCATTGTTATTACTTCCATTCTAATTCCGTATGAAATGTTATATAATTCGTTGTTTTTATTTCTCGGCGGCAAAATTAACCATTTGCGAAATACCCGTTTAACAACTCATTAATGACCCACGTATAATTTTCTTGATTTTTCTTGCCAAGCGGTCGGCAAACCCCAGAAAAGCACTGCCACAGTTATTCATTTTCATTGTTTTTCTACATACACACATTAACTTTGCACCCGAATTTGTTGAACCAATAAAACAGAGAATATGGAAGTAGTAACAATGGAAAAGAAGGCATTCGACTTGATGATGGCAAGATACGATGCCTTGGTAAAGAAAGTGGAGTTGCTGAAGCATAAGGCTAACGGCAAGCGTCTGAACAAATGGCTTACAGGTCATGAGGTCTGCCAGCAACTTCGCATCAGCCAGCGCACCTTACAAAAACTTCGTGACCGCCGTTTCTTGGGGCATACCCAGATAGGTCGCCAATTCTATTACTGCCCCGAAGAGGTCAAAGCCATCGTTCCGCTTATCGCCAGAATCAAATCGGTATAGCGTAAAGCCAAACTCGCCCAAGGCAAAGCCGAAAACTTCACCCTGGGCGAGCCAACACATTTTATATTCACCACTTAATCCAAATTGTAAACAATGAACATGAACCAACTTCTTACGCATGAGAGCAAGTCGATAGACACCGCCATGCAATCCTTGAAGAAAGCCAACAACTGGCTATCCTCATTCATCGAGTCCTACAGCCCACCTTTGGACGGGGAGAGATACCTTACCGACAAGGAACTCTCCGAGCATTTGAAGCTTAGTCGCCGTACCTTGCAGGAATATCGCAAGCAAGGCATCTTGCCCTACATTATATTATGTGGCAAAACCCTCTATCCGGAATCCGAGATACAAGCACTTCTCACTGGTAATTACCGCAAGC
>ERZ1031746.781-NODE-781-length-10874-cov-4.142157_pt1 | contig 10874 bp, 18 predicted proteins | sample MGYA00518171_ERZ1031746 | MGnify/ENA primary metagenome ERZ1031746 (study PRJEB33719, sample SAMN04261238) | wastewater metagenome | biome: rural village; feature: human; material: feces | host: Homo sapiens | place: El Salvador | collected 2013-01-07 ...
TGATATTTATACAATAATATAGGAGGTATTGTTATGAGTAGTTATTCAGAAAAATATAAATATATATACAAAAAATTCAAAGAAGCTCATTTAAAGAGAGCTTTGGGAGACGAATACCTAGACAGTATCGGAGAAACTACACGACTCCACTCCCCTATGCTATATGAAGCAGAATATGGTATACTATACTTACGAGATGACGCAGTACTTGACTTATTGAACTATATTGAGGAGTTGAAAGCTAATGCAACTAAAACCGTACCAGCAGGTAGCCGCCGACAGGATTTCTAAATCTTATCAGCTGATCCTTGCCGATGAAATGGGGCTTGGGAAGACAGCAGAGTTATTGAGAGGATTGTGGCCGACATTCGTTAGCTATCGGACAAGGAAGATACTCGTAGTCTGCCCGGCCTCGTTGAAATGGAACTGGGTACGGGAAATAAAACAGTGGGTCGGGCCATTCATAGCCAAACCGGATGACATGCGTCTCCGTATCGTCGTCACGAACTACGAACGGTTAAAGAACTATGTGGATTATGCGAGGAAGGGCCTTTTCGGAACAGTAGTATTCGATGAGGCCCATTACCTCAAAAATCCCAAATCACAACGGTTCTACTATGCGAATGTCATTGCCACTTACGCCGAAAAACGTTTTCTCCTCACGGGTACGCCCATGGTATCCGGTCCTTGTGACTTAGCTCCCTTGCTGGACATCTTGGGCCTGCTCCCTCTCTTTGGAGGATATGAAGGCTTTTACAAGAGATATTGCAACCCGATCTGGAATGGGTATGGCTGGGACTACTCCGGTTCCTCTAATAAGGATGAGTTGAAAGAAAAGCTGAAAAAGTATATGATAAGAAGGACAAAGAAAGAATGTGGCATTAAACTTCCCCCGAAAAAGATAGTCGATGTGCCTGTCGTAGAATGTAAGCAGAGTTTCGCAGAATCTTTACAGGAAATCGAGGAACAGACACAGGTGGTTAACCGGCTCAAATACCCCTATGCAATCAAGTTCATAGACGGTTTATTAGCTAAAGGGAAACGGCCAGTTGTATTCGTGCACCACCGAGACTTAATGAGGAAGTTGACAAAACATTATGGAAAGAAGGCGGTAAAAATAACGGGAGGTCAATCCATGGAAAATAGACAGAAAGCAATAGACGCATTTCAAGACAAGGATGTTCCTTTGATTTTCTGTTCCCTCCAAGCTTCTGCTACAGGGATTACTTTGACCAGTAGTGATACAGCTGTATTCCTTGAATACTTATGGTCTCCTGCTGTCTCCCAACAGGCACAGGATAGGATTCACCGGTTATCACAGACAAAACCCGTTACAATTTATAATCTGTATTGTCCTAAATCAATCGAAATGCAGAAAGGCATGAGGTCTTATGCAAAAGAACTGGACATGAAAGGAATCTTATGAACATATCAAATGGACTATTAGGGTTTACCGGGCGAATGGAACGGTCGGCATATCGGCCCCGATTTATCATAATGATGATTGTTAACTTCCTCAGTGGATTGTTTCTAAAAATGCCCGGAGGGACTCATACAGAATATCGAGTCCTTGGAATTGCTTTTTTAATATCTCTTCTCTTTATTATTTCTATGAGGATATAAAATCTTCACCTTGGTGGATATTACCATCGGTCATCATATTTGGGATATTCTACATAGTAGGCATCGTCCTTTGCTTTAAAAAAGGAAAATACGACCTGTAAGGAGAAAAAATATGGGACATTCAATAGTTTACTCTATATTCTATATAATCGGAGCGGCATTGCCCTTCGTGGTGATTGCGGCCATCGTATATGGAATCGGAAGATTTATTTATAAAAAGATAACAAAATAAGGTATAAAAAAAAGAGCCGGGGTTATTATTCCCCGGCTTCTTTATTCTCTAATTCTTTTTCGTATCGTTCCAAAGCTCCTCGAGAGACTCTGGATTCGATAGACACGTACTTGGCAGATTCGGTTTGGTTCTTATTGACAGGATTCAAACCGGCTCGATCAAGCATGTCTTTCGTAGCTTGGAAACGTACTGACTCAGAATCAGCGTTTCTTGCAAGGTCTAGCATATTTTCTTTCATTTCCTCGGCGTTATCCATGAAACGCTTCATCATTTCTTTCTGCCGTTCTGCCAAAGCGTCTTTAACGACCTGCAATTTCTCTGGCTGGCTACTAGGACTATAACCAGCTACTTCAAGTGCTTTCTTTTTACTGCCTGTCGTCATTAGGGTATCTACGAATTTGGCCTGCTTTTCAGTGGCAGTTCTCTTTCTTTTTCTCCCCGGCTTCTTACGGCAGTCATGTTGCGGTTTATTATTTGCCATTTAACCTCCTCTCAAGGCCGTTTTTTGACCTTTATATTTCCATAGGATAAATTACACGTACAACTGTTGTTATACCCGTCAGAGGCCCTCACAAGGGCTTCTTTTTAGATTTTTGGGCAAGATACGTTGCTGGCATCACACCGAATCGGTAAGGATGTAACGGACATTTCCTTAAAGAACATTCCTCTACCATTTTGCTCGTTCCGTCTCCACATTCTAAACAATGTTTACGAATAGCTTTTAAAGGGGATGGGTTCTTAGGAATATCTACTGGTGGGAGTTTCTTTCTTGGCATAAAATCATCCTTTCAAATACTCATACAAGTCGCCGAACTGTTCCGTGTAATAGGGAATAGCTTGTTTAATCTTATGATGGATAACGGATAAGCGACGGTATAACTCGTTGCGGGAAATACCTGTCTCTTCTGCCATTTTCGTTGCTGTTCCCGTTCTTAAAGTATATTTGCTGAAAATTTCCCATTCTCTCTCGGTAAGGATAGAACGTATCCAATCAATGAAATGAAGTATCTTTTCCGATTCTTCCCAGCCAATTACAATATCTTCTGGAGATTTCCCCAGCTTTACGTACTGATATTTATTCGTAAGTTTCTCTTTTTTCCGGTTTTCGTTTACGTCGTTGATATATTCTTCTCTCTTTGTAAGTCTAGTGATGTTATCACAGACATCCTCTCCGCTAATTAAGCCCTGTTCGTAGCGGTCGATCAAGTAATCTAAGTATCCCATTAGGCCAAGTGATGCCTCCGGTCTACTTCTAATCCTCTAGGGAGTTTAGAACCGTAATAGTTGTATTGACGGAGAACCCCACAGGGGATTTTTTTATCGACGAATCTCTTTACGGTCTCAACACCTTTATATCGGACCTCACGGGAAATACTTTCTAAGTAAGTTTGGGCTTCTTCCTTACTTTCGGCAGAGATAGCCGCTTTGTAATATTCCCCGGCTGTGTCTATGTAGAAAACATATACCTCCGTTTTACGTCACCTCTTATCATTCTTCAACCTCCAGCTCCATATATTGAACTCCAAAATCTATGGCAGAATCATAATCACTGAACACAATGTCTATATGGTTATCACTACCTTCTCCTATCCTGTCCCCTACTACATACCTTTGGCCGTTTAAGTAAATCACCGTACCTAAAGGAAGGAAGTCACAAGCTACATAACCCTCTTGTATCTCCATCCCGTTCGCCATGACCGGGCCGCTCTCATAGGCTGTATACGCAGTACACATAACCTGTTGAGCAGACACCGGCATAGCAAAGGAAATTAGCAGGAGGAGGATTGCCGACAACTTCGGCATCTAACGCCCCCTTCGTTTATCCTTATCAAAAAATCAGAGTAATAAAACCTACTATCATCAGCATTAGTCCTATGGCTATCGTCCCCGAAATAGCGCCTAAAGTATAAAATGCATCGACGCATAAACCAACGAAAGTCACAAAAACACCAAGCCAAATGAGAAAAGAACTTCCGGTATTATGATCTAAGTTTGATAGCTTTTCTTTAATCTTCTGAATCATCTGGCTTACCTCCAGTACACCACTCTCTAAAATGGGGAAGTTTAAGCATTTCATCCCGGAACCATTTCCACTCCGGTAAAGGATGCTTGTCACGTTGCTTGTAAATGTTCTTGAGCTGTAAGTAGTTCGTTGTGATACGAGCTGTAAGAAGCAAACCGGATGGATAACTGTAAATCATACGGAGCCAGTTATCACGGGATGGATTGTGGTTGAAATCATCAACAATATCCTCAAAGTCTTTGATAATCTTCTTATCCGTGTATTTGATGTACTCTGTGGTCATCTTCGGAATCATATGAACCGTACTCATAGAGGATACGAAATCAGCGAATGTGTATCTCTGGAACTGAGGCCATACCTTTTCCGTAACGGTTAAATCGAACTGTACAACCACCCCCTTCAAGAAACAATCGTGACCGGAGGCAGGAGGTGTGTTTGCCAAATTCTTTGCCCGTTTCCAATCTTTCTCGGTAAGTGTTTCCGGGAGGCCTTCAATCAATTCCGGATGGTAAGATTTTTTCATTGGGTAGCCAGAGGCAATAACGGACTCTTCGAGTCCGTATACCCTGACGTTGTTCATCACTTTATGTTCCATATATCCTCCTATTTCACGTAAAAGCGTTTAGCAGCTTCTAACTGACGTTCCTTAGAATACGAGCTGATGCGCTTCAAGTAACCGATAACGCGTGTCCCATAATCAACGTCACGGGAACCACATTCCGTACAATGGTCTTCTGTATTTACGTTGATATAGCCGCAATCATTGCAGATAGTAACTAAACAGTTATATGTCCAGTAATTTACACCTAACTTCCCGGCCACACAAAGCAGATCGTAAGCCTGTGTCTTACTGAATAACTGTGCAATATTCAAATGGCAGGCGCTACCACCGTCAAGATATTTCGTAGTTTCTTTCCCGTGGAGGAACATCTTGTCGAGGATTGTCAAGGAGTCGTCTTCGACAGGGAAGAAATATGAGTTGTAGCAATCACGAGGAACAAACAATCCATCATGCTTATCCCACTGTGCATTTTTGACTCCAAGGCCCTCCGCAGGTACGAACTCCGTGTTGAATCTGAATCCATATACAGTCATATCCGCCTTATTGAGGTCGTAAATCTCTTTGAGGTATTTAGATACTGCTTCCTGATATGTTTCTTTATCTACTGTCGGGGAGAAGCCTTTATATTCCATAGCTTCCAGCATACCGTTGATACCAATAGTCCCGAACTGTGTATCAAAGTTAATGAACTGTGCTGTGTAAGCCGGTAACATACCCAGCTCGATGTAATGTTTGATTACAGCCCGATGAGCGGCAAGGTATTTATGGATACGACTAATCAATTCCCCAAACGGTAACTTACCTTCATACTGTTGAACGTATCGGTTCATGTTGATGGTAATGACTCGGAAAGAACCAGTAGATACACCACCAGCGCCTAACGTATAGGAAAATGTGTTGTCGGCCAGTTCGTTGCGAAGTCGACAGTTGTGCGTCTGAATACCATTAGCCAATGTGAAATATGGTTCCTTGCCATCTGCCATATTAAAGCAATATACAGGTTCATCGTAGTTCGTTATTTCCTGGACCTCGGATACTTTAAAGAAAGTTCCGTTAATTGTTATTTTATATACATCACCCATAGAGCGTTTATTTTTGGGTTCATACCAACGGATGCAATACAAGGGGAAATTGCGAGTAAACTCTTCCCCGCGAACGACAACCTTTTCGTTAGTCCTATCGCTTACATCCAAGATAGTCTGGATACCCATTGTGGTAAGCATAGCTTCCATTTGTTCTGCTAGTTTTTTAGATGTTGTATAAATTCTGTTGCTATTTCCTCCATCGGTTGCGTAAAATCCATCAAGAATACCCCGACGAAAATCTAAGCTTTTATTACAAACATCCATATTAAGCTCTTTGGTGTTGCATCTACTTCCCTTAACCCAGTATTTAATAAATTCAGCAATGTTCTTGTCAGCTGTCTTGGCAAATATAACGTTATTTTTAGAGCTGTATAAATGCCAACCGGGTAGGTATTCAATACATTTCTTAACCTTATCCTCATTCAGTGAGAGGGTAACTTCGACAGAATTACATTTTTCCCGTTCGTAAATAGAACCGTCTCCCAAATACATTCCAATAAGGAATCCATCTTTATACTCTCCACTGCCTTCTTTATAAGCTCTATCGTTGAACATAAGCCAGTCGTCAGTAGTAATTTCGTCTGCCCTTTTATCTCCATCCATCGTTGGGAAAATGTGATTAGATGTGCAAAAAACTTCTTTTTTATTGGATGTTACAATTCGATACATTTTATCGGTAGGAGTTGCTTTCACAAAACTACCTTTTACCCAGCTCCCATCGAAGAATATAGTTAAATTGCTCATTGGTTTAAAATCACCAATTCGGATAAGTTTAACGCCATCTTCGTTATGTACTAATACTCGTTGATTAGCGTCAAAACAGCACGACGCAAGAGAGTCTGCACTCTGAGATTCATAGATGAAGAAGGACAATCCTTTAGACATTTCCTCGGCAAGGAACCATGCGAAATCCCCATCTTTCGGTTTCTTGTCCTCGTCCAGTAATACAGCGGCAGTAAGTACCGGATAAGTGAGGAGTTCTTTCTTTCGCTCTTTTCGGAACCATTCCATAAAGAATTTCTGCAACCGGCTCAGGCTCTGGTAATCTGGTTGAGAGCCATCAGGGAAACGGAAACCGCCAAAGATGCTATCGAAGTAATATTTATCGAACACGGAGATATTCCAAAACACCGATTGATTACCCCGTGCCGCCGCTGGTTGGTTAAGAGCGTAGACAACACCTTGCAACTCTTGGGCGATGCGATCTTTAGCTACAGAAAGGTAGTTGTCCCCATACTGTTTACGAGCGAAATAGTCGAAGTACATAAGGAACTCTACGGTTGCCGTTGCCCCGGCCCAATTCGTGGCCAGCTGGTATACGAGATTCACGAAGGAGCCGCAGAAAGATTGGAGATTCTTCGGGGCTTTACTTGTACCACCCAGACATTTCGTCCCATTCAGTAAAAACGGATACATCGTAACAGAAGCGCAATAAGGAAGAAAAGCGGCCAATGTTTCATCGTGACAGTACAGAAGATGGCTTTCAATATCTTCCTCATACTGTTCGGCTAACTCCTTACCAAACATTTCCGTGATTTTGTCCTTGATGATTTTGCGGCTTACCTGAATGTTCTCGAACTTATACATCTCTTCTTTAAGCGTCCCCATATTCTTTTCAGAGACATTCGAGTTAGGGTCTACCAAGGAGGCAGAAGCATTATTGTCGGCCCCGATATAGAAATTAATGAAATCCACTTTTTTCTGAATCTGTTCCGGTGTGAGATAGTTGAAAAACGATTTTTTATTTGTCATCAAAGAGCCTCCTCAACAAAATCTTTTAATACTTCCGGTGGGATAACCCCCTCAATCCGGTCAATCTCTTTATCTCCATCATAGACAACAACTGTCGGGTAAATGTGCAGATTGTATTTTTTCTCCATTAGGGAGGATTCTACCCTTTTATTCTCAAAATCAATCTCATTTTTATACTTTTCAGCCAGCTTTGCGAATGTGCCGCTGATTCGATTGCAATGGAAACAGTTGTCGATATAGAACTTACAGATTTTCTTCTTCATTATTATCACTCCTATGGAAATATTCTTTGGTCTTATCTATCCAGGACCGATAAACAGGATTGAATTCGTAAAACTTTTGGTTGGTTGTTGGGGAGTCAAGACCTCCTTTATCTTTTTCGTACCTCCCAGATTTTATCCATTTAATCGGGAATCTTGGAAGCCACCTTACATCATCGTCCCCAACATAAACACCAACTTGAAACCGAATAGACAGCTCAAGCAGAAGGAGGGCGAATAAATCTTTAGGGAACCCTTTGTTATTCATCCCGCCCATGAGAACAACAGCATTTGCTCCGAGGTTGTATTGTTCATCGACGTAATCAATGATTTCCTGAACCGTCATATTCGGTCTTGTGTAGTTAGTATCCCAAAGCTCTGGACTGTGACACCCCTCACAATGGCAGGTGCAGTTGCCGATTTCAAAAAATACAGAGATACGATTAGGTATCTCTGTAAGGGTAATTCCTTTATTTACAACCGGAAGGTTACAATTGGAAGTATCCATTGGATTGAAAGAATTCATTAGAATCACTCTTTCTTTTTGTTATTGTACATGTTGTCAGCTAAATTATCTAAAGCATCAATGGTATCTAAATCGAAGAATATACAAGCTTGGGATGCGTTATACGCAATTTTGGCCGACACTTTCGTCGCTACTCTTACCAAACGGAGTTTCAGCTTATTGAAAGCTACCTGCTTGCCAATCTTCTCGTCGAAGGTATCATTGGGAGAGCATTTTGCAACAGCAAAACACTGATTCTTATTGAGCCGATACTGTTTAAACGCCGGAGTAAGAAGAAGCTGATCGTAGGGTACCGCGTAAATTTCTAGCTTGTCATTAACCATATTTGCTACGAGACATTCCGCAGCTCTTTGTAACCCCATGGTTTTAGAGAATTTCGGAAGACATTTTACGATCCGGTTTTCTTTATCTACGATAAATGTTACTTGGTCTAAAAGATTCTTTTCAAAACTAGTCAACGAAGAACGCCTCCAATCTCTTTTTGTCCTGAATATACTTTACACATTCTTTCTGAAAAGATTCGTATTGTGCAATGATTTCCTTCTTACCTTTTCGAGCTTCCTCTCTTGTACGGAAGAAGTTACGGCCCAAACTCTGTTCAAAGCTCTGTGCTCCTCCAAAGATGGCACTCTTTTCTGTGTGATTAGGAAGAGGAATGTACCAATACCGTTCCCCGACACGAGGCTTGAACTTTTCCTTCTTTACCTCTAGCTCGGTATCTTTGTCGATATAATATTCGCCATCCAGCAGTTTCAACAGTACATTTTTAGAGACATCGTTATTAGAGGCATTTCGTAGGCCCTTATCAGGGTCGAAAAAGAAGAATCCAATTAAATCGTTTTCATTATTAAAATGACGGACAGCAAACGGTTTATTGAATTCCATATCGAAAATTTGTGCAATATCAGGAGCATACAACATCATATATCTAGTCCTTTCTAGGGTCTACTTTTTTCCCCTCGCAATGGTCTACGAGCCATTCTGCATACCGGAGAATCTTCTTGGCGTCCTTGATTGGTTCATCTTTCTTACCAAACCGGGATGCATACTTGATGATATTGAACAGGAGGCCTCCGGTAAACTCTTCGGTATCGAACTGAGCCTGCATAAGCTCGATAGGTTGAATGTCACCTTCATAATGTTCCCCGTACCATTCCGGTTTCGGAGTACCCTCAGCTAAATCTACTTGTCGTTTCATTATTCCTCCTTGTCGTTTTTATAATAGAAGCACTTATCTTTTCGATTCCATCTCAGATTGATTCCGAACAGCTTGGCAACCAAAGCAGCTAAAAGCAACCCTAAAATACTGAGTACAGCCAAAGCGATGGTCGGCGTAAAGATAACCGGCCAGCTCCAAGCAAGAATACCTACAGCTTTTAGGATAATGAACACAATCTGTACCGTTAAGATAGCGGTAGTTACCATGTTTTAATCACTTCTTTCTGTTGTCTATTTCCACAATGATGTTACATATCATAACACCAATCCATATTCCGACGAATACGCTCGTGATTCAATCCCCTAATGTAAACATATCCATACTCCTTTTAGATAGCTCTCTAAGAGGATTTACCATTCCGGAATGATTTCCCAATCATCGGCGGCGCAGTTAGAAAGCGTGTCGATAATATCTTCTGCATCACGAATGTCTCTCTCTTCTCCGTCGTGCATGTGCATGATAACGGTTCTCTTCTTTTGGTCGAAATACCAGTAACCAATCCAATGATGGCGTCTAATTTTCTGGCCTCTCATAAGAGCAAATATAGCAGATGCAAAGTTCATGATTTATACCCCCTGAATCATTTTGTCTAAGCGAGTGAGTTCCCCTCGCAACAGGACAATCTTATTGTGTATTCTGGTCCTAGTACTCGTCGTGGGGACATAACCGAAAGTGTAATTTCCTTTTCCCCCTTCTCGAATATCTTTAACCAAAGTGTTCATGATACCATCGACGGTTGTTGTTTGAGTATTGATTTCCATTGCTTTTACAAAATCTGTTTCCATGATTTTCTCCTTTGTATAATATTTATGCCACATCAGACGAAAGCCTTTCCTTAGCAATCGCTACATAATTTTCGTCTATTTCTATTCCAACGTATTTCCTGTTCAGCTTTTTTGCCGCCACTAACGTCGTCCCGCTACCACAAAATGGGTCGATGATCGTAACATCATCAGGAAGAACACCTATAACATTTTCCATAACCTTTAGTGGCATTTGGCAAGGGTGACCAGTCTTTTGTTTAGATACGTTTTTGACCTGGTTGATATTCCACCAATCGTATAGAGCCGCCCCCTTATACCCCTTAGAAATCAACGCTTTTATACGTTTATCATTAGGGTTCTTGTAAGGCTGTCTGACTTTTTCAAAATCAGGCTCAACGTTAAAAAATGCAATATCTCTGTGTTGCCTTTTAGTGTTCGAGTTATATACCCATGAAACAACCCTAGTCGGAGTAACTTTCATCTGAAACGAAATCTTATATAAACTTTCAGGATAGTGAACGATTACAGACGGGCAAAGGGAAAAGATATCTCCCATCATTTCATAGTATTCAGTGTCATTCATGCGGTCTTTGTATTTGCCGTAGTGATACCCGATATTGAATGGCGGATCGCTTACGAGTATCGGATTGTGTGCTTTCGATACAACGTCATTGATATAATCAACACAATTACCAGTAATAATATCTGCATTGTCATTAATCATGTAACCCATTGAACTCCTTTTATTTGCCCGTACTTCCAAATCCACCGGTAGGGTGTGTCAAGAATTTTGTGTAAATTTCTTAGAAATCTTTGTCGTATTTTTCC
>ERZ1031746.784-NODE-784-length-10833-cov-5.307664_pt1 | contig 10833 bp, 4 predicted proteins | sample MGYA00518171_ERZ1031746 | MGnify/ENA primary metagenome ERZ1031746 (study PRJEB33719, sample SAMN04261238) | wastewater metagenome | biome: rural village; feature: human; material: feces | host: Homo sapiens | place: El Salvador | collected 2013-01-07 ...
GGGGGACGCCCAAAGGGCGTCCCGCTGCGAGATTCCATCACAGCCCATTCAAAATGATGGCAGGCTTTTGTCATTGTGTGTAAAACGAATATTTATAAGTAATTTTATAGAAGATTTCTGGTAAACAGTTCCTGCCATGAAACGTTATAGCTTCATGCAGGGCTGTTTTTCTTATTTTAAGAAGCTTTTTAATGGAAAATTTTTATAAATTTCGAAGTAAAATGTAGCCATTTAGCTGAACATTGTATATAATAAAACAATAACACGAGAAATCACAGTGTTACTGTAATGTAATCATTTATTATCAAATCTTTTTCACATCTGTATATTGGATACAAAAGATTAAGTATACGCAACTTAGGGGGATATTGTTGATGGAAAAAAGCCGAAATAGACAGATCTGTAAAGTGATGGCTTTGGCTGCCTTAGGCGTAGCCCAAGCTGCTTGTATCAGCGCTGCTGAACCAGGGACTGTACCACCGGATGTGCAGCGGGCTGCACAGATGACCGAACGCAAACCGGACGCCGGGATGCTCCAGAACGAATGGCGTGACCGCCAGCGATTGACGGCTTCGCAGCTGGCCAATGGCAATGGTTCCGTACAGCTTCCGGAAGGGCAGAAACCGACGCTGAATGGGGATGCGACGACGAAAGTCCGGGTCAAGGCATTCAAGATTACCGGCCAGGACGTCGTCGAAGACCAGAAGTTACAGGACTTGCTGGCGGACAAAAAAGGGAAAGACCTGACCTTTGCCGACTTGCAGCAAGGCGCTGATACGCTGACCGACTATTTCCGCAATCATGGCTATCTCATTGCCAAAACCTATCTGCCGGCGCAGGACGTTACAGATGGCGTCATTACCTATGACGTCGTCATCGGCCGCGTCGACGATGTGACCATCCAGAACCACACGGGCCAGAAGGGCGGCAACGGCCAGCACCATACGGAACGTATCAGCGACAAGGCCTTGTATCGGCAGACGAAGTTCCTGAAGCACGGCGACTACGTGACCCGGACCAATCTGGAACGGGCCGTCTGGCTCCTGTCGGATTTAGCCGAAGCCGATGCCAAAGTCACCCTCAGTCCCGGCTCGGAACCGGGGACGGTCCACATCCTCCTCGACGTCGAACCGTATCAGAGCAAGCACGGCCTAATCTCTGGCGATAACTACGGCAGCCGTTCCATGGGTTATAACGAATATGGCATCGACTACGATTTCCGCAACTTGGCCCACGAAGGGGACCACTTAGCGACCAGCATTTCCACGTCGGGCCGCCACATGTTCGACTGGGGCGCTAACTACACCATCCCGGTCATTCAGGACGGCTTGAAAATGACCGTCGGCTACAACATTCTCAGCTATGACCTGGGTGACGAATACTCCTATTTGGACGGTGTCGGCCGGTCCCGCGTCGCTTCCCTCGGCTTCGATTACGCCATCGACCGCGGCCGCCGTCACAACCTGTACACTGGTATCCGTTACGAACACAGCCAGATCAAGGACGAATACCGCAGCTTTGGCGCGACGTACGGCGACAAGACGGGCAATGCCATGGTCTTCTCCTTGTACGGCGATGATCAGGACACGGCAGGCACGACGAACTGGCGCGTCGATTACAAATGGGGGCACATTACCAATAAATCCTTGTATTCATCCAATATTTATGACCAATGGCTGGCAGATAGTCCACGCACGACTGGGACTTATGAAAAATTGCGGGGCTATATTGAACGCCACCAGGATATCAATGAACGGCTCTATTTACTGCTGACGGCACAGGGGCAATATGCCTTCTCCAACCTCGATTCGTCGGAACACTTCTCCCTGGGCGGCCCTTATGGCGTCAAAGCCTACCCGACCAGCGAAGCTTCCGGTGACACGGGCTACCTGACCCGGGCCGAACTGCGCTGGCTCCTGCCCTTGAAGAAGCATGACCAGCAGCTCCAGCTGGCCACCTACCTCGAACATGGCGGCATCTGGATCAATAAGGACAGCAGCATCAACCCCGGTGCCAAGAACCACCGCAACCTCCAGGGCATCGGTGTCGGTCTCATCTGGCAGCGCTACCAGGACTGGTTCGTCCGCATGGACTACGCATGGCCCTTGGGCGCTGAAGAACCTATCAGCGACCGCAGCCATACCAACGGCCACTTCTGGATCCGCACGGGCTTCTATTTCTAGAAATTTAATCGTTTTTTTTGACTTATGAAAGGAACGAAGCATATATATATGAAATACTACAGCAAAAAACAATGGACACAAAAACTGACGGTCATGGTATTCTTGGCCATGGCTTTAGGCGGCACGGCGGTCCAGGCTATGCCCTCCGGTGCCGATATCCGTTCCGGTCAGGGTTCTATCAGCCAGGATGGAAAAAATATGACAGTTCAGCAGAACAGCCAGCGCATGGCTATTGACTGGACGAAATTCGATATCGCCAAGGATGAAACGGTTCGCTATGCCCAGCCTGACCGCAATGCGATTTCCTTGAACCGCGTCACCGGTGGTCAGCAGTCGGTTATTGCTGGAAATCTCAATGCCAATGGCAACGTCGTCCTGGTCAACCCGAATGGCGTCGTCTTTACCAAGAATTCCAGCGTCGATGTCGGCGGCCTCGTCGCTTCGACAGCCCGCCTTAGCGATGAAACGATGAAGAATTTCGGCAACGCCAAGGATAAATTGGGCCTGAACCTCCATAACGGCTCGACGGCAGCCATCGTCAACGAAGGCCAGATCAAAGCCAACGGCGGCCTCGTCGCCTTTCATGCGGCCAACGTTGAAAACAAAGGCACCATTACCAATGAAGGCGGCACGATCGCGCTGGCTGCGGCCAAGAACCTGACCCTGTCGGCAGCCGATGACGGTAAACTCAACTTCACCGTCGACGGCGAACTGGCTAAATCTCAGGCTCTCAACAGCGGCAGCCTCAAAGCCGACGGCGGCTATGTCGTCATGACCGCCAAGAGTGCTGGCGACGTCTTGAGTACCGTCGTCAACAATACTGGCACCATCGAAGCTAAGACGTTGCGCAAAAACGAAAAAGGCCAGATCCTCCTCGACGGCGGCGATAAAGGCCAGGTCGAAGTGAGCGGCACCCTCGACGCCTCCGGCACAGAAGACGGACAGAGCGCAGGCAGCATTAAAGTCATCGGTGAAAAGACCATCGTCCACGACGGGACAAACCTCCTCGCCCGCGGCGCCATCGACGGCGGCAAGATCGAGACCTCCGGCGACGTGCTGAACCTCGGGGATACCCTCAATATCGACGCTAAAGGTGTCAATGGCAAGGCAGGAGAATGGCTGCTGGATCCGCTGGAAATCCTGATTCAGGATGATTCACCGGCGCTGAGTGACAAAGATCAGACCCTTGGCACAGTAAATGGAGGCAGTGATAATCCAACTCAGATTAATTACAACGATCCGCCTTCTGAGACACAGAATGCCGATGCAACGTACAGTTCTACCTCGTGGATCCAGACCAAACTCATTACGGAGATCTTGAATAAAGGTACAGATGTGACGATTCAGGCCGCTTCCACCAGTCAGGCTGCCAGCATTACGGTCAATTCTGCTATCAATCCGACTGTTGCCGGTGATGGAGAAGCGACACTGGCCCTGGAAGCCCAGCGCAATATCACGATCAACAAGGAGATAAAGGCTAGTGGCGGCAAACTGAATGTGAAGCTGAATTCTGATACGGATGGCGATGGTGTCGGTGCGGTCATCATCAATGCGGATATTTCCACCAATGGCGGGACTTTTACTTCTGGCAGTGGCGGTAATGTGAAGTTTACGGCGCCATCAGGAACCGAGGCGGGTGCATATGCTGCTACTGGTATAGAGAAAGACATGAAACCTAATATAGCAGGCCATACCGTTGGTACGTATTTCGGTTATGTCACACCAGCCGGAAAAACGGTCACGGAGGTTTCGGAAAACCGTACTATCACCACCAACGGTGGTGACATCAATCTCTACGGGGAAGTGGCAATCGGCCTCAATGGAGGTATCCTCAACCTGGATACCAGCAAAACGGCTGGTACCGGCGGTGCCCTGAATATCACGGGCATCATCAACTCCGGGAACAGCTATACCGATTATATCTATGGCACCGATGCCTGGAACAAGTTGGTTTCTACGCTGGTTGATGAGTATATCGCGGCGGGGACCGTACCTTCCTATCACTTTGTGGGAATCTATTATACGAAAAATGCAGATGGGACGTACAGCTATACCACTACACCCCATGACTTTGAGAAGGGTAAAACCCATTATGCTTTCCATGATGGTACATTGGATACCCAGGATACCCGCTGGTATACCACAACTACAGCCGGAAAAGGATATAATTCCTTTATTATGGAAGCTACCACTCCGGGTACTTCCAAGATGACCATTGATGACTGGCTGATTTATTATCGCCGGACGGATCCCAAAAATTATGCAACCAAATATGCGGATGGCAACAGTAATACAGTGGTAACGTATGAACAGATTAAAACCGATTCCAATAAAATGCAAAATCTGTGGAATGATATCAGTGCTCTTCTTGCTCACAACTGGTATGCCAGTGAAACATTGGCCCAATCCGGTACGGGTGCAAATCCGGGTGACAGTTATCTGGCCACCATTACCACAGACCTGGAAAACTCCCTGTCCACCCCCAATTCTCAGAAAACCCTCTGGGTAGGAGGTATGGGGTCCGGTGTGCAGAACAAAACGAATGACAACATCCGTATTTTCACTCATACACCGGCAGATCCTACCCACCCAGATGGTTTTTACTGGGTGACTGGACCGGAAGGGCTGGTGACTACAACGGTGACCAATGCAGATGGTACTACCACCACGATCAAGGGCACAAAATTCTGGGATACCAGCAGTTCTGACTGGAAGAAAAACAATTATGGCAGTCAGGTCTATGGCTATACCAAATGGTCCAGCTGGAGCGGTGGCGGACAGCCGGACAACAGTGCTCCTTTCCTGACCGTGGGCTATGGCAACAACAATGCCTGGGATGATGCTTCCGTAGGCGGGGAATCCACCGTAGGCTTTGTCCAGGAAACCAATCTGTACAATTCCAGCCTGAATATCAAGACCAGCGGCGGAACCGTTACGCTTCAAGGCGATATCGGCAAATCTGTTGGATTGGATACGGTCAAGATTGATGCCGGTTCTGGTTCTATGACTACCGGCAACACCAAAAATACTGCAACAAAATACAATAATGGTACTATTTATGCCGATCATGGTGTATATATCAATGGTGGTAAGGTAACCGTAGGCGGTGAAATCCATTCCGGCGGTACCAATGTAGAAGATACGAGAAATGCAGACGCTTCCTTTAAGGATTATCTGGACAACGTGACCATCCAGTCTTCCGGCAATCTGACCGTCCATGGAATCGAAGCCGCTGCTTCTACTGATTCGAAAGGCAATACTACATCCAGGACGGGCGGAGAAGGGGGCAAAATCAAGCTGACTTCCACCGGCACTGAAGGGGTCATCGCCCTGGGCGATGGAGTGGATTACAATGGGAAGAACACCAATGGCGGTGTGTTGAAAGCAGCCAGCACCGTAGGCGGTGCTGTGGTCATTGATGCCCAGGGGAGTAAAGGGGGCTTTGTGAACGAGATTACTGCTGAGAAAGCCATTGTTACTGGAGAGAATGGTACCTGGCAGATTTACAGTGCTTCGCCTGATAACGATAAATTTGGTGATAAAGGTAATCTGAACAGTAAAACCGATGCCCAGTGGACCTCAAAATCGACTTCTAATACCATCGCAACAGTCAATAAGTATGGTAAGAATCCTACCAATTATTCCGATACTAACAGCAACAAGTTCATCTTCCAGGCAACTCCGGTGATTACTCTCTATTCTGACGATTACTTGAAGACCTATGGCGATGAAGTTTCTCCCGATACACTGAACAATCTTTTGAAAGATAAGGAAGTCTTTTTTACGGGTTTGGATGGAAAAAGCCATAATGTGAACGAATACAGCTCCGCCTTTCAGGAAGAAGTATATACAAAATATATTTCCGGAGCGGATACAGTTACGGTAACCAGTGACGGTTCGACTGCGACAGCTACCCGTACAGGCGGGAAGTATGAAGCTACTGACAAGAGTGGCGCTGATCATAAAAATGCTGTTTATGATTTGACGGTAAATCTGAATGATGCCAAGGCGTTAGACGGGTATGCCATTGATACGGAAAACGGCAAATTGGAAATAAAGAAACGTTCCGTCACCATTACCAGCTCCGGTGAACAGACCTATGGGGACAGCACCTATACTTCCTGGACTGATAAAAAGTCTGGATTTGCAAATGGCGACGAAAAGAATTTTAACTATGAGCATGGCATCAAGAGCGGAAGTGCTTACGAAAACAATCTGAACAAGACAAACGGCAGGACTACGGCAGATGCTGGAGAATATACGGATTCTGTTTCTTACAGCAATCCAACCATTTCCGGTAAAAAGAATGCTGATGGGACAGATGATACCGACTTCTTCAATGAAAACTATACTTTTGATACAGCTAATAGTAAAGGTTCCATCAAGGTCAATAAAGCTCCTCTTCATATTTATACAGAAGATGTTGTCACACCGTATGGTATCGTTCGCAAAACCCAATCCCGTGCCACTGGCTTGACCAATGGTGATGAAGGAAAGAATGCGGGCTTCAGTTATGACTATGGTGATTATGGCCATGGCTATCTGAATGGCAACACGATGACCAATCAGCCTGGGAGTTATCCCATTACCACAAAGGTAAGTGGTCTGGCCGATGATTTGATGAAAAATTATGACATAACCATTGGTGAGGCTACGCTGCACATTACGCCGCTGAAACCGGACCAGACGACGCATTACGTTGAAGGCGCCCATCGTCCGCAGGACAAGCTGGAATCGGCTCTGCCGGTCTTCCGCGTCGATGCCAGCGGTGTCGTAAAACAATACGGGACGTATGGCATTGAAAGCCAGAGTCAGGCCGTCACCTTGTCACCGACAGGGATGCGGATGCCAGAACCGAATCAGACATCGACTCAGGACCGCAAGTATTTGACGACTTTAAAGACGGCCCATGGTCATGGCACGTTCCGTTTGGAATACAACGGTGTCGTCCTCCGTGTCATTCCTGTCGACCCGGCAGCGGAACAAATCGTTACCGATGGTGACAAGATGAAGAACGTCGCCCTGTCGGAACAGGCGCTCCACGCCGCCTATACCCAGATGGGACTCGACCTGGTCAACCTCAAAGGTGTTTATATTTATATGGCGCCGATGTGAGGACGCAGTTCGCAGGCCGCCTTGGACTCAGATGCGGCTTTGCCGCGTCAGATTCATGATTGTATTACGACCGCGTGCCATTCGTCATAAATTCCGGCTAGGCACAGGATTCACGGCGGCCTTTTTGGCCCGTCAGGTGCCGACCAGCGGAAGGCGCAAGACGGCTGCCAAAACGGACAGCCGTGGCTGGACGCCTTCTAGGCGTCCCCTACGGTATCGCATACAGGCGATGAGTTGATATTTACTGCAAACTGCAAACGCAAAACGAGGCTGTCTTGGTGGGCAGCCTCGTTTGCCGTCTGCTACCTGCGGCATTGGCTCCGAGGCTTGCAAAATATGGCAAAAGGTGATTAAATTATATATGTGTTGAATTTTGACAAACGATTCCGATTTGTCACGCTAAAAATATCTGCAAGGAGTGTCAGTATGAAAATCAGTGCCGAAGAAATAAAGAAGATCGCACTGTTGTCCCGCCTGGAAGTCAAGGAAGACCAGATGGAAACGGTCGGGAAACAGCTGAACGACATTTTATCGTACATGGATCTCTTGAGCCAGGTCGATGTGACCGATGTCAAACCGACGGCCCATGCCGTATCTATGTCCAACGTCATGCGCGACGACGTTCCCCAGCCGTCGCTGGCCAATGAAAAAGCGCTTCAGAATGCGCCGGAACAGGCTGATGGCTATTTCAAAGTTCCGAAAGTCATCCAGGATTAACAGGGAGGCGTATGTATGTTAACAATCCATGAACTGCATGAAAAACTGGTCAACGGCGACGTATCGGCTGTCGAATTGACCAAGGCTTTTCTTGCGCATAAAGATACAGTAGAACCGAAAGTACAGGCATTCTTGTCGGATAACCGCGAATATGCCCTGGAAGCGGCTGCCGCTGTCGATGCTAAAATCGCAGCTGGCGAAAAAATCAGTGACCTTGCCGGTGTCCCCGGTGCCATTAAGGATAACATCTGCATCAAAGGCCAGAAGGCTACGTGTGCTTCAAAGATGCTGGAAAATTTCAAATCGCCGTACAATGCGACGGTCATCGATAAATTGATGGCAGCTGATTACGTCAGCCTGGGCAAGACCAACATGGACGAATTTGCCATGGGCAGCTCGACGGAAAACTCGGCTTTCCAGCTGACTCACAATCCGTGGAACCTCGATTGCGTCCCTGGCGGTTCTTCCGGCGGTTCGGCGGCTGCTGTCGCTTCGGGTGAAACGGTCTGGGCCCTCGGCTCGGATACTGGCGGATCCGTCCGCCAGCCGGCTTCCTACTGCGGTGTCGTCGGCCTCAAACCGACATACGGCCTCATTTCCCGTTACGGCCTCATCGCCTTCGCTTCGTCCCTGGACCAGATCGGTACCTTCACGAATGACGTCGAAGACTGCGCCATCGTCCTCAATGCCGTTGCCGGTCATGACGCCAAGGACTCGACGTCCATTCCCCAGGCTGAAAAAGACTATAAACAGGCTTTGGTCAATGACGTCAAGGGCATGAAAATCGGCGTCCCAGAAGAATTCTTCGGCGAAGGCCTCGATGCTGACTGCCGCAAGGCTTTGGAAGACGCTATCGAAACGTATAAGAAACTCGGTGCCGAAATCGTACCGGTCAGCATGCCGCACATGAAATACGGTATCGCTGCGTACTATATCATCGCGCCGGCCGAAGCCAGCTCCAACCTGGCCCGTTACGACGGCGTCGGTTTTGGTATGCGCGTCGACGGCAAGGATATCGTCGACATGTACATCAAGACCCGTACTGAAGGCTTTGGCGACGAAGTCAAACGCCGTATCCTCCTCGGGACCTACGTCCTCAGCTCGGGCTATTACGATGCCTATTATCTGCGGGCTATGAAAGTCCGTACCCTGATCAAACAGGACTACGACGAAGCTTTGAAGAAATGCGACGTCCTGCTCACGCCGACGGCGCCGGACACAGCCTTCAAGATTGGCCAGAACAGCGGCAATCCGCTGGCTATGTACCTCGGCGACGTCTGCACGGTTACGTTGAACCTGGCTGGCCTGCCGGGCCTCAGCATTCCCTGCGGCTACAAAGACGGCCTGCCCATCGGCATGCAGCTCATCGGCAAGGCCCTGGACGAAGCCACACTGCTTCGCGTGGCCTATACGTTTGAACAGAATCGGACGGACCTTCGCAAGCCGTCGCCCATGGGGGAGGTTGAACTTTAATGAAATATGAATCCGTTATCGGCTTGGAAGTCCATGTCGAATTAAAAACGAAAACGAAGATTTTCTGCGGCTGCAGCACGGAATTTGGTGCCGAACCGAATACCCACGTCTGCCCGGTCTGTTTAGGACTGCCCGGCGTCCTGCCCGTACTCAATAAAGAAGTTCTGCATTATGCCGTCAAAGCCGGCCTGGCCCTGCATTGCGACATCCTGCCGTTCAGCAAATTCGACCGCAAGAACTACTACTATCCGGATTTGCCGAAGAACTTCCAGACGTCCCAGTTCGACCTGCCAATCTGCAAAGGCGGTTACATCGACATCGACGTCGACGGCAAACAGCGCCGCATCCATCTGACCCGTATCCACATGGAAGAAGACGCAGGCAAGCTCGTCCACAGCGGCGGCAGTATTGCCAACTCCGACTCGACCAGCGTCGACTATAACCGGACGGGTGTACCGCTCCTGGAAATCGTCGGCGAACCGGAACTGCGCAGCGGTGCCGAAGCCAGAGCCTATCTGGAAAAACTGCGCTCCATCATGCAGTATCTCGGCGTTTCCGACTGCCGTCTGGAAGAAGGCAGTATGCGCTGCGACGCCAACATTTCTGTCCGTCCCGTCGGTTCGGATAAATTGGGGACCAAGACGGAAATCAAGAACATCAACTCCTTCAGTGCCGTCCAGAAGGGCATTGAATACGAAGCCGTCCGTCAGGCGCAGATTCTCGACGAAGGCGGCACCATCCAGCAGGCTACGCGCGGCTGGGATGAAGCCAAGGGCATTACCATCCTCCAGCGTGTCAAGGAAGGGGACAGCGACTACCGCTACTTCCCGGAACCGGACCTCATTCCTATCGAAGTTTCGCCGGAATACATCGAACAGGTCCGTCAGGAACTGCCGGAAATGCCCGATGCCCGCTGCCAGCGCTTCCAGGATGAACTGGGCTTGTCCGAATACGATGCCAACTTGCTGACCCTGGAAAAACAGACGGCTGATTACTTCGAAGCTGTCGTCAAAGAAGGCGTCGACGCCAAAGAAGCGGCCAACTGGATGCTCGGCGAATTCGCCAAGAAATTGAACGAAGAAAACGTCGACATCACGGCTTCGCCAGTCAAACCGGCTGACCTGGCTGGTCTCTTGAAGCTCATCGCCAAAGGGACCATCTCCGGCAAGATCGCCAAGAAAGTCCTGCCGGAAATGTGGGAATCCGGCAAATCGGCTGATGTCGTCGTCAAAGAACAGGGCCTGGTCCAGATTACTGATACAGGGGCCCTGGAAGACATGGTCAAGAAAGTCATCGCCGCCAACCCGCAGTCCGTGGCTGACTACAAGGCAGGCAAGAAGAAAGC
>ERZ1031746.787-NODE-787-length-10813-cov-9.097602_pt1 | contig 10813 bp, 6 predicted proteins | sample MGYA00518171_ERZ1031746 | MGnify/ENA primary metagenome ERZ1031746 (study PRJEB33719, sample SAMN04261238) | wastewater metagenome | biome: rural village; feature: human; material: feces | host: Homo sapiens | place: El Salvador | collected 2013-01-07 ...
AACCAATCCCTTTATGAGATTCCCATTTATCATTTTTGCCTTAGGATGCCGTTTTTATCTTAAAAGGGCAGTTTATTGCCTTTACTGACGCACTTCTTTCCATAATCCATTCTTTTTTTTCTTAAAAAGTAATAATCAGCGGATTACGAAAATGAAATCACATTTTCCTAAGGAGTTTCTCCTTCTTGTAGCAGCTCCCCAAAGTGGAACACGAAAAATCCAGAGTATGGTGCACTTGGTGAAGGGAGAAATCGAGTATAGGCTCTGCTTTTTATATTCCTATATCTTGCATCAATGATTGGTTGGCAGAAGCCAGATTGGAATCAAAAAGACTTTTTATATAAACGAAGGTGGTGGAAGTCTTGGTATGTCCTAATGCCTTTCCGATTAATCCAATATCCATGTTATGCTGATAGGCGATACTCGCCCACGAGTGTCGAACCACATAAGAGGAAAGAGGGATAGATGAAGAAATCTTTTTGGAAAGAACATGCAACGAGTAGTTGTATTGGCGCAACCGACGAAGATATTCACGATGAAGCAAGTCAGGGGATTGAGTCGTTAACAACGGGAAAACATAGATGGAGTCAGAAGAACTATATCGTGAGATAATAGCTTGCATAGCTGGGACGAGGGCAATACTGATAGGCTGACCTGTCTTATGTCGAGCATATCGGATGACGTTATCTTTCATCTGGCTTTTCTTTAAGTAAGCAATATCAACAAAAGGCATCCCCATTGCATAAAAACTAAAAATAAAGATATCTCGAGGCATCGCCAAGGTAGAACCCTCTTCCAAGTCCAAATCATGGAGTTTGCGGATTTCACTTTCGGTAATACTTCGTTTGGCTGTCTTCGTTCTTCCTGTGAAAGCTTTTGTAAAAGGACACACATCATCATTCGAAGAATATTCCTCTGCCCACCGATTGTACATTGCTCGTAAGGATCGAAGATAAGCTGAAATCGTATTGAGGCAAATACCCTTGTCACTTAGCCATCGCTGATAAAGCTCTACCTCTTGACTATCCATCTCAGAGAAAGTCCAGTCTTCACGTTGCAAGAACTTTGTCCAAGAGCGAGCCGCAGTCAAATAATTACTCGCAGTCTTGAACTTCTCCTCTTTCTTCAGCATTTCCACTTGGGAATGTACTATTTTCCATCCTAAAACTTTTTTCTCCTTTTTCGTTGCAGCTTGTTTCTTGCCCTTACCAAGACTAAATTCAAATTTGAAATACATCATAATCTTTTATTTTTTATTATTAGACATACGGGGTTATACCCGATTAGTACATAAATACTATAAATATTTGGGACGTTATAGACGGAATCATCCAAAAACGCTCCAATTTCACCACCTCGGTTCAAGAGGTAGAGAAAGCATTCTTTGGTATTCCCTCAATGGGGAGCACCTCGTGACATGTAGAGAAAGAAATACATTATATATTAATTTTTTTAAAAGAGAGAGAGATTTATGGAAAAAAGACTCATGACAGTAGCCGCAGCCATAGCCGTTAGTACGAGCATGGCATTTGCGCAAAGTCAAATCTCTGGTAAGGTTACCTCTTCTGAGGACGGAAGCCCTGTTATCGGTGCTTCCATCAAGGTGACAGGTACAAACACTGGTACAGTTACCGATATTGATGGTAACTTTTCATTGAACGCTCCAGCTGGTGCCAAGCTGGAAATTACTTATATTGGTATGCAGAGCAAGTCAGTAAAGGCTGGCAAGAACATGAAGATTGTTCTGGATGCAGACAATCATTCTTTGGACGAGGTAATGGTTGTTGCTTACGGTACTGCCAAGAAGAGCGCCTTTACAGGTTCGGCTGCTGTTATCGGTTCTGAAGAACTTTCCAAGAAAGTTACTACTAACGTAGCTGATGCTTTGGTTGGTTCTGTATCTGGCTTGCAGATGCGCGGTAGCTCTGGTCAACCTGGTGCAGGTCAGGGTAGTATCAACATTCGTGGTATTGCTTCTATGTATGCAGCTACAGACCCATTGGTAATTGTCGATGGTGCTCCTTATTCTGCAAGTCTTTCTAATATCCCTACCGATGATATCGAGTCGGTTACTGTATTGAAGGATGCTGCCTCTGCTGCTCTTTATGGTGCACGTGGTGCTGCTGGTGTTATCATTGTAACAACCAAGAAGGGTGCCAGCAATTCTGAAGGAAAGATTAATGTCGACATGAAGTGGGGTTCCAACTCTCGTGCCGTTCCTGAGTATGATGTTATCACAGACCCAGGTCAGTATTACGAGGCTGTGTACTCAGAATATTACAACAAATATTACTATGGTGATGGCTTGAATGCCAGCGCAGCCAATGTAAAGGCAAACTCTGCTATGTTGAATAAGTTGGCATACAATGTGTACAGCTATCCTGACACAGAGCAGCTCATTGGTTTGGACGGCAAGTTGAATCCTAATGCAACTTTAGGCCGCACTATCACAGGTGCCGGCGGTAAGTCATACTATGTAACACCTGACGACTGGACAGATGCTGTGTTCCAGAACTCTTTGCGTCAGGAATATAACGTAAACGCAAGTGGCGGTTCTGACCGTTCTTCTTATTATGCCAGCTTAGGTTACTTGAATGATGAGGGTATCATCAAGAACTCAAGTTTCGAGCGTATCACTGCTCGATTGAAGGCCGACTATCAGATCAAGAAGTGGTTGAAGTTGGGCGCCAACATTGGCTTTGTAAACTCTACACAGGCAGCCGATGCCAACTTAAGTACCAGCTTGAGCTTCACATCCAGCATGGCTCCTATTTATCCATTGTATCTCCGTCAGATTGACGAAAATGGCAACGTATATATCCCAACCGATGAGAGAGGCTTGCCTTTGTACGACTTAGGCTCTTCTACACTGGGTATCAACCGTCCATTCAACAACAACTACAACCCTATTGCTTCCAACAACTATGACAAGAGTCAGAACAAGGGTCATCAGTTGAATGGTACATTTACTGCAGACTTCCAGATTACAGACTTCTTGAAGGCCAACTTGACCAGCACCATTATCTGGGGACAGACCAATGCGACAGGCTATGCCAATCCATTCTTCGGATCAAAGGCGGGTGTGAACGGTTCGCTTTCTAAGTCTTCTACAGAAAGCTGGCGTCAGAACCACGTACAGACTCTTACCTATTTCGACAACTTTGGCAAGCATGGTGTTACCGTAATGCTTGGTCACGAATACTACAAGATTAACAGCACTTATCTTACTGCATTGGCTGAGGGCGGTTTCTCGCCAAACATCTTGCAGATTAGTGCTTTTGCTAAGAAGAAAAATAGTAGCGGTTATGAAACAGGATACAACGTAGAAGGTTTCTTCGGTAATGCGCAGTACAACTACGACAACAAGTACTTCGGCTCTTTCTCTTATCGTCGTGATGCATCTTCACGCTTTGCCAAGGAGAACCGTTGGGGTAGCTTCTGGTCAGTAGGCGCTGCTTGGCTGATCAACAAGGAGGCATGGTTTAATGCTCCTTGGGTAGACGAGTTGAAGTTGAAGGCTTCTATCGGTCAGCAGGGTAACGATAACATCGGCAACTGGGCTTACACCGACCTCTATACCTTGTCTCAGGTTTCAGATACAGAGATGTCTGCATCTTTCGCACAATTGGGTAACAAGAATATCACTTGGGAAACTACCACCAACTTCAACATTGGTACTGAGTTCAGTTTCTTCAAGGGGCGACTGAGTGGTAGCTTCGACTTCTATACCAAGAAGACTACCGACTTGCTCTTCTGGCTGCGTGTGCCAGAGTCACAGGGTACTCGTGGCTACTACAGCAATGTGGGTGACCTTCGCAACACGGGTGTTGAGCTGACCTTGACAGGTCACATTTTCCGCACTAAGGATTTCGACTGGTCAGTTACAGCAAACTTGGCACACAACAAGACCGAAATATTGAAGCTTGACTCTACTTCAAAGAACCAATATGGTGGCTTCTCACAGACAAGTGACATGAGCTACACCATGTATTGGTACAAGGAGGGTGGACCTCTCTACAATGGTTTCCTGCCTAAGTATGCTGGTGTCAACGAAAAGGGTGAGGCGCTCTATTGGGTAGACGAGGATATCTCAGACAGTGAAAGAACAGGTCGCCCTGGTCAGAAGTTGTCTTACACTACAACTGACGCCAGCAAGGCCAGCAACTATGAGACAGGTTCTTTGTTGCCAAAGGTATCTGGCGGTCTTAGCACCACTGTTTCTTATAAGGGATTTGATGCTACATTCAGCTTCGACTACCAGATTGGAGGCAAGGTGTACGATATGAAGTATGCTGGTTTGATGAATCCTCTGACAGCCAACTCTACAGGTGGTGTGGCTATTCATAAGGACTATATCAAGTCATGGAGTCCTAACAATACCAGCAGCAACATTCCTCGCTGGCAGTATGGTGATGACAACAGTCAGGCATCTGACCGTTTCTTGACCAACGCAAGTTACTTCAACTTCCAGTCATTCACAGTAGGTTACACCTTCCCAAAGAACTTGATACCATACTTCTCTAAGATTCGCATTTACTGCTCTGGTGAGAACCTTGGTTTCATCTCAGCTCGCAAGGGCTTGGATCCACGCTACTCTTATGACGGTGTGACAGGCACAAGCTACTCACCTACACGTAACATTTCTGGTGGTATTCAATTGACGTTCTAACAACATAAAAAGACGAAACAATGATGAAATTAAATAAAATGACATTTGCTGCCCTGGTTTTGGCTGCCACCTCGCTGACCAGTTGTATCGAGGAGATAGACCCTCAGAGTAGCACCGTAACCATAGACCAGGCTGCTTCGGCTCCCAACTCGTTCAACAAGTTCGTATCGGCTATAACAGCCGATATGAATGGTCGCCCAATGATGTTCTCTAGTTCCAAATTGGGTGATAATAACTACGATTTTGGCTATCCTTCACAGATGATTCAGCGTGACCTTATGGGTCAGGATATCGCTTATCCTGCCACTGTTGCACCAGGATTTTTCACAGTCTGGTACAATACTTTCGATGTGTTGACACCACAATATTTGATGTGTCAAATTCCATGGACTGTATATTATGCGTGGATCAAGAACTGTAATACTGTCATCAAGATGGGTGCAGGCAATCCTACAGAAGAGCAGAAGAGTGGCGTGGGTATCGCATACGCCATGCGCGCCTTCTTTTATGAGGATATGGCACAGATGTATGCCAACGAGACTTATACCAAGAATCCAGAGGCAGAGACCGTGCCTATCGTTTCTGATGACGAGAGCATCGACATGAACCACAACCCTCGTGCTACCAACGAGAAGATGTGGAACTTCATCATCTCCGACCTCGACAAGGCAGAGGAATATCTTGCTGGCTATGAGCGTCCGGACAAGACTACTCCTGATATTTCTGTCGTTTATGGTCTGAAGGCCCGTGCGTACCTCGTAATGGGCAAATGGGACAAGGCAGAAGAATATGCCAAAAAGGCACAAGCAGGATATTCTGTGATGTCTTCTGCAGAATATACCGATCGTGAGACAGGTTTCAATACTCCTAACGAGGCATGGATGTTCTGCGTGACTTACAAGGATACAGACCCATGTATCAAACTCAACGATGCTGATACCTCTTGGGGTTCTCAGATGTCGCTTGAGATCAACCCAGACAAGGATGTCTCTGCCTGTGGCTATGCTGCCAATTATGGTGATGCCAAGTTGATAGACCGTCACCTCTATGAGACCATTCCTGCTACCGACTGTCGCAAGAAGTGCTTTGTAGACTTCTCTACCAACGACATGGAAGGTACGGAACTCGAGAATAAGTTGAAGGAATATTCTGACTATCCTACATGGCTTGAGTATTCTGCCGAAATGGCCAAGTGGCCAGGAACAGGTGGCCTGAGCTTGAAGTTCCGTACAGCCAATGGTGTAGAGGGACACAACAATCAGTTTAAGGGCTTCCTCCAGTCAGTACCATTGATGCGTGTTGAGGAAATGAAGCTTATCGAGGCAGAGGCTGCAGGTATGCAGGACGAGGCTCGTGGCAAGCAGTTGCTTGAGGCTTTTGCCAAGGCACGTGACCCACAATTCGTATATGGCAAGCACGTCAACGATAAGTATGGCAACAGCAGCAACTCCGGCTTCCAGAACGAAATTTGGTGGCAGCGTCGTGTAGAGCTTTGGGGCGAGGGCTTCGCTACTCTCGACATCAAGCGCTTTGGCAAGAGTGTGATTCGCAGCTATGCCGGTACTAACCACTGCGAGGAATCTCGTTGGAACACAACTGGTGTGCCACAATGGATGACCTTGATGATTGTGGAGAGTGAGGGTGCATACAATGCCGATTGTACTCAGAACCCGATGGTAACAACTCCTCAAGGCGACTCACAAGAGTATGTATGGTAAAACTTTAGTTTAACAGATAAAAGAAAAGAATATGAAAAAATATATTTATGGACTGTTCTTTGCCCTCGTTTCGGTAATTATGTTTACCGCCTGCTCTGAGGATGAAGGTTCCGACATCGGTTCTGACAGCCAAGCTAAAGCAACTCTTTATCAGTACACAGCCACAGAGCCTAATGATGCTGATATTGATACGCAGATTCGTATCGCTACCAACAGCGCTACACAGAGTGCTTATCTGCTGGTAGAGAAAACTGCTGATTACGAAAGCCGTCTTACTCAACTGGGCGAGGAAGGCTATAAGGACTATGTGGTTGAGAATGGTGAGAAGATTGAAGGTGCAGAAGGTGCTGCCAATATTGACAAGACCATCAAGAGCCTTAGTGGTGACAACACTATCGCCGTGGTAGCTGTAGGTGGTGGAAAGTCTTTGGCTACAGTACAGTTTACTGCCAACAGCTGGACTACAGTAGCCGAGGGTACTTACAATTTCAATGGTGCCGGTGCTCAGTTGTTTGGCGCTTCCAAGGCTGCCACCTTGCAGGTAAATGATGCCAATCCGAAACTCTTCCGCTTCAAGAACTTCTGGGGAACAGGTAAACACATGACCTTTAATCTTACAGACAATAAGGGAACAGACGAAAATGGACTTACCATTACCCAGCTTGTAGTTCCTGAGCAGGCTACTCCATTTACTTATGGTGACTACGGAACAATCTCTTATGCAGATGGTCTCACTCGCCAGTCGGTAAAGTCACCAAGCTTCATGTACGATGACTATTACTGCATGATTTTAATGCAGTGGTATATAAGTGCAGGTAACTTGAATAATATCTCAGGTTACGATACTTTCGAGCCCAACGAGTAAACAAAATGTTTATTATATTCTATAGAGAATGGCGAAGCCACAAGTGCTTCGCCATTCTTGTTTAGAGTCAGTTTTACTCCCAAATAAATTTATATAATATGAGAAAGACTCTTACACTTTTTATTGCTTCTCTGCTCGCTATGCCAAACTTCGCTAACGACCGAAGCGAAGAGGAAATGCAGACAATAGCACTGCAAGCACTCTGCTCCTCAAATCTTCAGGCAGGTGGAGCCAAGAAGGCAGCAGCCAATATTGCCGTTGAGAAATATCAGTCATTAGATATGGTCAATGTCTATGGAATCAAGGGAAAAGGGGTGGTGTTCATCAGTAAAGACGACGACATAGAGCCTGTGCTTGGAATTTCTGATGAAGACTTTGATGTAAATAATATGCCTTGTGGCATGAAGTGGTGGCTGAATACAGCCAACAAATCACTTGAAAGGATGAAAGCCAAAGGTATTACTTATAGTGCTAACCCAATGGCTGCAAGTGGACGCCCCACCTATTTTATCAAGACCTACTGGAATCAGGACACACCCTTCAACAATCTTTGTCCTCAGATTAATGGCAGCGCCGCCCCAACGGGTTGTATAGCTACAGCTATGGCACAGATTATGAAGTACTATCAATATCCTGCTACAAGTAAGGGTACAGGCATATATTCCGTAACTACGTATAAAGATAAAAATGACAAAGAGGGCACCACTAAGTGGTATAAGCGAGAACTGGGACATACTTATCAATGGACAGCTATGCAGTCAAGCTATGGAATATTGTCCGACGACGAGAATGATGCCGTAGCCACACTGATGGCTGATGCCGGTGCTGCCAGTCAAATGAATTATCAGACTAATAGCAGTGGTACTATGGAATGGTATGCAGCCAAGGGATTTGCCGAGAACTTCAGATATGATTCTTTGGCTATCAGTTGTCTGCAGCGCGACTTCTATACCGATGCGGAATGGATGGAATTGGTACGCAAAGAAATGGAAGCTAAACAGCCTATTCTCTACTGCGGTAGCGATGAGATAGATGGAGGTCATGCCTTCTTGCTCGATGGTATACAGGAAGATGGGAAAGTACATGTCAACTGGGGATGGGGAAAGTCTGGAGACGGATGGTTTGATATTGATGTTCTGAGACCTAATATCACTGGGTTTACCGGAGAGGGTTTCAACATTGGTCAAAGTATGGTTTTAGGGTTCAAGAAACAGGAGACTCCGAGTGCTGACGAAGAAAACATTTCGCAATGGGTAACTGACGGATATAGTTTCTATATCAGCGATAACGAGTTGCACGTCAAACTGACTAACGCCTATAATTACAGTCATCGCGTGTTCGAGGGCAGATTAGATTTCGTGCTGCAAGGCATGGGTGACAACAGTAGTAAACTCTATACAGATCCGATTTTCGAGACGGATACAGAAACACCTTATGTTGGTATGTTGAGTGGTTTTAATTACGGTGACAATGATCATCCTGAAGTTGACTACAATCTGAGTCAGGAGCCTGAGTTAAAGAATATTTCTGCAGGAACTTATAAGCTGTTTATTGGTTCTAAGTCGACCAAAGAAAGTTCTTATCAATGCTTACGAGGCGTAGGTGGCACCATCATGTACACACTTGCCGTTGCTGCCGATGGCACGATGACATTAGCACAGGATGGCACTTCTGCTATCTCTGCCGTTACTGTAAAGCAGAACGTCTCTGCTCCTTACACCTATATATATAATATGCAAGGTCAGGAGGTGTATAAGTCGAAGACACAGGACTTCTGTCTTGATGATGTTCCTGCTCACGGCGTATTGATTGTGAAGCAAGGCGACACAACGAGAAAGGTTGTGAAGTAAAAAACTCTTCTATCATGCATCATTCATTAAAGACTATGCCCACCCATGGTTACTTACCGTACCTAGGGTGGGCATTGTTGAATTTTCATCATTACTTTTCCCTAAGGAATATCAAGAAAACTTTTTCGAAAAAATCTTTGGTATATTCCATTTTTATTCTTATCTTTGCAGCGCAGTCCCGGTAAGGCCCTCTCCCAGATTATTCGATGCTGGTGATGACCCCGGGTTTTTTGTTTTTGCAAAAGTATATAAATATTTTGATAGTGACAACAAAAAACCTTTTTTCTTTGCTTTTTTTGTTATCTCCCTCACCCTCAAACATTTTTCAATAATTCCTTGCTTCTTTCAGAAGAAAAGCGTATCTTTGCAGAAGAAAAGCTGCACTCGGCAATTTGAAAGTAAACTTTCATTGCGCTCGCTGGCATAATCTTTGCAGCACGAAAGTTGAATCATTAAAACAAGGAGGCAAATATGACAGAGCTAAGAGATAGATACATACGTTTTGACTGGGCTATTAAGCGTTTGCTTCGCCAGAAGGCGAACTTTGGGGTGCTTGAGGGCTTCCTGACAGTGTTTCTGAATGAACCTATCAAGATTGTTGATATTCTGGAAAGTGAAGGAAACCAACAAGAAGCGGATGACAAATTCAACCGAGTAGATATCAAGGCCAAAAACAGCAAGGGAGAAATCATTATCGTCGAGATACAGAACACAAGTGAACTGTATTACCTGGAGCGTGTGCTCTATGGAGTAGCCAAAGCCATCACAGAGCATATCAATCTGGGAAATACCTACAAAGAGGTGAAGAAGGTATATTCCATCAGCATTCTGTACTTTGATCTGGGCAAGGGTTCTGACTATATTTATGTGGGACAAAATAACTTCGTGGGCTTGCATACCCAAGACCATCTGATCATCAGCACCAAGGAGAAAGATACGATAGTGCGAAAATCGCCTTCAGAGATATTCCCAACCTATATTCTGGTTCGAGTTAATGAATTCAATAAGGTGGCTAAATCACCATTGGAAGAATGGGTTGAATACCTGAAAAATGGAGTCATCTCGCCAGACACCCAGGCACCAGGTCTGCAGGAAGCTCGTGAGAAACTGAAATACTATTCCATGTCGGATGCAGAACGTTATGCATACGATGAGCACATCAATGCCATCATGATTCAAAATGATGTTTTGGGAAATGCAAGACTGGAAGGTATGGAAGAAGGCAAAGCTGAAGGTCGTGCTGAAGAGAAAAATAACATTGCCCGCAAAATGCTGGCTAATGGATTGAGCATAGAGCAGATTGCTTTAATTACTGGTTTGACAGAGCAGGAAATTAAAGGACTATAATATAATAAGGTGTATCCTTCTTGCCCAACACATCGGGCAAGCGAGGATACACCTTTTTTATCTCCCTCACCCTCAAATATTTTCCCCAAAATCTTTGCTTCTTTCAGAAGAAAAGCGTATCTTTGCAGAAGAAAAGCTGTACTCGGCAATTTGAAAGCAAGCTTTCATTGCGCTCGCTGGCATTTTCTTTGCAGAAGAAAAGCTGCACTCGGCAATTTGTAAGCAAGCTTACATTGCGCTCGCTGGCATTTTCTTTGCAGCACGAAAGTTGAATCCTTAAAATAAGGAGGCAAATATGACAGAGCTAAGAGATAGATACATCAGATTTGACTGGGCAATCAAGCGCTTGCTTCGCCAAAAGGCT
>ERZ1031746.791-NODE-791-length-10789-cov-4.947177_pt1 | contig 10789 bp, 9 predicted proteins | sample MGYA00518171_ERZ1031746 | MGnify/ENA primary metagenome ERZ1031746 (study PRJEB33719, sample SAMN04261238) | wastewater metagenome | biome: rural village; feature: human; material: feces | host: Homo sapiens | place: El Salvador | collected 2013-01-07 ...
ATAGGGAAAATATCTTTTTATCTTTCCATCGTTGACATTTGGGCTGAAACGCCCTATTCATCGGGGTTTCAGGGTGGAAAGACGTTTTTGGTAGGTGGAAAGACGGCGATTTGGGCGGAAAAAGCGTATTTTTGTAGAGTTGTAAATAAAAATTATATGGCTACAAAGAAGAAAGAAATTATAGAAACGAAGGAAGCGGTACAGCTGCCGAAAGTCGAGAAGGTTAGGCCGGATTACGCGCACTTCAAATTAGCTCCCACACACGCGACGACCCGCTATTTGGCGGATTCGTTCAATTACACCAAGTGTTACCAAGTCGCTACGGCGCATTACGGCATGACGCCTATCTGGCAGGAGCCCCAAGAACTTTGGGAGGCATACGCGATTTACTCGGCGTGGTGCGAGGCTACGCCCGTTATAACACAAGAGGCGGTAAAGTCCGGAAACATGGCTGGAACGCTCTACGAAGTGCCAAAGAAGCACCTTCAATCGGAAGGCGAGTTCTGCATGTTCCTGGGGGCGAACCCTGTGTACTTAAGCAATAGACGGTCCACCTACGCCGAGAACCTCAAGGAGTTCGATCTAACGATATGTGCGGACTTCATAGCGGTGATTGATAGGATACGCGATGCCATCGCACAGGACCTCGATCAAGGCGCGACGGTGGGACAGTTCGACGCCAACTACGTTCGTGCTCTACGCGGCATTAAAACGCAAATGGACTACACGTCTAACGGCGAAGCCATCAAGGGCGGCTTGACGGTTAACGTAACCGATCCGAAAGTACGTGCAAAGGTTAGTTCAATTAGGAGCTTTAAAAAGAATCATAAAGACACGGAGGAGAAGTAATGGATTGCACCTATGTATTCAATAAGATGATAGGGCCGTTTTGCGACCCCTATATAAGAGGTATAGCGAGCAAGGGTGGTACACGTTCATCTAAGACGTGGAGCGTACTACAGCTCCTCTATTTGGTCGCTAACGAAAGCACCGAGCCTCTGATGATCTCCTGCGTTACCGACACGCTCCCAGCCGTGAAGCGCGGTATGTTCCGTGACTTTCAGAACATGCTGTTAGACGAAGGGGTGTGGGACGATAACGCCCTCAACAAGTCCGACTTGATCTACACCGTGAAGCCGGGCGTATGTATCGAGTTCTTCGGGTGTGACAACGCGTCGAAGGTTCACGGTCCGGCGCGTGACATTCTTTTCATCAACGAGGCGCAGCGCGTACCCCGCGAAATCTTTCGTCAGTTGGACGTACGTACGACGCTTAAGGTTATCATTGACTTCAACCCGGTGCGCCGCTTCTGGGGTGAGACGGACTTCACAGGCGACAAGTACGTAACGATCCACTCGACATACAAGGACAACCCGTACCTATCCAAGCAGCAGGTAGAGGCCATAGAGCGGAACGCAAAGGACGCCAATTGGTGGCGAGTATACGGTGAAGGACTGACGGGCGGTCTGGAAGGCCTCGTATATCCCCAAATTGAGACGATCGACGCTTTGCCGGAGGATTTAACGGGTGAGGACGTAAAGTTTGTTACAGGGCTTGATTTTGGCTTCCAGAACGACCCGACCGCTATTGTCAAAATATACATGCGTGGAATGAACTTGTACATAGACGAGGTGTGTTACGAAACCAAGATGCTCAACCGCACGATCGCCGAGAGGCTTAAGGACGAAGGACTGCACCGCACCATCACGGTATGCGACAATGCGGAACAGAAGTCTATCATAGAGTTACGCGGCCTAGGCTGCAACACGATCCCCTGCATCAAGGGGAAAGGATCTATCCGGGCGGGCATCCAGCAGGTGAAGCAGTTCAATCTGTTTGTAACGAAGCGGAGCACGAACATACTGGACGAGGCGGACAATTACACCTACGTCAAGGACAACCTAACCGACACGTACACTAACGAGCCGGTAGACGATTACAACCATGCATGGGACGCGATACGCTACGGCGTTGACTATCTTATACGTAAATACCGCCCGAGATACGCAAATAATGATTAGATTTGCGGCATGAGAGTGGACGATCGGGTACGCATTAAATACGATTACGCCGGAAACACCGGTACAGTCACAGACGTTGAAGTGCTGGGCGTGGTTGTACAGTGGGACGGATCGAACATCGAGGAATGGTATTATTACGAAGAAATAGAACTGATTGAATATGAGTAAGACAGCGTTTTATGGCGTGGAGTGGCTGATACTGCAAGCACCGACCGGATGGAAAGGGAAGATTAAAAACGTTTTTCGTCGCTTGTGGTGGAAAATTTGTGGGTATTACAACGGCAAACAATTAGAATATATTTGTAACTTGCATCCAAATTACAAGGGCGGCCTAACTTCTGACCAAGCAGCGACATTAAACGCGGTGGCAGAGTACGCTAAGGCCGACCCTTTTATTGTAAAAAATGGCAAGCTCGTGTACCGTATCCCTCGTATCGAGGATGTAACACTATGGCAGGTTATCGAGGCGAGGCGGTCGGAGACAGCAACAGAGAAGGTTACGAAGTGGTGCACGCCTATCGAGCACAAGCCCGCGGAGTACGCACCGAATAACGTCTACCATCTCCTATGCGCTACGAAGTACATTAAGGAGCAGATAGAGACGGCGGACGGGCTAGAAAAACGCCTATTCCCTTTCGACGCAGGGGGCACACCGGAAGACGATCCGATCAAGGAGGCGAAGAACGTCTTAACGCTTGTACAGGCTACGGCGGAATTGTTCAAATGCACGTTCGAAGAGGCAAAGCGGATAAACTACCTAGATGCCATGCTTGCACTATCCAAGCGCCACGAGGAGAACGAGAAACAGAAGGCAGAGATGAAAAAACATTATAACAAATAACGTTATGGGATTAAAAAAGTATGAGATTATTACAGTAGGGAGCGACAAACGAGTACGCGCCCTTCGTTCGTGGCAGGTGGGAGACCGGTACGTCAATATCGGCGACGTGGGCGGCATCGTGTACGACGAGAAAACATTATCACAGGAGGGCGCATGCTGGCTGTTTAGGGGCAACTTCGGTTTTCCCGGTGCACGCATCGGAGGGGATTCGATCGTTGATGTAGCCGAAACGACACTAAGCTCCACGGGCACGCCTAACGTAGACATTCTAGGGTCTAGTGTCGTAGTGGGGAGCAAGCTGGCTTTCGTATCGGATCAAACAGCAGCGGACGCCGTAGTGCTAAAAACCACAGACTTCGAGCAAGGTGGATTTGGGTACTCCAATCCAATAGGGACTAATTGGGAGAGCTGGAAAGTAACCAGCCCAAATTATGTAAGAACCGTTAAACCTATATTCGCGGGCGGTAAGCCTGTGACATTGAAGTTGGGCGTACCGGGCTACAGGCTTAATTGGTTTACATTAGACCGTGACAGCAATGTACTAGCTTATGGCGGTGATGTTATTTCAGGTGCAGGCATCACTACGGATGTCCCGGCTTGTCACTCTTTCGTGTTTAGACTTGCTAAAGACCCCAGCGCGGCAATCGTTCCGGCTGACGCGACAGCCGCGCAAATCAAGTTTACAGGCACTTATGAAACTAGTCTTTCCGTCATCGATTCACGGGTGGAGATCAACCCGGCGACTAGCACGGGGACAGTATTTGCAAGACCCGGAGGATCTTATACTATTGCGTCGGGCGCAAAGTATCCGGAAGCAGTCATTAGAAATTCTAAAGTGTCTATAATTGCTCCGGCGAGCGCTAATAGAATATTAAGGTTTTTCGGTCAGATAATCGAATCAACCGCAGCGCTAGACGTCACGGCAGGCGAAGTTGTGGTAGCCGGGTTATACAGCAATATCAAGAACCTAACAGCTTCGGGCGTATTGCCCGCTACTGCAAACATAGACGCGTATAACATTATCCAAGCTACTAACTGTAACGACTTCGCCGTATCACCTACGATCTTTCCGGCGGTATCAGCAGCGCAAACGGCTAACATGCCTTTCGTTTTTCAAGGTTGTAACGTTCCAAACGGGATATTTTATCATCACTCGCAGATAGCCAACACTTATAAGAACATTGATTTTGCAAAGGCTAGCGTAGATTTGGGTAAAACCGTTCCCGGGGTAGCATACACGCTTGTAAGTTCTGAAACGGAAGGAATGTACCGGATATATAATACCGCGGCAAACCTGTTTGGGTTCCTAGTGGAGAGCTATGATAGTATTTCGTCTATCGGACTACTAGCCGCTACGGCGACGTCGTACGGCACTACGATCTATAAAGACGCGTATGTTAGCGGTAAATTTGATTTTGCAGGTACTAACGTATTCGGTAACACTAAGAAGCACGATACGCAAGATGTAAGCGGTTGTAAGATCGTGAACACAGGAGCAACAGCGGTTAACATGAAGGGCAATATCCGCGTAGAGGGTAACGCTACATTGACTAATTGCTCGGTAATCGGTTCGGGCTACTTCGGTGGTAAGGCGGTTGCATCCGGTTTGCTGGTAGAGGGTTCGGCGTTCATGAGTGATAACGCTTCATTTACAAAAACCGCAGGGGTAAACGTTATTGGAAACCTGAAGATGAAAGATAATGGTGTAGTTGTATTAGGAGACGTAATCGGGCTGGGAGTTTTGAGTGTTACCGAAAATGCAAGGTTACAGCCTACAAACCTGTTTACACAAGAAGCCGATCTAATTATGAGCGGGAACGCGTTAGTTACCGCGGGATTAAATGTTTCGGGCGTACTACGATTGAAGGATAACGCGAAGGTAGCGGTAGGTGCTATGACTGCAAAGGGAGACATAACTGTTTGCGGATCATATAGTCAGACTACCGCGCGGCGTTGGACCGGAAAGCGTGTGATTGACAACGAGAACGCACCAGAGTACGACAACAATGTAAAAACTCAATATGACTTTTAAAGGGATATTAGATCAGGTTGGGACATGGGGGGCGCAACACGCGCTTCCCGTATTCTTCGGAGATGAGTCAACCCGTAATCGACTGGCAAACGACATAACGGGTGATTTTATCTTTGTTGACGTTCCGGGCGGTAGGCAGGACTATAACGACTATGCCGCCGAGGCGTTCTCGATCACCGTGCTTATACAGGTGTTGGGCACTTCTCATTACGAAACTGACAGCTCGTCCGAGATCGACGTACTGGATCGGACGTTTACCGTCATAACGGACATAGCGAAGAAGGCGGTTTGCCTCTACGAGTCCGAAGGTGCGGCGGTAACCAAGCGCCAAAACATATACGACAGTCCCAAATCAGGTTGGGAGATAACTCTAAATCTTTCCGAGTAATGGCACGCAACGCAATGTTAGAAATTGAAGTCCTGTTAACCAAGCTACGGGACGACATAGAAGCCTCGTACAAGGCTAAAGGGCTTATGGCGTCAGGCAACTTCGCCAAGGAGCTTAAGTTGGTCGTAGGGGGCAATAACGCCCGGATCACCGCGCCGCGTTATGTCGGGGCTATGGAGGGCGGACGCATTGCGGGAAAACGCCCGCCATTGTGGATCATACGTAAATGGATCGAGGACAAGAACAAGCAAGGAGCTAACATACCGTTAAGCGCGGCTTATCCGATTGCGAAAGCTATTGGGGAGTTCGGGATCAAAGTACCGAACAGCCACAACCCCGGCGGCGTGGTGTCGGATGTACTCAACCCTGCAAGGGTGCTTAAGTTACAGAACGAGATAGTAACTATAATTAGATACGCTATTATTGACACTTTAAATATTAAATGATGAATGTACAAATACCAATAGCAGGAATAACGCTAAGCGATGGTCAGACATACGGCGGTCAGTTACCCGTGTGGGCCACTCGCCCTTTGATGGTGAAGGTGACAACGGGCACTAACGAGCCTATAAATATAATCGTGCGGGAAGGTGGCGAGATCCGAAAAGAAGTATCTTTGCCTTATCAGCAGTACGGGACTGACATAGACCTATCATTTGCCGCCCCACTGATAAGAAGAGCGGACCGTAACATGTCAGACGGTACGCCGTGGTTTCCCCAACAGTTAATCGAGTTTTGGAGTACCGACATAATGACTAGGATCATCATACCCGTATTTCACTGTGACGAGACGTATTGGGATACTTTGGGCATTAATAGCGCGCTTCCCCAACCGCCCAAACCGCGCATACCTAATCATACGCTAGACATCTATTTTCCGTACAGCATACACCCGTCAGACGCGTTCCAAGTCGAGGTAGAACCCGTAACGGGCGCGCCGTCTGACGTGATCTTCCCTACTACCTATGTACTGGGAAATACGATCGACATAAAGTATGTTAAGAAGCTGACTATTAAAAACGTTTGGGGGTCCGGACTGGATCAAGTTATTAACTACGAGGACAAGTTACATACCGACGTGGTCTATGATGAGAGCCTGCAATGCGCTTTGCGCGCTAGATGGAACATGCGCAACGGGCAATGGTTTTGGGCCGCATTTAAGGACTATTTTTGGTCTAACAAGTTCACGACTATTAGAGGACGTGGGGGCGTAACGGAACAAGCGGAGCTAACCATTAACTTAGAGTACGGCGAAGAGTGGTATAACGTGTATCAAGAGTTGCTAGTTTCTTCAAACGTAGTGTTCGAGTTGAACATACCCGGTATAAACCAATACCAGAACAAGCGGTTTAGAGCCGAGGTGATGGGCGACACTGGCGCGCGGTGGTCTAACAGTACTAAGACGTACAGACAGCAAGTAAGGTTCAGAACAACAGAACTGCAAGACAATTACATCTTCCCGCAACAACCGGATCAGCCGCCTACACCGTCGATCGCGTTTAGTGCGCAGCTCAACCCGTGGATGATCGGTGCGGCGTATGCGGAAGGGCTAGTTAACAGCATATACAGTAACGCGGCATGGGAGATGCAGAGTAAACCGGGCTGGTTCGCCTTCGGTGATATGATAACATTAACGCCGGACGATTTCGAACAAGGCGGATTATATTCGACAACGGGAATGAATTATGAGGATTCAAAATTTGATTCATCTGTTTATATTAGGCTTAAAAATTTAATACCTATATACGGGATGCAAATGATGGTACGGTCATTTATTCCTGGATATTCTATGGTTATTTTTTCGTACAGCTCTGATTTAAAAGTAATTAGCGCACAAACCATTGCAACGGGTGCAAATGTTAGCACTACGGTTTACACGTCTTCCGGAACGGTGGCATTCGTTAGCATACGTCTTTCTAAAACCCCCAGCTCCCCAATCACGCCTAGCGATGCAACAGCCGCCCAAATCGGTGTGTCTGACAACAGTATATACACACGGATAGGAAAGGCAGGGACGCAATACATATATGGCACAATAGCCCCAAATACTGGCGAGGCTAGATCGGGTAACATTGTGCTGAAGAGCAAGGCAGGCGCGGCTACTTATACGATACCGATCAAACAGGCCGGAACTACGGGCAATATATCGGTAGATACACCAACGTTTAACGTAGATTATCTAACACACCCGATAACCGTGGACGTTACATCATTCGGTGATTGGTCGGTGGCAGATCGTGACCCGTGGATAACTCCAACAGTTTGGGACGGCCCGAGCGGAACAGCCGCCGTAATGTTAAAGATCGCTGACAACACAAGTGACAACACAAGTGACAACACAAGTAACGTCGCGCGAACCGGAACGATTAGGTTTTACGACCACATAGTGCAACAGTATGCAACAGTTACGGTTAATCAGGGAGGCGCGCCAACTTTAATCGGCTTAGCACCGTTGCGTGTTTCAGGGCCTAAAGCCGGGGGAAACCATATCGTGCCTGCGGTGGCAACATCCGAAAATAACTGGATTATGGGTAGTGCGCCTAGCTGGGTATCCGTTACACCTACAGCAGGAGAGGCCGGACAAACCGCTATAGGGGTTAAATACGATACGGCGAACCCAGGGGCGGCACGGACTGGGCAATTGAGAATCGAGAATACAACTACGCACGAGATCGCAATTTGTTTAATTACACAGGAGGGATAAGATGAAAATAGTATCATTAAGAGTTAACGGTTACGACATAGACGGACTGGATAACGCAACGGTCAAAATCACATTAAACAACATTTCCCCAGTTACTATGACTGGGGATAGCGTAGCTTTCAGCGCAACCGTAAAAGTTCCTAGAACGCCCGACAATGACCGGACGTTTATAGGGCTTAACAAAGGGCTTTTGAATTGCGAATACTATTCGGCGCAACTGCAAATAGCGTCTATCCCGTTCAAATATTACGCGTATGTGTCCGACGAGCCGACAGATTTTTACGCCAAAGTATCGGCGACAGAAACGGAGTACACGATCAACCTTATTGAGAGCACGGACAAATGGGCGGACGTGAGCAAACCTATATCGACGTTACCCGATTTTAGCCTCGTGAAGGATGGGGGGTTAAATTTAAGCGCCGCCAACCTTGCAAAGATAGTCCGCCAATATGTGGACTTTCCGCAAATAACATTCCCGTCAATTAACCCGTTTTACAACCCGGGTGGTCTGCTTCCTCAACCGGAAGACGCAGCTGTACTAGCGCCCACCATGGTTTGCGCCCGAGGCAGTATCACGTGGCAGGACAACGTGGCGACTGGAACGGTTAAGCTGGTACCCAAAGACAGAACCAAGGGTCGCGGGGGATATAAGTATCCGGACACCGCGGCGGTTGTGTTGGACAACACGCAGATTTATATGTACGCTTCTTATTTTGGCAATCGTACGGGAGGCGGTCCGGCGGGGTTCCTAGTATCCGCGGGAGAGAGCCAGCAGTTTCGGATGATAGTAGAGTATAAGGGGGACGTAATACCCACTACCAAGCCCGTAATAACGCTATGCGGCGTAGTGTCTGGAATAGGTAGGTCAATGTCTTACTATGGCAGCATAACCGACCGTATATGGATTTACGTTACGGAGGATAATGCGCAACTAACGGTTTACCCTAAACAGGATACGTATATGCAACTGGCGGCGACTATTGGAGGCGTGACACGTACCGACTATTTCAGATTTCCCGACGGCTACGACCCGGAAGAACTTATAAGATGCGGGGCGGGTCAGGTGGTGTACGATTCGGCTATCAAACCGCAATACGATTCGGTTGCAAACGTGGCAATTGATTTCCCGTATACTGATGTAAAAAACATAGTAGACGATATGTGTACCGCATGGCACTGGCGGAAGATATACAAGAACGGTACGTTGCGTGTCGAGCCGATAGTAGATGCCGACCTACGGGACGGTACATCAATGGCATGGGCACGCGTACACGATTGGAGCGACAAATTACGTAGCGTAGAATCGGTAGACGTTCCCGACGAATTCGCGGATCAATACGTCTGCACGGTTGGTTCGGAAAAATTCAGTTATTCCAACGGGCCCGGAACAGTAACACCAGTTAAGGACGCCTACAAATCGGGCGTTAAATTCTCTTATAATAATAGGGTCTTCCCGATCATGGGGCTAACAGCCGCGTTCGCAAAGCCTAGCAGTTACGATTATTATTATACGTTTGTTAAGAACATATACTATCCGTACATAAACCGGCATTTCAAGATGTTTAGATCACGGGTACAGGTGAAAATCAAGGCACAATTAGAATATGCGGACGTAGAGAACCTTCGGTTAGGGGATGCGTACTACTTCTCCCAGCTAAACAGTTATTTCTACATTAAATCGTTAGGTGAATATGACGTGTCGACTGGGGATTGCAAGCTATCTTTGTACAAAATGGATTTAAAGTAAAAAATTATGGCGGATCAAGTAACATTATTAGACCTCAATTTCGGCACGTCGGAAGCCGAGAAAGGGCTAGACGCGTTAATAGCAAAGAGTATAGCCCTTGCAAAGACTAAAAAGGATTTGCAAGCGGCATACGCCTCTGAAAAGAAGGAGCTAGAAACACTAAACCAGAATTACGCGGACGGGCTTGTGCAGCAGGACAAGTACGACGCGACCGTTAAGAAGCTGAATAAGTCTCTGATCGAGACGCAAAAGGCGATCCTAGACAATACCGAGGCGAACAAACAAAATAACGCCGAGATCAAGTCTACAAAAACGCTCCTGGACAACGAGGCTACGAGCGTCAACGCCCTACGTGCGCAGCTGGCGCAAAACACCGTGGAACTAAACAAAATGAGCGAGGCGCAACGGACTACCAGCAAAGAGGGGCAAGACCTAACCGAGCAAACCAAAGCGTTATCGGACAAGCTCAAGGAGCTGGAAAAGTCGGTAGGCGACAACCGCCGTAATGTCGGTAATTACGCCGAGAGCGTCAAGGACGGCATACTTCAAACGCAGGGGCTAACCGGGGGCACTGGCGCGCTGGTAGGGCAGATGAAGAGCGGCATCACCGGGGTGCAGGCGTTCAACGCGGCGCTAAAGGCGAACCCGATTATATTCGTCGTGTCGCTCGTCTTAACGCTTATTGGTATCATCGAGAAACTGATGAAGCGTAACTCCGAGCTAGCAACTAGCCTTAACGCTGCATTCGCCCCGTTTAAGGTGATTTTCGGGCGTTTGCTGGACTGGATAACCGGATTGTTTGAAGGTGTGGCGTTCGTGCTTGAGAACATTGCTAAAGCCGTTACATGGCTTTTGGATAAGTTAGGGCTTATCAGTGAGGAGACGAAGAAGGCAGCGGCGGAAGGCGCACGACTGGCGGGGGAGACACAGCGTATTTATCAGGAGGAAACCAAGGCGCTTGTCCCGATGGCACGAATGCGAAGGGAACTAGAGGAACTTAAGCCGTGAAAAAATGAGCTGCAATGGATTGCATGGACTATTACAACGATCTAAGAT
>ERZ1031746.794-NODE-794-length-10763-cov-11.858330_pt1 | contig 10763 bp, 10 predicted proteins | sample MGYA00518171_ERZ1031746 | MGnify/ENA primary metagenome ERZ1031746 (study PRJEB33719, sample SAMN04261238) | wastewater metagenome | biome: rural village; feature: human; material: feces | host: Homo sapiens | place: El Salvador | collected 2013-01-07 ...
ATAAGGAGATTATCAATAAGGTGAATAAGAAGGCATTCTGGACGGCTGTGTTCATTGTCGTGCTTTGCTGGTTGATTTATCTGATTATCTCATGGGCCATCAGTTTGAGCACTTGGGCTTATGATTGGATTGTTTCGTTATTCTGAAAATGGGAAATTCAAGGGTCTAAGCTACATTACAAAAAATCCCGGCAAGAGAATAGCTGCATGCTATCTCCTGCCGGGATTTATTATTTTATGAATCAATCTTTCCCTACTTATGCTTCTGATAATAAGCAATGCCACGCTTTATATTTTCCTTTACTGCTTTGCTGGAGAAGGTGGCACCCGTAACGCCATCTACCTGGACAGTAGCCGCCTTGCTGGCTTTCATGCCATTCCATTTGTTGAGCAAACCCTGTTTTACTTTATTGAAGTAGTTGGGAGTCTCCTTGTTGGCAAGCGGCTTGATTTCTACTATTTTTCCTTTCTTGATATAGATAGAAAGGGGCGTATTGCCACGAAATCCTTTTACGTCTTTACACAGCGTGGTGGTATTGATGATGTAAGTACCGTCAGCTTCCTTGGTCATTACTTCAGAGTGTGAGCTTCTGGTTGTTGCAATCATGCTGCTAACCATTCCCATGCTTAGTATTACCGCTAAAAACAATGTTCTTTTCTTCATAATTGTATTTATTGTATCCTATACTAATATGGCGCAAAATTACAAAATTATTCTGTAATAAGCAAAGTGGCATTTGAAAATCATCATTTTTAGGTATGCGCTAATTCGGTATTCCGTAGGTAATCTTCTTGGTATCCCATTTATCTTTTGGCTGCTCCGGCTCGTCAGGATAACCGATGATGATGCCATTCAGCGGAATCAGATTGCCAGGCAAATTCAATGTTCTGGAAATGCCATTCACTTTCTTCTGGATAGGATAGATGGTTGTCCAGCAGGCTCCCAATCCCATGGCATGAGCTGCCAGGAGAATATTCTCGGAAACTGCCGACAAATCCTGTACCCAGAGTTCCTTGCCCTGTCCCTCTGCCATACGGGTGGTATCAGCACAGACAAAGATGAAGAGAGGTGTCTTCTTGATATCCTCTGCATGATACTTATTGGATTCTGCATATTTCTCAATATCCTGCTTGTCCTTCAGAACCACGAAATGCCATGGTTGCATATCGTTCGCTGTAGGTGCAGCCATACCGGCACGGAGCAAGGCTTCTATCTTGACATCCTCTACTGGCTGCTGCTTGAACTTTCTTACGCTTGTACGGGTCATGATGTTTTCCATCACAGCCTTTGCGCTTACATTTTCCTTCACTGCTTCCGGGATGCTTCCTGGAAGAGTAGTCTGTGCTTTTGCCGAAGCAAAGCCCATAGCCGCCAAGGCGACTATGAGCATTTTGTTAAGTTTGTGCATACAATTTGAAAAATACATTATAATAATTTATTGTTTAAGAATTGTTATAGCCTTGAGCAAGTCGCCATTTCCGAAGGTCATGAATGGACTTGCCATACCTGTTTTTGCATCTATCTTGTAGATGGTTGGGGTAACGGAAGAACCGCTGCCTGAACCGCCACTCATGCTTGTAGGAGCAGCCACTGGCAGATAGTAGGCATCAGCATAGCCGTCGCCCCAGCCAAATGATACGGTAGAGGCATCAGGCAGTCCGGTTACCCATGTCAGGGTCTTGGCATCCATATCCACTACAGCCATCTTGCCAGATGCATCCCTGTTGCCATACTTGTTCTTGTCGAGATAGAATTCCAGCAGGAACTTGCTGCCACTGATGTGGAATGCCTTGCGGAAACGGTAACCATCTGATGCGGCAAAGATATTGAACTGATAGTTCTTGTCAAACTCTGTCTCACCCTTCTTGATGCGCAGGGCACCCACCTTGCTGTCTGTAGCGCTGGAACCTGAGAATACATAGATGTTGCCATTATCATCGGCACCGCTCTGGGTGTAACGCACAGAACGCATGGCTCCCACTGATGTGCCGATGCGATCGTCGTAAATCATCTTCTTGATATTCAGACTATAGTCGCAGATGGCAACAGCGGCAGAATCACGATTGCTGTAATTCACAACCATTGCCACCTGATTGTCGCCCATATCCACGATATTGGAGATGTTAGGGTTTACCTCATCGATGGCATACTGGGTAAGACCTATGGTTACGTTGTTGCCTGCACCATTCTTATCCACTACCATGGCGTATGGCTGACTGATCTGTGCAGCGTAGGAATAAGTGCCAAATGTACCTGTGTTACCGAAAGCGGAAACCAGGACTGGTGACCCCACCTCTGTCATCTTGCCATTCTCTACCTGATAGCTGCGGAGACCTGCCTTCAGACTGCCGATACCCTCAGCCGAAGCGCCACGGGCATAGATATAGCCCGAAAAAATGCCGCTGGCCTTATTGTAAGTAACCTGTGTGAAGCTGTCGTAACACTTCACAGCATCTGCTGCGCCATATACATTCTCGCCATTCTTGGCTGTTGAAAGGTCATTGTAAACCTTCATATAGACACCTCCTGTAAGATCGGTTGTAGGGTCGCCGGAAGTTACGACAAAGCTAACCTCTTTTGGGTCGATGCCAGAGGCCCCACCGTCATTCCCACTGTTGTCATCATCTGAGCATGATGTGAATGTCATGCATGATGCAAGCGCCATAAGCGCAGCTGAAAAGAAAAATTTCTTCATGTTTTTTTATTTCTATTTATGTATGAATAATATGAATTTATCGGTTTAATTTTCCGAGTGTTCTGATTTCCGTTACGCCCTTGATACTGATGCCCTTGGTTGCTACACCAGTCTCTGGATTCACCTGATAGATGGCTGCATCTTGACCAAACTGGGTGATAGGGAGATAGAGAATTCCGTCAGCATACATCGGAACGCCTCCGGTTTCCGTACCTGATGTGATGAGATTCTTCGTAGGGATGCCGGTGAGCCAGGTGAACTTCTTGCTCGCCATATCTACGATGGCAAACTGATGGCCGACTGTCATGGTGTTGATATTCTTCTCGTTATAGATTTCGAGCAGGAACTTGCTGTCTGTTATGTACCATACACGTCGGAACTTGTAGCCATCGGCAGGAGTCTGAATGTCGAAATAATAATCTTTATCAAATTCCTCTGCTCCCTTGTTGATGCGCAGAGCACCAGCCTTGCGGGTGGTTGCGGTATTGAATGCATTGGAGAAGACATACACCGTACCATCGTTGGTCTTGAATACTTCGTGGAGAACCTGAGAGCGATACTGACCGGCAGCATAGCTGATACGGTCGTCACGATAAACCTTCAGTACGTTCAGATCCTTATCCATCTTTGCCACCCATACGCTATCAGGATATTTCACGTCGCCAATGCTGGAGCCATCACCGGTTCCCGTCTGGTGGAATGCAGACTGAACCATCGCTGTAAGGAAAGTTCCGTCGCCATTGTCTATGATGCTGGAGAAGGTGACCTGCTGACCATTGTCTGTGATGTCTTCCGTCCAGATGGTCTTGGTATGATTGAGTTTCACCCCATCATTCGTGATATTCCAGAAGGCGAAGGTTGCTCCGTCGTTTCGCTTGCCGTCGGCAGAAACCTGACCTCCAACACTGGTCAGCAACTGGTTGTTGAAGAAACCGTAGTTGGAGAAGCGGGTGTCGATGCGGAACTCACCCAGTTTGGAGAACTGAGAATCATCCGATGTCCAGCGTAATCCATATCCCAGACCGGCAAACTGCTGCTGATAAACCATGCCGATGGCATCGTGGTTGTTGAATATCCAGGTATATTCTGTCTGTGGCAATTCCATGATGTTGTTTCTGATGTCAAGATTGCCTGCCGTCAGACTGTTGGTCTGCATGATGTATTCTGTACCATTGTCGGTCTTTACGGCAATGAAGTAAGAACCCTTGCCGTTCTTTACGGTTTCATCAGAACTCGATGAGGAACCGTCTCCGTTTTCATTTCCCGAGCCACTGTCTGCACCCGAAATATCATCACTGCTGCTACAGCTTGTAAGCCCGGGTGTGATTCCGAAAAGGCACAAGAATAGCCCTGTCACTGCCATTCTTGACAGTGATAAATAAGTCTTTTTCATTCTTTTAAACGTATGTTATTGATTAATTATAATGTATTCTGAATCAATATTTTCCTAAGATAATACCCTTACTATTGCTTGTAAAACACATAGCGGAACTTGATGCTGAAACTGCGCCCCGGCTTTTGCAAGCTATAGTTGTCGTAGAGTAGGGCATTGGTGAAGTTGTTCGCCTCTATCGATACGTTGTATCTGCCGCCTTGTATCGCATACACCAGGTTGGCATCATGGCTCCACTGCTCTGGCACATAGAGTTTAGCACCCTCGCTTGCCCATGAGCGGAAGAACCGGTGTACGTATCTCATGTTCCAGCCTATGGTAAGTCGGTTTGCCTTGCCCAACACATGCTTGAAAGTATAGCTTGCATCAGCACCGCCAAAGGTATAAGGCAAGTTAGGCACACGGTCGCCATAGGTTACCGATTCTGCCCCGATACTGTTGAGTCGCTCTCTGTCACGGGTGTTCTGCATGGAGAAGTTTCCACCGATACTTGCCACATCCTTGTAATAGTAGTGCAAGCCCAGGTCCATTCCCATTCCCAGCACCTTGCCGTGGTTGGTGCTCACGGCTACTCCCTTCTGTCCGATGGTTCGGATGATGTAATCCGCTACGTGTCGATAGTTGAAGCCTGCATCAGCACTCAGGGTATGCGCATCATTGAAAGTATGCTGATAGCCCAGGTTCAGATTCACGTTGTCGCTCTTCTCCGGGCGAAGGGTGGCATTGCCGTCCTCATAATCGCCATCACCAAAGAGCTCACGGTCGGTGGGCAGACGATAGGTGCGCTCATACGACAGTTTTACCTGCAAGTCTTTGTGTAGCAGAAAGTAAGTTCCTGCTGCACCATAGCCCAGGGCATCGGTAGAACGTTCCTGCTCCTGATAGTCGGCACGTCCGGATGAAGCGATGTTCACAGGTCCTCTTACATGCGAATCGTAGTACTTCAGGAAGGCCACCATGTTCCAATGCTGGTTGGGGATAAACTTGTACGACAGTCCCAGGGTGTTTTTGGCATTGATGCGGCGCATGAAGGTGGCTGCTGAACTCTGAACGCTATTGGATGCCGCATTGGTGGTGCGGCGGCGATAATGGGTATAAGTATCGTTGAGCGTAAAGAAATGCTGGTCGCCAAGATGATAGGTCAGGTTGGCAACAGTAGCCAGGGTGTAACCCTTGAATTCGGCAAGTGTTGGAACTCCCTCGCCCTGATAGGCGTTCACCTTATACTCACCCGTCCAGCTATAGGTACGGCTGAGCGTATCCACATTATTGGTCTTCACCATGTCGTAGCGTGCCGACAATCGGAAGTTCAAACCTGGGATAGCAAGATTTCGCTTCTCATAGAGCAGTGAGGGAGTCCATCCTTGCGCTGTGCGATATTTGCCGCCAAACACGATTTTCATCAGATTGGCGTTCTGTATCTGTGCATATTCAAGGCTATAGTTCAAGCCGAAGATGAGTTTGTCGGCCCATGTCTTATCTACCACACCCAGCTGGAAGATGACAGCCTCGTTGTGGTATCTGTCGTGGAACCGGCGGAACCACGCCTCTTCGTTGCTCACCGCATTGGTCTCAAGATCAGTCCATTGCGTCTTTACCTTATAGTCGTTGTCTGAAGAGTTCTGATAGGCGTTCAAGCGGAGCATAAGTCCCGATCTGCCCGTCCATCCTAAAGAGAGATTACTGCGATGGGTATTGAATGAGCCATAGCTATAGCTGGCATCAACGTATGTATGCGGAGAGTGGTCGGTCACGATATTGATGGCACCTCCCAGGGCATCTCCACCGAAATCTACGGGTACGACACCCTTATATACCTCAATGCGGTTGGCAAAGCTCGCAGGTATATTGTTGATGCTGAAACTGGATGATGCACCATCCATCGGCACGCCATCGATAAAGAGTTTCACGTGCTTGCCCGTAAAGCCATTCAGGTTGATGCTTGCGCCAGAGCCAAGACCTCCGTCCTCACGCACTTTCACGCCCGATACGCGGTCGAGAACATGCGCCAGGTCGAGGTTGGTGTTGCGCAGGCGACGTGTATCTACTGCCATGACATTGAATGCCGACGAGTTGACACGCTTTACCTGGTTGCCACGAACCACTACTTCGCCCAGATGCTGGGTTTGTTTTAACTTGTCACCATGCAGATTTTTTCTATAGTTATCCTGCTGATGATGCTTACTGAAATCATTTTTGAGGGAGTCAGAATCGTGCTGTGCCCATGCTGCCATCGTCATGATGAGCATGCATAGAGCCAATACGCCCCTACGTATATAGTTGCTTCTTATCATATCAAAGTTATTTCCGTTTTGCTGGAAAATAATTTGTGGTACCATAAGGAGTAATTATACGTCGGGCCTAGCACATTCTTTAGGGATATAAATATAAGAAGGTATTTTCACCTTATTATATAATATGTAAGGAATGATATGGGCAATGACTGTTTCTCGCTTATCCGTTGCTTTTATTCCATGCTTTCCGGCTGAGACTGGAATATATGCCATTCCTGCCTCGGCCTTGTTTGCGGGTGCAAAGGTACTGACTTTTCTGGAAATATGCAATACCTAAAAATGATGATTTTATTTTTGAAAGTTCATACCAAGTAAAAACCGGCCGTCAGAATGCATCGTTTATATGCGTTCTAATGACCGGTTTATTTCTATTTCTTTTTCTTTAAAATAGAGAATTGGCTGTATTTAATGAGTGATCCCGTAGGACAGACAAAGCGACAGTATGGTCGCATAATTACCGTTGAGAGTGCCACGAAGGTTATGGCGATGGCTATGACCACCCATGATGCTGATTGGAATACAAAGGCAGAGAAGGGTTCATAATCAATCCAGTCGAACCATATACCCGTCCACAAACACAGCATGAGTATGGCCCACAGAATCTGGCGGAACATATCCAGTCGTCTGGCTGTCGTTGGTTTCATTCTGACTTTATATCCAACGCATTTTCCTGCAAGTTCCTGCAAAGAACCGAAGGGACACACATGCGTACAATAGTATGATTTCTTGCCGAAGAGAGGATATACGAATGCCGTGATTAGCATGATGACCGGCACTATCAATGCCACTACGTTCATGCCATTTGACATATAGCTGATGATTGATGTATAGTTCAGAAAAGAACCGCACCAGAATCCAAGCACTATGACATTCAGAATTTGCTGAGCTATCCTATATCGTCTGTTCTTAATGAAAAGCGGTACGATGGCTGCCATGAGCACAACAATCAGTCCGACTATAGCCTTGGCAGAGAAATCAAACTCTGACCATACTGAAGTCTTTACAGGATTCTTGGCTGCATATTGAAGTCCTCGCTGCACGTTTCCGATGATTGCCTTTGAAGAGAACGTCGCCCCAGACACGGCGTCCACCTTCATCTTCTGAGCGTCTTCTATCGTCTTGCCATTCCATTTAGTAAGAAGGGCAGAAGCCTCAGTAAAGAAATCGGGACTCTCTGAATTAGCAAGTGCTCTGATACTCTTTACCCTGCCATCCTGCAAGGTAATCTCCAATGGAACAGTGCCTCCATAGCCTACGATATCTTTTCCAAGTTCTGTAGTATTCAATTGCACGGAACCATCCTCAAGTACAATCATTGTCTCTGTCTTTGGCTGGACCGTCTGTTGCTGATTCACATAGCGTCCTGCCACCTTGCCATCTCTACGGATACTGACAGCCGCAACCATCAGCACACACGTCAGCAAAGATAGCAATTGTTGTAGTTTTCCTGAATAATTATTCTTCATTTTTTCATCGGATTTTCTTGTGAGATATTCGCCTGTGAGGGATGTAAATATCAGTCTATGATATGATAATCAATCGATGATGTGATTGATTACCATACCTGCAATTGCCATACCGAAAGTAGCGGTGATGTGGCAGAGTGAACCATTGATCTGCGCCTTGGTAGAGCACCATTCATGTTCTACAAGACTCTGATCGCCAGGAGCGTCATAGACGGCAGTGTCTGTTCCCCGTTCTCCGTTGAGAAGTTTCGCTTTAGGACATAGGCAACCGCCTGTTCCGCAGGCTTTGTTTACACCCATATTCTTCATCGGTGTTTCCTCGCTATATACGCATTGAAATTTGCGGCGAGGGAAGGATTTGTTCTTCTTGAATTTTTTACGCAAGGCTTTGGCTAAAGGATCACCTTCTACTTTCCAGAACTCTGCCTTCCTGACCTTGAACGGGTCGCGACGGAGAGCAGCACCCATAGAAGATATGAATGTGATTTCCTTTGGAAGAGCAGTGGCCCGGAGTATCAGGTCGGCCTTATCCTTGAGTGAGTCGATGGCGTCTATGATGAAGTCATATTCCTCCATGTGGAATTCGTCGGCAGTTTCAGCCTGATAGATTTTCTGATAAGCCGTGATGTTGGCATTGGGATTGATCTCCAGCAGTCGTTCGCGCAGTGCATCCACCTTTACTTCTCCGATGGTACGGCTTGTTGCCATCAGCTGGCGGTTGCAGTTGGTTACGCAGACACGGTCGCTGTCCACGATAGTGATGTTGCGCACGCCGCTGCGCAAAAGTCCCTCGGCACACCAAGAGCCCACACCTCCAATACCGAAGATGAGCACACGTGCCGACTGTAATTTCTCCAGATTATCCTTTCCTAAGAGCAGTTCTGTGCGTCGCTGCATTCCTTGCTCCATTGTTGTTATTCTGTCTCCCATTTTGTCTGAAATAATATTATTTTTACTGCTACGTTTCTTTCTTTTGCGGGTGCAAAGATACAATATTTTGAAATAGCTAGCAAGAATTTACCAATTTTTATTGCAAATACTTATCTCATGCGATTTATTCCGATTGGTTCTGATGAGTTTAATAGTTTCTTCATTTTTCCATCATATCTTTGAAATATTCATCCGCTGTTCAGCGCCCAAAGTTGGTAGTGGGCAGTGTTCCGTATAGCTGTAGAAGTTTTGGATAGGTTTTGCCGAAATGGATTGCTAGGAAATAAGATTGAAGCAATCTTTGTATCTTTTTTTCGTCTATGGACGAAAATCTTAGTAAAGGCAGTGAAATTTTCGGCTATAGACGAAAATCTTGTTAAAAGCAGAGATATTTTCGGCTATACACGAAAAAAATGCTATCTTTGCACAAAAAATCAAGTATGAACGAAAATATAGAATCAGTAAAGAAGTATAATCTTTGGTTTGGCAACACCATCGATTGCGGTTTTCCCCGTCCGCTTTATACCGAAAGTGTCGCTTCGTATCTTGGCAGCAAGGTGGTGAAGGTACTTACGGGACAGCGACGTGTGGGAAAAAGTTATATATTGCGTCAAACAGCCATGCATCTTGTGCAGCAGGGTGTCAGTAGCAATAATATTGTCTTTATCAACCGTGAACTAACAGCGTTTGATTTTATAGAGAACTATAAAGATTTGGATAATTTTATTCGTTTGTACCGGGAGGAATTGAAACCTGAAGGACGAATTTATATCTTTATAGATGAAGTGCAGGATATTGATGGTTGGGAACGTGTAGTCAACTCGCTGTCTCAAGATTATACTGAAGATTACGAGATATTTATCACAGGTTCTAATTCTAAAATGTTCTCTGGAGAATTATCTACTCTTCTATCTGGTAGATATGTGGAATTTCACATATTCCCGTTGTCTTACGAGGAATATGCGAGTATTCATCAGCTTCCTGCCGGCAGAGTGAGTTATTTGCAGTACATGGCGGATGGTGGTTATCCTGAACTTGTGCATTTCCAGTCTTCCGATGTAAAGCGTAACTATATTTCGGGATTGAAGGATACGGTATTACTGAAAGACATCATACGCAGATATACGATTCGCGATGTAAGACTGCTCGAAGATTTGTTTGCCTATCTGGTTAATAATTCTTCCAATCTTCTTTCTGTTACCAATATTACCAACTTCATAAAAAGCAAAGGACGCAAGACTTCGTATGATACTGTATCTCTATATTTGGGATATATAGAAGAAGTTTATCTTGCACATCGTGCTTTGCGCTATAATATCAAGGGGAAGGAGATTCTTTCTGGCAGTTGTAAATACTATATGAACGATTTGTCGTTCAAGAACTATCTCTATGCCGGATTCGGATATGGAGCGGGGTATTTGTTGGAGAATCTCGTTTATCTAGATCTGTTACGGCATGGATATGATGTATATGTGGGGAGTATTAAGGATAAAGAGGTTGATTTCGTTGCCATCAAGAACGATCGCATCATCTATGTGCAAGCCACTTATATGCTTGTAGATGAGCAGACAATAGAGCGTGAATATGCTCCGTTGGAATGTATAGCGGATAACTATGAAAAAGTAGTAGTATCGCTTGACGATCTTCAGTTACCTTCTCGCAAAGGCATAACGCATGTGAGGGCATGGGAATTATCTCAGATGTTATAGTTTCATTCAGAATAGTAGATAGCTGCTGTTTTATCATATAAAAAAGTGTACATCATTTTGCTTCTAAAAGCTAAAATGATGTACACTTTTTGCTAATTATCTCTTCCTTTAGAAACTGACATAGAGTCGGGCACTAAACGTCGTGAAGTCTCCATTGTCGTTTTTGATGTACTGGAACGATGGCTGAAGGGAAATGGATTCCGTCAGCTGTCTTTTCCACGTTACTTCCAGCGAATATTCCGAACCCTGCTGGAAGCGGGCGTACTGGCCCGACAG
>ERZ1031746.807-NODE-807-length-10693-cov-8.496804_pt1 | contig 10693 bp, 10 predicted proteins | sample MGYA00518171_ERZ1031746 | MGnify/ENA primary metagenome ERZ1031746 (study PRJEB33719, sample SAMN04261238) | wastewater metagenome | biome: rural village; feature: human; material: feces | host: Homo sapiens | place: El Salvador | collected 2013-01-07 ...
AATTTTCTGAGCTGTGTTTTCGTTGTAATCACCTCTGCATTTAAGCATAGATGATGATTTGACTGCGGTGTTGTATAATGGCTTGTTATACAGCAGCCAGTCCAGCTCTGCCCGCTGTGCCGGGGTGCTGCCGTACTCGTCCTCCACGGCGATGCAGTCGATGGCAAGGGTGGTGCCATCCTCGAACCGGACTTCCACCCGGTTGGTATCCATATTGTAGCGGCAGGAAAGCAGTTTGTTCATGGTGACCTCATTTCTATGTAGACGGTGTCTGTTCGGATGTCCTAAACCCTGCCATAAAACCGGTGGTTGATTTGTCCATTGGGCTTTGTTTGACCCGTCTGCACATTTTTGCACACTTTTTGCACACCTGAATAGCTGGATAACGGTTGCAAAGCATTACACTGTATGCAAACAATGCGGTGCGTGCAAAGGCGTGTTTTGCGATAATACGACGAAAATAACGCTTCTTCGTTCTTTTGAAATTTGACGAATGATGCACCTTGGATTCTTTTAATCAGAGGGCCGGGGATTCGAGTTCCCTCAAGCGCACCAAAATCCCACGAGGAATTGTAAGATTCCTCGTGGGATTTTCCTTTTTCTGGAGTCCTGCACACTTTTGCACACTTTTTGCACACCGGCGGGAAAGCCGTGTTTTTCCTTGCATTGTCTGCATTCTGTGCTTTGTGAAAAAGAAAAATACCGCCCACGCAGCGCAGCGATGATTTTGTCGGGTGAATCGGCGGCAAAATGAATCGGGTGTGTTGCGGGGCGGTAAAAAATCTTCATAGGGAACAAATCCTCGCCGCTCTGTATTTTTCTACAAATTTGGTGGGATTTGCGATAAGGGGTATCATGAATTGCAGCGAGCGTCAAGATGGCTTTGCAAATTTTATTGCAGTAAAGCGGTGATAGTAGGACTTATAAAGAAACAATCAGGCGCTTTCCCGTTCAATCAATGTATAAGGAAACTGAATGGACTGTGGTGTGGGGGCTTTCTCGCTGGGGTTTTCGATCTCCATAATGGTCAGTTGGGCGGCTTTTTCGCCCATCTCAAAGGCGGGCATCTCCATGGAGGTCATGCTGGTCTCCAGCATCCGGCCGATGGCATGGCCGGTCATACTGATGACCTTGATTTCATCGGGTACGCTGATTCCCTGTTCTTTCAAAGCACGAAGAACGCCAAGACCCTGTAAGTCCACCGGGGCAAGGATGGCATCGAGTTCCGGCTCGTCGTTCAGGAGCTGGCAGGCGCACTCATAACCGTATTCAAAACTATTAACAGGCTGTGTGGACTCTGCGAGGATTTCTTCCAGACCGTGCTTGGCGATAGCCTCCGAGTAGCCCTCATAGCGGCCCTGAAAGGGACTTTGATGGGAGTATCCTGCGATCAGACCAATATGGCGACATCCTTTTGAGTAAAGGTAGTCCACTGCATTCCTGCCGCAGGCCTTATAATCGGCAACGATGCTGCTGATGCGCGGCTCCTGACAGCGGACGATCTGGGTGACTGCGATGCCGCTGGCCTGAATGCTGCGTAGCAGGCGATTGTTGCGGCCTGTCCCTGTGATGATGATGCCATCTACAAAGCTGTTCTGCATCCGCTCCAGACAGCTTTTTTCCCGCTTGGGGTCATCGTCGGTGGTGGAGATCAGGGTGGAATACCCCAGCCGTTCGGCTTCGTGCTCGATGCCCGGCAGGATCTCAGAGAACAGGGTCAGGTGGAGCCGGGGCACGATGACCCCCAGGGTGTGCCGCCGTCCCTGCCGCAGCGCTTTTGCCATGACATTGGGTCGGTAGCCCAGCTCCTTAGCGGCAGCCACGATACGGGCTTTGGTCTCCGGGTGGACATAAGAGGTATTGTTTAAGGCGCGGGAAACGGTGCTGACATCCACACACGCTTTCTGCGCAACGTCTTTCAGGGTCGCCATGAAGTAGCTCTCCTTTCCGTTCTGAATGCAAACGTTTGCACAACTTGTAAAGATTCTTAGCCGGGAGTATCCCGAACACCCCTATTGTAATCCTGGCGGAACAAAAAATCAAGAAGCAGGAAAAGGAACGCCTGTCAAGATGCTGCTTGGCAAAATGAACAAAATCCGAGCTAAAAAATACTGAAAATGTCAAATCGTGCAAGATATTGCAGGCAATATGCAAAACTTTGCAGGGAGGCTGCTTTTTGTTGACGAAAGGCTTGCAGCCATGGTATAACAGAGTCACAGAAAACAAACGATTGCAGAGCAAAGCCCAAAGACATCGGCGCGCGAGATGATCTCCAAAGTGGCTTCTGTGATCCGCTACGAAAACCAACACAACATTGATTTTTGATAAAAGGAGATTATCATTATGGCTAAGGTTAAAACGTTCAAGACCATCTTCCCCGCAGTGTCCGTTCCTATGAACGATGACTACTCCATCAACGAGCCGGAGTTCCGCGCTTATCTGCGCTGGATCAAGAGCTTCTACGGCAAGGGAATCGAAGGTCTGGTCTGCAACGGCCACACCGGTGAGATCACCGGCCTGACCCGTGCCGAGCGCAAGCGTGTCGTCGAGATCTGCTCTGAGGAGTGCGGCGACGTGATGACCATCATCTCTGGCGTCAACTGCGAGAACACCGCCGAGTCCATCGCCATGGCCAAGGAAGCCAAGGAAGCCGGTGCAGACGGCATCCTGCTGATGCCCCCGCATATGTGGTTGCGCTTCGGCATGAACCCCAACGCTCCCTTCGAGTATGTCAAGGACGTTGCTGAGGGTGCTGACATCGACATCATCATCCACCTGTATCCCGCAACCTCCAAGGCCTTCTACCCGGTTGAGACCCTGATCAAGATGTGCAAGGAGATCGACCACGTCAAGTGCATCAAGATGGGCACCCGCGTCACCTCCATCTACGAGCATGACGTCCGCCTGCTCCGTCAGGAGTGCCCCGATATCAGCCTGATCACCTGCCACGACGAGACCCTGTGCGTCTCCTGGTTCCCCGGCATGGACGGCGCTCTGATCGGCTTCGCAGGCTGTGTGCCTGAGCTGATCTGCCCGGCATGGGACGTCTTCAAGAATCCTGACAAGCACACTCTGAAGGAAGCACAGGATTGGTCCAACCGCATCTACCACATCTCTCAGGCCATCTACGGCGGCGGCCAGCCCTCCGGTGAGGCTCATGCCCGTCTGAAGGAAGCTCTGAAGCAGCGCGGCATCTTCACCAGCGCTCTGATGCGCAAGCCCGTTCTGCCCCTGAACCAGGAGGAGAAGGACTGGGTCGCTCTGGGTCTGGAGCGCAGCCAGCTCCCCGCAGTGGATATGGAGCAGTACAAGTAAGGTAACCCCCATTCCCGCAGCAGCGATGTGCAAAGCTGCTGCGGAGGGTCGGATCATACTCCGGGTGCTGCCTGATGACCTCATCAGTGTAGCACCCTCTTTTTTAAGAATAAAAATCAAGCCAAAATCTGATTATCCCTTGAAAACACTGTATCCACGGGCATTTCAGACAGGTCAAAACCATCTCATTTACTACGATTTTACTACTGTTGAGTGAGCCTTGACACGCTGAAAGACCACGAAATGCCAAGATACGGATACAGCACCCGTCAATCGGGGCCTCCGCCCCGTGACCATATAACTGAATACAGACCGGCCATCTGCCGGGGCAACGCCATGGGTAACACAAACCTGTGGCGTTTTTTTATGCCCTGCCGGGGGTACGCAAAACTGTATGAATACGGGTGGGAAATCCCCTGTTTTTTCGCCTGTGGGCGGCGCAAACGAGGCCGCCCATATCCTTTCCCTTATGGGAGGCCGGGCGGTGATATGGGGGCGTAAACCCGCCGAAACGAACACTTTTCAAAACCGAAGGAAGGAGGTATCCAATATGGCGGTATTCCGCATTGAGAAAACCCGCGATTACACGGTGATGTCCAACCATCACCTGCGGGACAAGTCGCTCTCGCTGAAAGCGAAGGGCCTTCTCTCCCTCATGCTCTCCCTGCCGGAGGAGTGGGACTATACCACCAAGGGGCTGGCCCGGATCTGCAAGGATGGCGTTGACAGTATCTGCGCCGGGGTGCGGGAGCTGGAGGAACACGGCTATGTGATCCGCCAGCGGGTCCGCAACCCCAACGGCCAGCTCGGCGCCATCGAGTACACCATCCTGGAGCAGCCCAGACCGCCGGAACCTAAACCGGAAAAACCTGAACGGGAAAATCCAGTCCTGGATAATCCTGAACAGGCTTTACCTGTCTTGGGAGAACCTGAACAGGAAACCCCCGCACAATTAAATACTAATAGATCAAGTAAAGAAAAATCAAAAAAAGATCTATCAAGTACGGAAGGTTCAAATCCTGTCCAATCAATCCCCCAAACCCCCAGGGGCTCGGACCGGAAAGGACGGGACCGGATGCGGGAACGGGAAAGCTATCGGGAATTGATTTTGGAGAACATCGAGTATGACTGCCTCATCCAGAACCACCGCCTTGACCGTGACCGCCTGGACGAGCTGGTGGAGCTCATGGTGGACACGGTGTGCTCCAACCGGGAGATGATCCGTATCGCCGGGGACGACTACCCGGCGGAGGTGGTCAAGTCCCGGTTCCTGAAGCTGAACAGTTCCCACATCGAGTATGTGCTGGACCGGATGCGGGAGAACACCACCTATGTCCGCAATATCAAGAAATACCTGCTGGCCGCTTTGTATAACGCCCCGGCCACCATCGACAGCTACTACACTTCCCTGGTGAGCCACGATATGTACGGCGGCGGAGATCGGAGGTGATGTGCGTGCAGGAAGAAATCACCCAGGGCGTGGTCTCCCTCTCGGTGGAGACCGGCAAGATGACGGCGGACCTGCTCCAAAAGGCCGTGAAGAAGGTGCTGGAGGAGATGCAGAAGAAGCCATCCCAGCGCAGCTTACACCAGGGAAAACAGACCCTGCACCAGCTCAAACAGCATGGGGCCTCCCTGACCAACATCGAGATCACGGAGCAGAACATCAAGGCGTTTTCGGCGGTGGCGAAGAAGTATGACATCGACTATGCCCTGAAAAAGGACCCCACAACCGACCCGCCGCACTACTATGTGTTCTTCAAGGCCAAGGACAAGGACCAGCTTCAGCCGGCCTTCAAGGAGTTCACCGCCATGACCCTGAACCGGGAGAAGCGCCCCACCATCCGGGAGCGGCTGGCCCAGGCCCAGGAACAGGCCAAGACCCAGCACCGCCAGCGGGAGAAGGTCAAGACCAAAGACCGGGAGGTGGCGCGATGACCGACAAGCTGAAAAAACAGCTCATCCTCAACCTCCCGTATCTCATCTTCGTGTATCTCTTTGACAAGCTCTGCCAGGGTGTGCGGCTGGCGCCTGGGGCGGACGCCTCGGAGAAGCTGCTCCACATCGGGCAGGGCTTTTCGGCGGCCTTTGCCAGCCTGGCGCCCAGCTTCCATCTGCTGGACCTGTGCATGGGCGCCGCCGGCGCGGTGCTGATCCGGCTGGCGGTCTACTCCAAAGGCAAGAACGCGAAGAAATACCGCCGGGGGATCGAGTACGGGAGCGCCCGCTGGGGCACCCCGGCCGACATCGCTCCCTACGCAGACCCGGACTTCTTCCAGAACGTCCTCCTCACTCAGACGGAACGGATCACCATGTCGAGCCGCCCCAAGGAGCCCAAGTATGCCAGGAATAAAAACATTTTGGTCATTGGCGGTTCCGGCAGCGGAAAGACAAGGTTCTTTGTCAAGCCCAACCTGCTCCAGTGCCATTCCTCCTATGTGGTCACTGACCCGAAAGGCACCATCCTGAACGAGGTAGGAGGCCTGCTGGAGCGCAAGGGATACCGCATCAAAAGCCTGAACCTCATCAACTTCAAGAAGTCCATGCGGTATAACCCTCTGGCGTACATCCGCAGCGAGAAGGATATTTTGAAGCTGGTGAACGCCCTGATCCTCAACACCAAAGGCGAGGGCGAAAAGTCCAGTGAAGATTTCTGGGTGAAGGCCGAGCGGCTGTACTATTCCGCCCTCATCGGGTACATCTGGTACGAGGCGGAGCCGGAGGAGCGCAACTTTATCACCCTGCTGGACCTCATCAACGCCAGCGAGGCGCGGGAGGACGACGAGGAGTTCCAAAGCCCGGTGGACATCCTGTTCGCCAAGCTGGAAAAGGAGCACCCGGACCACTTTGCTGTGAAGCAGTACCGCAAATTCAAGATGGCGGCGGGCAAAACTCTAAAATCCATACTGATTAGCTGCGGCGCCCGCCTTTCTCCCTTTGACATCCAGGAGCTGCGGGACCTCATGGCGGAGGACGAGCTGGAGCTGGACACCCTGGGCGACCGCAAATCGGCGCTGTTCGTCATCCTCTCGGATACGGACAGCACCTTCAATTTTGTGGCGGCGCTCATGTACTCCCAGCTTTTCAACCTGCTGTGCGACAAGGCGGACGACTTCTACGGGGGACGCCTGCCGGTCCATGTGCGGTGCTTGCTGGACGAGTTTGCGAACATCGGTCAAATCCCGAACTTCGACAAGCTGATTGCCACCATCCGAAGCCGTGAAATATCGGCTTCTATTATTTTGCAGAGCCAAAGCCAGTTAAAGACCATCTACAAGGACGCGGCGGATACCATCGTGGGTAACTGCGACAGCACCTTGTTTTTGGGAGGCAAGGAGAAATCCACCCTGAAAGAAATTTCGGAGCTGCTGGGGAAAGAAACGATCGACAGTTTCAATCAATCGGAGAACCGCGGCAGCCAGGTTTCCCACGGCCTCACCTATCAAAAATTGGGAAAGGAGCTGATGACACAAGACGAATTGGCAGTGATGGACGGAGGCAAGTGTATCTTCATGCTGCGGGGTGTGCGCCCGTTCCTCTCGGACAAGTACGACCTGACAAAGCATCCGAATTACAAATACACCGCCGACGCCGACAAGAAGTACCTCTTTGATATGGAACGGTACATGAAACGCAAACCGGCCATCGTAAAGCCGGATGAGCCTTTCGAGATGTACGAATTGACAGCAACGGACCTTCAATAACAATTCTACAACGAAGAAAGGAAATATGATTTATGGATTTTTTCACTAACGCTATCGACGTATTGCAGACTCTGGTGATCGCGCTGGGCGGCGGCCTGTGCGTGTGGGGCGGCATCAACCTCCTGGAAGGTTACGGGCAGGACAACCCTGCCTCCAAAAGCCAGGGCATCAAGCAGCTCATGGCCGGCGGCGGTGTCGCCCTCATCGGCCTGACCCTGATCCCCCTGCTGTCCGGCCTGCTCTCCGCCTGATGTCTGCCAGCAGACCCCACGGGAGGCCCCGGCACACGGGGCCTCCCGGAAAGGAGGTGATCCCCGTTGATCTTTGACGCGATACAGGAGTGGTTCCAGGAACTGCTCATCGACGGTATCATTTCAAACCTGACCGGGATGTTTGATACCCTGAATACCAAGGTGGGCGAGATCGCCGGGGAGGTGGGCATGACGCCCTCCGCGTGGAACAGCGGCATTTTCAACATGGTCCGCAATCTCTCGGAGACCGTGATCGTCCCCATCGCCGGCATCGTCCTCACCTTTGTCATGTGCTATGAGCTGATCCAGCTCATCGTAGAAAAGAACAACCTCCACGACTTCGACACCTGGATCTTCTTCAAGTGGATCTTCAAGACCTTCTGCGCGGTGCTCATCGTCACCAACACCTGGAACATCGTCATGGCGGTGTTCGATGTGGCGCAGAACGTGGTCAGCCAGAGCGCCGGCGTCATCATCTCGGACGCGGGCATCGACATATCCGGCGTGACCGCCGACCTGGAGACCCAGCTCGCGGACTGGAGCATCGGCGCCCTGCTGGGGCTGTGGTTCCAGAGCATCTTCGTGGGGCTGTGTACGCAGATCCTCTCCATCTGCATCTTCCTGGTGATCTATGGCAGGATGATCGAGGTGTATTTGGTGACCTCGATAGGTCCCATCCCCTTTGCCACGATGGTGAACCGGGAATGGGGCAACACGGGGCAGAACTATCTCCGCTCCCTGCTGGCCCTGGGCTTCCAGGCGTTCCTCATTATGATCTGCGTGGGCATCTACGCGGTGCTGGTGGAGGGCATCTCCCTGAGCGGCGACAACATTTCCGGCGCCATCTGGGGGTGCATGGGGTACACGGTGCTCCTGTGCTTCACCCTCTTTAAGACCGGCAGCCTCGCAAAGTCTCTATTTGGAGCGCATTAGAGGGAGGCCGGTATGGAGAAGAAATACAATGTCATTTACGCGGACCCGCCCTGGTCCTACAAGGTATGGAGCAAAAAGGGCGCGGGCCGGAGCGCGGAAAGCCATTATCCCACCATGAGCATAGAGGCCATCAAGGCGCTGCCCGTGTCCCGGCTTGCGGCCAGGGACTGCGCTCTGTTCCTCTGGATCACCTTCCCCATGCTCCGTGAGGGCTGGGGCGTTATGGACGCCTGGGGCTTCACCTTCAAGACGGTGGCCTTCGTATGGGTGAAGCAGTGCCGCAAATCGGACAGCATCTTCACCGGGATGGGATACTGGACCCGCGCCAACGCGGAGATCTGTCTGCTGGCGACCCGCGGGCACCCGAAGCGGGCGGCCAGGGATGTCAAGCAGGTCATCCTCTCCCACATCGAGGAGCACAGCAAAAAGCCGGATGAAGCGCGGCGCCGGATCGAAGCCCTGATGGGGGACGTCCCCCGGATCGAGCTGTTCGCCCGGCAGGTGACCCCCGGCTGGGATGTATGGGGAAATGAAGTAGCAAGCGACATTCAGCTTGCGGAAAGGAGCTGATTTTATTGGCCTATGTAACGATCCCGAAGGACCTGAGCAAGGTACAGAGCAAGGTCCTGTTCGGGCTGACCAAACGACAGGTGATATGTTTCGGAGCGGCAGCAATTATCGGCGTGCCGCTTTTCTTTTTGACCAAGGGGGCACTTGGCACCACCACGGCGGCCCTGTGCATGATCCTGGTGATGCTGCCCTTCTTCCTGTTCGCCATGTACGAGAAGAACGGGCAGCCCCTGGAGGTGTTCCTGGGACACCTCATTGAGAATAAATTTATCCGACCAAAGACGCGGATCTACCAGACCAACAACCTGTACTCCGCCCTGGTGCGGCAGTACGAATTGGAACAGGAGGTGAGAGCGATTGCAGGCAAAAACGGCAAGACCCGCAAAACCGGCAGGGGCAAGGCGCAAGCTGACCCGCGCCGAGCGTAAGCAGATCGAGGCGGTGGTCCGCCAGGCCAAGGGGGACGGGAAAGCCCATACAGTGCAGGAGAGCATCCCCTTCCGCAATATGTTCCCGGACGGCCTGTGCCGACTGGAGGGCGGGACCTTCTCCAAGACCATCGCCTTCGAGGATGTCAACTACCGCCTGGCTTCGCCGGAGGGCCAGCGGGATATATTTGAACACCTCTGCGATTTCTACAACGGCTACGACCCCACCATCGGGGTGCAGATGTCGCTCAGCAGCCGGTATGTGGAGCATGGGCCGGAGGAGGACCTGTTCGGCATCCGTCCCCAGGGTGACGACCTGGACCCTGTCCGGGAGGATGCGGCCGAGATACTCCGCTTCCAGTATGAGCGGGGCAGCAACGGCTATGTGAAAACCAAGTATGTGACCCTGACCATCGAGGCGGAGAACCTTCCGGCGGCGCGGGCGCGGTTCGCCCGTATCGAGACCGACACCCTCAACCGCTTCAAGGTCATGGGCGCCGCCGCCCATGTGCTGGACGGGAAAGAGCGGCTGGAGCTGCTTCACGGCATCCTCCACCCGGCAGACGGCCGCCGTCCGGAGGGCGGGAAGTTCGCTTTCGATTGGGACTGGCTGGCGCCCAGCGGCCTTTCGGTCAAGGACTTCATCGCCCCGTCCTCCTTCCACTTCGGGGAGACCCGCACCTTCCGCATTGGCGAGATGTACGGGGCGGTGAGCTTTTTGCAGATCACCGCCCCGGAGATCCACGACCGCATTTTGGCGGAGTTTATGGAGACCGAGGGCAACATCCTGGTAACTATGCACATCCGGGGCATCAACCAGAACGAGGCCATCAAGATGGTCAAGCGCAAGATCACGGATTTGGACGCCATGAAGATCGCGGAGCAGAAGCGGGCGGTACGCAGCGGCTACGACATGGACATCCTCCCCAGCGACCTTGCCACCTACGGCGGCGCGGCAAAGACCATCCTCCAGGACCTGCAAAGCAGGAATGAGCGAATGTTCAATCTGACCTTCCTGGTCATGCACATGGCGGAGACAAAGCAGAAGCTGGAGATTGCCGTGTCCCAGGCGGCCAGCGTGGCGCAGACCTACAACTGCCTCCTTACCCGGCTGGACTTCCAGCAGGAGGACGGACTGATGAGCAGCCTTCCCCTGGGGCTCAACCGTATCAAAATCGAGCGGAGCCTCACCACTTCGGCGCTGGCGGTGTTCGTCCCCTTCGTCACCCAGGAGCTGTTTATGGGCGGGGACGCCATGTACTACGGCCTCAACGCTTTGAGTAACAACATGATCCTTCTGGACCGCAAACAGTCCAGAAGCCCCAACGGGCTGGTGTTCGGCACACCGGGCAGCGGCAAGTCCATGAGCTGCAAGCGGGAGATCACTTTCATCATCCTGACCACAAAAGATAATGTCATCATCTGCGACCCGGAGGACGAGGTGCGACACGAAGTCGCGTAATGTATTGCGTGTAAACGCTACTCTATCCAT
>ERZ1031746.814-NODE-814-length-10648-cov-4.156424_pt1 | contig 10648 bp, 14 predicted proteins | sample MGYA00518171_ERZ1031746 | MGnify/ENA primary metagenome ERZ1031746 (study PRJEB33719, sample SAMN04261238) | wastewater metagenome | biome: rural village; feature: human; material: feces | host: Homo sapiens | place: El Salvador | collected 2013-01-07 ...
ATAAGATGAGTACGAAGACGACGCTTCTTTTACCGAACGAAAACAATTTTAAAATCTCCTCCTATATATACGCTGAGCCCCTTCGACGAGGGCCGATAACTTATCACGATCCGCGACGGCAATGCCCGTGCCTTTGGCAACGGCCAGTTCCGGTTCCGGGGCCACCATGACCGGCACGCCCAGTTCCTGCGTAAAGAGCTGGTCCATGCCCTTGAGCTTGGCGCCGCCGCCGGTGAGGACGATGCCGTGTTCCATGATGTCCGCTGCCAGTTCTGGCGGCGTTTCCCGCAGGACATCCTTGACCAGGTCGAGGATCTTGATAAGGGGCTTGCCGATGACGTGGTAGAGCTCACTCGATTTGATGGCCATTTCCCGCTGGAGACCGTCGTCGAGGCCGCGGCCCATGAAGTAATAGCCCCGGTCCTCTAAAGGCAGGATCGCCGAACCATTGGTCACTTTCATTTCCTCGATAGTCGTATCGTCCGTGACGATATCGTACTGATAGCGCAGATAATCTTTGATGGCCGCATTGAAATCAAGGCTGCCCAAGTGGAGCGACTTGGAAACGACGATGCCCCCCAGGGACAGCATGGCCACATTAGTCGTACCGCCACCGATGTCTATGACCATGTTGCCGACCGGGTCATAGACGGGCAGGTTGACGCCGAGTGCAGCCGCCGCTGCCGTTTCGATCAAAAAGGCTTCTTTCGCGCCGGCCTGGTAGACCGCTTCCATGACGGCCCGCTTCTCGACATTCGACGCTGCCGACGGCACGCCGATCATAATGCGCAGGCGCTGGACACTGCGGACGCACTTGCTGAGGATATACCCCAGCATGGTCCGGGTAACACTGTAATCGGCGATGACGCCGTGGACCAGCGGCCGAAGGAGCTTCACCGTTTCCGGTGACCGGGATAACAAGTCTTCGGCGGCCCGGCCGACAGCAATGATTTTGCTGTTCCGTTCGTCCGTCGCCATGACCGATGGTTCAGACAGGACGATACCCCGGCCCTCCACATAGACCTGGGTTGTAGACGTCCCTAAATCAATCCCTATATTTTTAGTTAATGGAGAAAAAATCGAAGCCATAACAAATCCTTTCTATTCCTTTCGCATATTCTGTCTTAGTTGAACAGTCATCAATTCCATATTTTATCACATTGCGCCCCTTTTCGCATTAACTAATTTCAGGGAATGGAAAAAAGGGCCTGTCGCACGTGCGACAGACCCTTTTAAGTGGTTAGCAGCTACCCCCACATGTGCATGACAGCCGAAACAGCCACGCGCCCCGTCCCTTACGCGACTTTCAAGCCGGCGCGGTGCAAGGCCATGACGATAGGAGTGATGATGAGGCCCGATACGATGGCTTCCGGGATACCATTGACGGCCGTGATGCCCAGCATGATGTTGATGACATTCATGAAGGGAATACCCTGCGCTTCAGCATAGGGGACGCCGACGATGGCCGTAAAGGACCCGAGGAAGAGAATCGTATGGCAGACCGTCGTCAAGACTGCCGTAATGGCAATACGCCATACTTCGCGGATTTTCAGATGACGATAGATTTCAAAAGCAATGACGCCGATGAGGATGCGCGGTATGATACAGATGAAGGCATCGGCAACGACGTTATACTGAACGGCGAACAAGAGCAAGGCACTTGGCGCCTGTAAAGACCGGATAAAAGAAAAAATGCCGAACATGAAGCCGACAATCATGCCGACCTTGCGGCCTGCCGTCAGGCTGCCGATAATCGTCGGAATATGAAGGATCGTCGCATTCATGATGACCAGCGGAATGAAGCCATAGCCCGTAAGGCCTAAAAAAATCGTAATGGCCGACAAAAAACCGGCAACTGTCAACTGCCGGATCGACAAAAAAGTGCGCTGTGCCGGCATGGTGCCAGCTGCATTCTGTTTTCCCATGATTTTCCTCCGTTCTCGCTCTCTCGCAAGATACAAGTCGCAAACAAGCAAACAGACACAAAAACACGGCCGGTCCGCGCCAGTATCCGCCCGTTTCCGGTACCAATCCGGCGCTATCAAAGAACCTGCCTTCTGTGTCACGCGTAGTATATCATATTTAGCCAGGCCTTGCCAATAGCAATTGGGAATATTGTGAATTTTTACACGAGCATAATACAAAAGGCGCTGTCGCACGAAGACAGCGCCTTTTTTGAGTTTGAAGTTGAAAGTTTGATGTGGATGGGACAAAATTTAAAAGCCATTGCCTCAAACATCATACATCAAACCTCAAACATTTAAGAAAAAAGGCCTCGCATGATAGCAAAAAGCTTCATGCGACAGCCCCTATTGGTGGTGCGAGTGGAGGGACTTGAACCCTCACGCCGTGAGGCGCCAGATCCTAAGTCTGCCATTTACATATTTAAAATCCGCTTAACTATGAGGTTTATCCATTATCAGCTGTTATCAAAAAAAGCCGTATCCCGCATTAAAATCAATTAAATATTTTAATGTGTGGTCAAAATGTGGTCAATTCTTTATACCAAATTTTGTAATTTTTCAACAATATCGCTTTCAATTGATGGAGTGACATGACTATATGTATCCATTGTTTGCTGAAATGTTGAATGCCCTAATCGAGCTTGAATTACCTTAAAGTGTACACCAGCCTGAACCAGTAGCGTCGCATGTGTATGACGAAGCATGTGAAAAGACAGATGCTTTAATTCTGCAAGCTTCCCATATTTATTTGCCGTATGGCTAATATATTTGGGATCATACGGCCCTCCATCCGGATTAGCAAATAATAGATTATTATTTTGATAATCAGGCTTCATCATTCTATTTTTATATGTCCTGACAATCTGTTGCCTAATAACCGCCAGCGTTTGCGGATCTAATGTTATCGTCCGTCGTGATGCTTCGTTTTTGGTTGTTTTAGATATTATTGTTTTATTATTAATCTTCAATACTGTCTGATTAACTGACAGTGTTGATTTTTTGACATTGATGTCACTTATTCTCAATCCTAATAGTTCAGATCTGCGCAATCCAGTATGCAGAGCTACAAAATATAGGGCATAATGTGTTTCGTTCTTAATAACTGACAATAATTTCTGCGCTTCCTCTTTTGTCAGCGCTTCAACTTGCGTTTTCACTTTCTTGGGTAGTTTTACACCGCGCATTGGTGATACTGGAATGATTCCGTCATTCACTGCCTGGCGTAATGCAATCCTGACCACAGCCAAAGAATATTCGACTGTTCTGTTGCTATATCCTTTGGCCAATAATTTGGAAATGAGTTGCCGGAACATATGTGGTTGTAACTCCACTAGCTTCCGTTTAGCCATATATGGCAAAACATAGTTTCTCAATTCAAACTTGTACGATTCAAATGTGTTCGCCGACAACGTTGATTGTGCTCCCCGTAACCACACAGCCAACCATTGCCCCAACGTAATCGAATCGTCCAAGCAGGGAGCCAGCCTTATCATTTCAAGATATTTTGCTCTTGCTTCTTCGGCTTCAACTTTAGTTTTCCCATAAAAAAATTTTCTTTTTCCATCAATAGTCGCTGTTACTTTGTATCTTTTGCTCCTATTATTTTTTACCATGCACAATCACTCCTTGATGGAAAACTAAAGGGCGATTTGATACAGATATAAATCAGCCCTGATTATCCCCACAAAGCCATCACTTCGCTACGATGCGGGCTTTTTTACTTTATCTTTTCGGTTCTGGTCCATAAACTCGTTCCATACCTTTACGAGTCACTAGCCATATCCTGCCGGCTTTCCTGGCCTCTGTCGGTAAAAACTTGGGTTTCGCTTTCGCATATCCGCTACAAGCCTGCTGTACTGTAATCGGAGCTTTTCCCCATTTTTCTGCCGCTTCTGCTGCGGTCATGACCTCTTCTAGACAATTCATTAAAACACCCCCAGTGTTCTCAATAATGCAATAATCGAGATAACTAACGCTATTAAACTAATATATGTTGATTTCATTTTATCAGATGTGATATACTAACCCTAAGCAGGAAGCCCGCCACTCTAGGAGGGGCAAGCTCTTTAGCTTAATGGGAAAAACCTTGTAGCAGCAATATGATTGCAGTCACCAGCTGAATTATTGCTGTTATAAGGTTTATTTTTTCTGGTTTCACATCTTTCACCTCCTTCTCTATATTTATATTATACCTTATTGCCTCTCTTTTGTCAATGTTTAAACATTGAATTTATGTAAAAATATATGCCCCCTGGCCAATACAATCTCCGTACAATCGGAGCGTGTACTGCCAGGGGGGCTTTTCATTACCATTGTTTAACTGTATACATGACCGATGCGGCTTGTATGCTCCGCCCGTCTCGTGTGTAGACCGTGCCTTCCCAGCGTCCGGCCTGATAGCCTATGCCGCCGTATGTCTTTCCGTCAGTCTGCAGGATACCAGCTTTTATTCTATGGTCCTTTCGCAAGTTTATTTTGTACACATCGACCTTCTGTTTTTTCTGATCAGCAGTCACAACGGTCCGGTCGGTCTTTTCAATGGCCACCGGTGGAAGTATGGCATCCTCGGCTTTGATTTGTTCTGCAGTTTGCTCTGCCGCTTTCTCGATTGTCGGGGCGGTCACGTAATATGTTACGTCCGGGCTGGTCTTCCCGTCGTGAATGTACTGGATTTCCCGCGTAATGTTTCGTGCGTTGCCGGAATCAACGTGTAATGTGTGAGAAGCTTTATCGGTATTGGCTGTATCCTCATATTTCATCGTTTTCGGCTGTTCTATACTTTTTTCGCTGGTTCGCATATAAATTATCAAGCAGATAGCGAAAAAGACGATACAGAGCGAAATAGAAAGACAAAATTTCCAATGTTCCTGCAAAAATGATTTAATCTGCACAAACATGGCGTATCACCTCATCAATTAAAGAGCGCATCGTCGTACATGTAGTCGAGATCCACATAATGGCCGGCAAGGACAACGTCACCGGCATCCTGCCAGACATAACCCTGTAAATCATCACTCGGTCCCCATTCGGCATTCCAGACAGCACAGCCCAAATCGCGCCAACTGATTGGACGGCCGTCACCGCTGTAGCCGCTATTGTCTTCCACCTGGCATTCCAACCAGCCATATGACGAGTAGATGCCCGTGTTCAGTCCGATGTTGTTAATCCATTCGATACACTGGGCCGTTGCCGTGTCACCAGCAAACGTATAATTGTTCCGCTGCTTCCAAAGATCCGCATCTTCCAAGTCGAAAAATACCGGAAGCTCTAAGAGGACCCCGGCATCGGCGATAATCTGCGCGCATTTCCGCGCATGGGCAGCAGTCTGTCCGGGCTGCAGAGAGTAATCATAGTGGTATGCTCCGACTTTAAGCCCATACTCATGCGCCTTCTGTACATTATAGCGGAACTGACTGTCTTCATGCCCGTTCCCCCATGAACAGCGGACATATACGAATTTCATCCCCTGGTCGACGGCGGCCTGCCAGAAAACATCGTCTAAGAAACCTGACGTTTCACTTACATCAAATCCTCTAATCATTTTGAATCCCTCCTCATACCGAACCAAAAACGGGTAGCCAGCATCGCCCTATGGTCATAGTTCAATTTCCGCTGAATTTTCCATCCCAAGTAAATTTTCCAATGTACTTGGCCATAAATCTTTGAATCGCATTTAAAAGCCCAGTGACCACGGTCGTCCTGTATCAAATATCGATTAGCACTGGCTAACTTCGTATGTACTGGCTGACAGATATTTGCGCCAAAGAGATAATACGCAAATCCATAGCCACAATTGCGATATAGCCACAGCACCCGGCAGATATACCGTTTTACTTTGTCGTTCCTTGAAAACGGCTTAATCAGGATTTCATGGTAAACCTGCCTGCAATCAATTAGATTAAATGTTATTGTCTGTATATAATGCTCATGCCAGTTGTAATTCAATATATCTGGAAGCGTCTGGATAAAAGCCGGATTGTCGAGCGTATCATCCCAGGTCTGCCAAAGACGAAGCACCCTGTGAAGCTCACCTCTTTCATCGGCAAACAGTACAACTAACCAGTTTGTCATGTAGCAAATCAGCATACAAAGCAGTTGTAGTGGTGCATAAATCAGATACTTCATTTTTTCACCATGTCTTTCATGTTATTAGGCATGATAGGTCGTGGCGGCACACCGGCTGGCGTATTAAACTTTGAATCTGTGTGGTATTTTGTCCAGCAGGCCCCTGCCAGGGCCGCGACGCCTGCCATGCCTGTTACTACAACGCTAATTCCGCTCCAGCAACTTGCAAGCTCGAATCTCATACCATACAATGCATTTGCCCAGTAGCCGACAAGCCACGAAGCCATTACCAGGCATAAAAAAATCATCATGCAGATTGACATGATGATAATTAGTGGGAGCCAATTTCTCTGCCCCCATTTTCCAATATTGATTATTTTATTTTTCATCATCCTCCACTTCTTTCATATCCATGACCTTGTTATAGACCGCCGTCATAACCCCGTTTTTTCCCAGGGCATGATAGCATTCATACATGTTCGAGAATGTCTGTTTTTCATTCAGTGTACATCCGCGCCGGCTAAATACTTTATAAACAGTCAGCATATCGTATCGGAGTAGCGCTTGTACACCACGCTTCAGGGCTTTTCCGCTGCGGTATCTGCCATAGATGTAAGCTGCTCCTCCCGATATAATTGATATTGCCAGGCTTTCAATTATATTTTCAATCATTTTACACCTCCAAGAAAGGATGATTCTATGAGATTTCCAAATGGTTATGGTAGTATTACCCATCTGAAAGGGCACCGGCGGAGGCCGTATGCTGTCCGGAAAACTATTCATGATAAGCAGATTTACCTCACTTTCTGCGCATCATATCATGAAGCGCTTACTTTTCTTGTAGACTATAATAAGGATCCATCCATTTATGGTACAGATAAAATGACATTTGAGGCCATCTACAATCTCGAAATGCAAGAACACAGGAAAAATATTGCAGTTGTAACAGCCAAAAATTATGATATTGCGTTTTCTAAATGCATAGCTCTCCATCAGCGCAGGCTAGTTGATATCACTGTTGCCGATCTTCAGCGCGTCATTACAGAATTGTCACGTCAGGGGGTCGGCCATCCGACACAGAAAAAGGTTCGCCAGGTATTCCATAATGTTTATAAGTATGCCGTGAAATATCAAATCATTCCCCAGGCTGCTGATATATCTCGTTTTGTAGATATTGACAAGCCAAAGAAAAAATACATCAAGAAACCATTCAACACTCGACAGCTTAACCGGGTAAAAGCTATTGCCGATAATCCCCATGATCCACTTGCTCCATGGGCGATGACGGTTATCATGATGTGCTACAGCGGTCCCAGGCCCAGCGAATTCCTTAACATATTGCTGGCAGATGTAAAGCTCAAAAAGCGCGTATATCGAATCCGCAACAGCAAAACGGCCGCTGGCCGGAATCGTCTTGTCCCAATCAATAAAAAGGTATTACCTTATTATAAATTCTGGATGGAGCGAAGCCATGGATGCAAAACCTTAATTACTGATGATACAGGCCAGGCGCTGACATATCATCGATTCTTAACATTATTCAATAAAGTAATGGACGCTTCCCGTTGCCATCACTCACCTCACGAGTGCCGGCATACATGCGCAACCTGGCTTGATGACAAAGGAGCCAATAAGTTATCCATAAAACGCATTTTGGGCCATGCTATACAAGATATTACTGATGGTGTTTATACTCATAAAAATATTCGTGAATTAAAAAAAGCTATTGACCGTTTGTAACTAGTACGTCACTAATGCAATAGCTTTTTTTGGCTTCACTTCGTGCTCTCTCCAGGATGCAGGAAAATAGCGTATCCAGAGAGAGCGTTTTTGTTTTCGTTGTATCTTTTATGTAACTAATATAAAACATTATAAATATTGCTTAATCATGCTGTTTCAGTGGGTAAATAGGGAGATAATTCATCCGCTGTTTCGCATTTTTTTATTTTTTCACGTATGGCTACAAAATCGCCGTACGCTTGTAATTGTTGCGCTCTGGCAGCATTCCCGGCAGCCACCATCTGAGATTTAGTTATATCGGCTAAAATCGTGTGATCCGGCGAATTTTTGTCATCATGTACCTTGAATTTTCCATCCGCATCAATCAACGTCAAAGCAATCTGCCAATCACGTTGACCATTCTCATCCGTATCGAATCCCAGACCATCCACCCAGACAACAGCATTTTTCGCGGCTACATATATCTTATATTGATAATCCAGTGCCTGTTGCTTCAATTCATCAACCGTTGGCGGCACATATTCACGCTGAACTTTAGCAGCAATATAGTTGTCAATATTATCGATATACGTTTCCAATGAGTCATCTGGATACTTTTTAAATTCATTGCCAATGACAGTCTGCTGCTGTTGATCATCATAAATGATATTATCTCTACCTAGGCTTTCAGCCCCACTATCTGCTAAAAAGTTTTCAAACGTATCTGTATATTCTTTGTTATCGTTAATAATCAAAACATTGTTGTTAATAATTTGGAATACTCTCATTTTAATCATCCTTTCTAAAAAAATTACACAAAATTCTTGACATACCCTAAAATATAGCTGTCGGAGAACTGGCCGCACACAAACATAGTATGCAATCTTATATAGGGACAGATGACCAAAATTTTTCAGGGCATTTACCAAATGGCATTGAAGCAAATGACTCTGAAACACTTAATGTTCGCTATACCAATACTGAAGGTAATAACGAGTACCATAACAACATACCACCAGTATTTGCAATTTATATATGGAAGCGAACAGTGTAGTCTGTCGGGGAAATGCCTTCGCATTCCCATATTTTATATGGCCATGATCCTAATCAAACATATACTACACATACTGATAATGCCGATGCCCCTAATTCCAGAGACTGGACAAAAGCGTATAGAAATTGGAACAATTCACTGTCTAGTAGTGGTGGTAACCAATATCACAATAATCTATCTCCCAGCATCGCAATATATTGCTGGAGACGGGCGGAATAGCTGTCGGAGAACTTCCTCAATTGACGGTGAGAACAGCTTCCGCAGCATATTTGGACTTCAAATACGGTAACGGTGGAAGATGGGCTGTTAAAGCTGTTGAATCTGATAATTCGGACACCTTTAAGAACCAATGGATATATTCAACGAGCCTAGATACAAAAGGGTTATACCATGATAACCTTACTCCCGCTGTCGCCGTATATTGCTGGAAAAGAAGTACATAGCTGTCGGGGAACTGGCATCTCACGACCACACAACTAAGTGGACATGTGGATTGCCTACAACGACAGAATGTTTAACTGTAAATGATAAAGGCGGTGATGCAATCCTTGTTTCTGACAACTTTAGTTCAAGTAATATAAAATTGGGAAATAACGTGCTCATAAACAATCGTGGGGATAATCAATATCATAACAATATATCACCTTCTTTGGCCATTTACTGTTGGAAACGATCTGAATAGTCTGTCGGGGAAATGCCTTCGCATTCCCATATTTTATATGGCCATGATCCTAATCAAACATATACTACACATACTGATAATGCCGATGCCCCTAATTCCAGAGACTGGACAAAAGCGTATAGAAATTGGAACAATTCACTGTCTAGTAGTGGTGGTAACCAATATCACAATAATCTATCTCCCAGCATCGCAATATATTGCTGGAGACGGGCGGAATAGCTGTCGGAGAACTTCCTCAATTGACGGTGAGAACAGCTTCCGCAGCATATTTGGACTTCAAATACGGTAACGGTGGAAGATGGGCTGTTAAAGCTGTTGAATCTGATAATTCGGACACCTTTAAGAACCAATGGATATATTCAACGAGCCTAGATACAAAAGGGTTATACCATGATAACCTTACTCCCGCTGTCGCCGTATATTGCTGGAAAAGAAGTACATAGCTGTCGGAGAACTACCTAAAATTGAGGGAGAAATCTGGAATATAGCATGGCAATCAGCAGATAATCAAATATCGAAGTCTGGTGTGTTTTCTGATTCGACGCACCGCGAAAACGTCGGATACGCTACCTCTGTAAAAACCAATAGCTCAGACGGCTTTGGCCTTAAATTCGGGGCTGATAAATATCATAACAACATGCCTCCTACCATTTCGGCTTATGCATGGAAGCGAACAGCGTAGTCTGTCGGGGAACTTCCATCGCACCACCATCAGCAATATGTAACGGCAAACCCAGGTAAAGGGACATATAGTACCCGAAAAGATTATGCAAGCGATGAAGATAATATGGATATTTATCCCCAAGTAGATACAGGTAACACAGGTAACGATCTGCATCATAACAATTTACCTCCAGCGATTGCAACGTATGGGTGGAAACGTATTAGATGATTCTTTTCCAACCATACGCTGACAAAGCAGGAGAAATATTTTCATGATATTTATCATTACCAAAATTTAATATATATCCATATACTGTTGCTTCTATACCATCTTGTGCGATTTTAGCCTTTTCAGTGCCAAAATCTGTGGCACTAAAAACTCCTATTCTAAAATTGTTATGATTTTGCGGTACAGCGACGCCAAATTTACCGTTGATATTGGGCATTTCCCCGACAGACTACGCTGTTCGCTTCCATGCATAAGCCGAAATGGTAGGAGGC
>ERZ1031746.816-NODE-816-length-10638-cov-7.705093_pt1 | contig 10638 bp, 5 predicted proteins | sample MGYA00518171_ERZ1031746 | MGnify/ENA primary metagenome ERZ1031746 (study PRJEB33719, sample SAMN04261238) | wastewater metagenome | biome: rural village; feature: human; material: feces | host: Homo sapiens | place: El Salvador | collected 2013-01-07 ...
CATTGTTCACCTCCATATCCTTGATGCTGATGTTCTGCACTGGCATCTCTGGAAGGCCATTGAAGTAGGCGGCACGGCGTGCGCCACGGCAGATAACGTGATTGATGTCGATATTGCGGAAGGCTGGAGTGGTTTCATCCACCTTCTTCATATCTACCACCTGCTGCTTCTTCTGGTCGCCGTCGTTTAATACTTCAACCGCTGATTTACCACCATAATAGAGGTCAAAGGTAATCACATCGGTTTGGATATCAAACATAGACATATCCTGGATGTAGATGTTCTCAACGACACCGCCACGACCACGGGCACTCTTGAAACGTAAACCAACATCAGTACCGAGGAACTGGCAATCACGTACCATAATGTTCTTGACGCCACCGCTCATTTCGCTACCTACCACGAAACCGCCGTGACCCTTGAAAACGGTGCATCCATCGACAATCACGTTTTCACATGGAATGCCACGCTTTCTTCCGTCAAGGTCTTTACCGCTCTTGATACAGATACCATCATCGCCTACGTCAAAAGTAGAATTGACAATCAGTGCGTTCTTGCATGATTCCAAATCAAGGCCATCACCATTCTGAGCAAAAGAAGGATTGCGTACCAATACATCCTCAATAAGTACATTCTCGCACATCAAAGGATGGATATTCCAGGCTGGAGAGTTCTGGAAGATCACGCCGTCGAGCCAAACGTTCTTGCAACTGATGAGACTTACCATCACAGGACGGAGATAGTCTTTCACTTCATTCCAGCCTTCTTCGGTTGTAATGCCGAGAGGAACGTTCATGCCAGCACCTTTTTCATCAGCTTTGAGAGCAGCCTCAGAAGGGAACCAGTAGTTAGGATTCTTGAAAGCACCGCCACGGGAAGTAATCTCTTTCCACTGGGCAGAAGTAACCTTGGCTTTCTTCAATGGACGCCAATATTCGCCGTTTCCATCGATGGCACCCTGACCGGTGATAGCCACGTTCTCTAAGTTTCTACCAGAGATAGGAGATTGGCAGCGACGGGTGTCAAGACCTTCGAAAGAGGTTTCTACGAGAGGATAGAGGTTGACGTCAGCAGAAAAGAGGATGACACCACCTTTTTCGATATGCAGGTTGATGTTGCTTTTCAGCGTGATAGGACCTGTAAACCATACACCTTGTGGAACAATCAGTTTACCACCGCCTTTCTGGTCCAGTGCATCAATCGCTTTCTTGAAAGCATCCGTGCAAAGCGTAGAACCATCGCCGATAGCTCCGAAGTCCTTGAGGTTAACCTCGTTGGCTGGGAATTGAGGGCGTGTTACCTTCTCCATCTGGAATGGAAGATTCTGGTAAAGCTCGTCATAATTGTTGGTTTCAGCTGCCTGTGACGCAAAAGTTGCCAGGCATGCAAATACGAAACTGAAAAATTTCTTCATGAATTAATCTGGGTTTAATAGAGTTATTAATAAATAGCTATTATTTCTTGTTCTGCATATAGGTTGCAGTTGATGTTGCAAAAATACGCATTTAATTTCTTATCGCCAAATAAATGGTATATTATTATATCGCAAACGTTTTCGCTCATGGGGAATTATAACAATTTGCAGAATTTTCTTATAGAAAACTTGCGAGTGTAGAATATTTGTCGTATATTTGTGGCCGATACAACTCAATTAAACTTTTTGATATATTGCTTATGAAATGTATTCGTTTACACCTATTGTTGTCTGCCCTGTTGTTGATCTCTGTATCAGCATTTGCAGGACCACGTAGTTTCCGACAAGCCAAACAGATAGCAGAGCGCCAGGCTGCTTTGTTGGGTATCGTCATGGATGAGTCTGCTGCATCACAGGCGAAGTCTTTTGGTTTTGGTGACAATTCTCAGAAATCTCAGGTTTCTGAACAGGAAACTGCCAGTTATTATGTTTTTCCTCATGGTGAGGGAAAGGGTTTCACGATTGTGTCGGGCGACGATTGTTTGCCGGAAATCGTGGGTTATACTAATCAGGGAACTTATGATGAGGCTTCTCTTCCAGAAAGTTATAAGAACTTCATGAAGGCTTATCAGAAGATGGTAGAGGCTGTGACCAAGGGCGATCAAGCTACTCTGCGCAATTTGGCAGAGGTGAAAGCTTACCGTTCTTCGGTAAATTCTACTCATTCCAAGGCTGTTTCTCCATTATTGGGTAATATTGCATGGGATCAGAGTAAGCCTTTTAATAATATGTGTCCGATTTATGATGGTAAAAATCGGGCAGTTACCGGTTGTGTGGCTACGGCTATGGCGCAGGTGATGGCTTATTATAAGCATCCTAAACAATTGTTGCAGGATATTCCTGAATATACTAAGAAATGGTATGGCAGAGATGTAGCCGTTTCTGGTATCAGCAAGAGTGATGGTGTATATGATTGGGACAACATGTTACCTTTCTACAGTAGTGCCGAGGGTAGTTATACCGAAGCTCAGGCTAATGCTGTAGCCAAACTGATGTTCCATTGTGGAGCTGCCGTTCAGATGGGTTATGGTGAAATGTCGGGTGCAAATCTTACACCAGCGCCTTTGGCTAAGTATTTCGGATATGATGCCGATATGATGCTGGATTTATCCCGTTCTTTATATTCTCTGGCAGAATGGACTCAGATTCTTGATAATGAATTGGCTGCTGGGCGTCCTGTTTTCTATTCAGGTTCTTCTACTGATGGTGGTCATCAGTTTATCTGTGATGGTTCCGATGGACAGGGACTTTATCATATCAATTGGGGCTGGGGAGGCTATCAGAATGGTTATTTCGATGTTACAATCTTGAATCCTGAGAAGGGTGGTGTCGGCTCCGGTAATGCACAGGATGGTTACAACCGCAGTTGTAGTATGTTGGTTGGTGTGGCTCCTGATAATGGTAAGGTAGATGAGCCTGTAGCACCTTTCGTCCCTATTGTGCAGAGCTATTGGGATCAAGTGTCTGTTTTTGAACTGACTAAGGATACAAGAAATCAGGTTTCAGATAAATTTGCCTTGAAAATACAGAATTATTTCTGTAATCAGAGTCGTCAGGATATGACAGGCTCTATTGCTTATGGTATATTGAAGTCTGATGGTACTTATGTTCCAATCTCTGGGGTTAAGGAATTCTCTTTTAAGGGTATCCAAGATAATGGCAGAACTTATGGTAATACTTTCTTGTTTGAATTTGATTATGCTTTCCCAATCGGACAGACCACGATCTATGCGATTTACAGTACCGATGGTGTTCATTGGAACAAATGCGCTAATTCTGAAATGCGACCTTATGTCGTTGAGGCTACAGCTCAAAAACTGACTCAGGTTCGTTCGCAATTGAAAGCAGATATCACTCCAACCGAAGAACTATTGGGTGGATTAACCAATGGCTTTGAAATTACTATCCAGAATCAGGGTGATATCGAATATTTGGGAGCCATCAATATCTTCAGCAATACGACTGCTACTATGCCAGACCAAGCCGCGATGGATGTTTATGTCACGGTTCCTGCGCATAGTTCTATTACCAGAAAAGTAGAGTTGTCTCCTTCGGAAGGTGATTTATATCTCTGGTTGACTGATGCAGGGGCAGAAAATGTCTTTGTTAATGCCAAAAAGTTTACGGTGGGAGCTACACCTGCAGCCCCTGTATTCACAGTTGTAAAAGCATGGACCAATGCGGCTCCAAATGAATATGAAACCGAAAAGGCGACTTATGGTAGTAATAAAGTGAAAGCTCCAAAGACGAATGATGCTTTTGCCCAATTCAATTATGCTATCAAGAATGATGGAGGTACAGCTTTGTTGAAATATGCCTTGATAGCATATAGTACGAATAAAAGAAGCTTTGTTCCTCGTTTAGAGACGGTACGTATTCCTGGTAATGGAGCGACCACTACAATATCCAGGTCTTTTGACCCTAACGAGTTGGGCGGCAATACAATCATCTCTGATTTGTGGTTCATGAGTTTGACAACCTAATCAGATCGGAAGAGCGTCGTGTAGGGAAAGATAATGAATATTACGATATTCCAACCACTTTGTCTAAAAATAGACTTGACATAGTTTCTGGTGGCTATTATTTGTTTGAGCCATTTAACTTGGTTGTCTATGTAGCTGGTCAGCCTTCTGGTATTTCAACCATTTCCTTGAACAAGGGTATCTATGGTGGCAATGGCGAGATTATCATATCATCTGACCGCTCTCAGACCGTAAAGATCTTTAATCTGAGTGGCCAGAAAGTAACTTCAGCTGCAGTTCTGGCAGGTGAAAGAAAGGCGATTCCTGTGCCTTCAGGCATTTATATTGTAAATGGAATCAAAGTGATAGTGAAGTAATACCATCGTGAAATAGGATGAATGTCTCCAGCGTGATGGTGGAGATAAAGAGAAAAGTCCCACAGATTTCACAGATTACACAGATATTTTCGACGCCAAAACTTAAATCTGTGTAAATCTGTGAAATCTGTGGGATAAAAAAAGAGCCACAAATCTTTCGATTTGCAGCTCTTTGTACCCAGACCCGGGATCGAACCGGGATGGATTGCTCCACTGGTGTTTGAGACCAGCGCGTCTACCGATTCCGCCATCTGGGCGAATGCCTCTCGGCTTATTTGCGGTTGCAAAGGTACTAATAATTTTTGAACTGGCAAACTTTTTGCTGACTTTTTTTCAAAAAAATGCATTTTTATTTCGAAAACACTAAATTTTTGTTGTTTTTCACCTTATCTATATTAATTTGTGGAAAAAAACTTGGTTGGTTCACATATATTTTTTACCTTTACATCAGAATTTCAAAACTAACAATTAAGTTTCTTAATTTATGACAATAAATGATAGCAACAATTATTGCGTGATACTCGCAGGTGGTAAGGGTAGAAGACTTTGGCCATGCAGTCGAAGCAATTACCCGAAACAATTTATCGATTTCTTCGGGGTGGGGCGTACCCAGTTGCAGCAGACCTACGATAGAATGGTGAAGATTGTGCCTGCCGACCATATTTTTATCAATACTAATGAGGAATATGTGGAACTGGTCAGGGAACAGTTGCCTCAGATTCCTGCTGAACGAATCATGGCAGAACCGATTCATCGCAATACGGCTCCAAGTGTAGCTTGGGCAAACCATCGTGTTTCGCAGTTGAATCCGAAAGCCTGCTTGATTACCACTCCTTCCGATCAGGCTGTTTTCAATGAGGAAGCTTTCAAGGAAAATGTACTGAAAGGACTGGCTTTTGTTGCTGAAAACGACAGATTTCTCTCGTTAGGTGTAAAACCAACCCGTCCTGAACCTGGATATGGTTATATCCAGTTGGGCGATGCAGAAGGGGATAATCTCTATAATGTTCAGTCATTTACAGAGAAACCTGAGCGTGATTTTGCCAAAATATTTGTTGATAGTGGTGAATTTTATTGGAATACAGGTATTTTCATTTCCAATGTCAAGCATTTACGCGAGAGTTTTTCTCAAATTCTGCCTGCTGTACTGAGAGGTTTCGATGAGTCTTATCGCACTTTTGATGTGGAGACAGAGAATGCCTATATGAAGCAGAATTTCCCTTCATATCCAAATATCTCCGTAGATTATGCCATCTTAGAGAAGTCAGACAATGTATCTGTATTGAAGTGTGATTTCGGTTGGGCTGACCTCGGCACCTGGCACAGTATCTATGAGGCAATGCAGAAGAGCGAGGATGATAATGTGATCATAGATAGTGATGTCATGATGGAAAACTGCCATCGTAATGTCATCAAACTGCCAAAGGGCAAACTCGCAGTTCTCAATGGTCTGGATGGTTTCATTGTAGCCGAGAAGGATAATGTACTCTTGATCTGTAAGAAAGAGGATTCCTCAGCATTGGTTCGCAAATATGTGAATGAAGTGCAAATGAAGAAGGGCGAAGAATACATTTGATATAATGAGAAATGACAAATGAGAAATGAACGGCTATCTTGCTGCATTTCTCATTTCTCATTTGTCATTTCTCAGTTTTTGTCATTTTTTTGAAATTCTGTGTAGATCTTATTAGAGATCTCCTTGAATTCCTCTTCAGTCAGTTTGAGATGTTCCTTGCGGAAGTTGACATCAGCCTCACTGTTCATAGGGATGAGGTGGATGTGTGCATTAGGAACTTCCAGACCCAAAACAACCTGTGCCACTTTTTTGCAAGGGAAAGCAGCCTTGATGGCCTTTGCCACTTTCTTGGCGAATACTTCAAACTCAGCGAGGTCTTCGTCTTCCATATCAAAGATATAATCCACTTCCTTGCGAGGAATGACCAATGTGTGTCCCTTGCCGATAGGGCTGATGTCTAAAAAAGCGTAGAACTTATCGCTTTCTGCGCATTTGTAGCTGGGAATCTCTCCCGCTGCAATCTTAGAAAAAATACTTGCCATAATCTCTTTCAATTAAACATTTATAATAGAAACTTTATTTCTCTCTCTTCGCATCATTCTCATTTGATATTTTATTTAGTGGGCTTACATGTCATAATAAAAGGAACTGCCATAAGGGCTTGGGAGCCGATATGATAGTTCCTTTATTTTTATTCAAATGAGATTTTGTCGATACGGAGCTTGATGGTGCCGCGAGGAATCTTGATTTCTACAATTTCGCCCACCTTCTTGTTGAGCAATCCCTGTGCGATAGGAGTCTTGATGGAAATTTTGCCTTCCTTCAAGTTAGCCTCGCTTTCGCTCACGATAGTATATGTCATCTTTGCCTTGTTGACCATGTTGGTCATTTCCACCTTAGACATAATCTGCACGCAATCGGTGCTCAACTGCTTGGTGTCGATGATCTTAGCCTCGGCAATGGTGAGTTTGATACGATTGATTTTATCTTCAAGATGAGCCTGTGCCTCCTTAGCGGCATCATACTCTGAGTTCTCACTTAGGTCACCCTTGTCTCGGGCTTCAGCAATTGCGGCTGATGCCTTTGGGCGCTCTACTGTAGTGAGCTGTTTTAGTTCTGCTACGAGTTTATCGTAACCTTCTTGTGACATGTAAGCCATAATTCTTCTTATTAATTTATAGTTATTAATGTGATTTCTTAGAGGGGTAAAAAATAAAGAATCCCGGTGCCAGTTAAGCACCGGAATCCTGTATCTTTTATCTCTATTGAATTATCTTTGTTTTTTCTATTCTTTTGCAAAGATAGAACTTTATTTCCATATCTCCAAACTTTTTCAATGAAATTTCTCAAAAAAACCTCCTTTTCCTTTTATGTATTCCATTAAATCATTAAAAATCTGATTATTACGGAGAATTTCAGGATTGCCGGTCATGATCATTTGCCTTCTTGCACGAGTGATGGCTACGTTCAGTTTACGGTCGATGATATGACCGTCTTCTATAAAACTGTTTCCTGCCAGGAAGTCCAGTTGCCAGATGTTCTGGATGGTAAAACTGTAGATGATGACATCACGCTGGCTGCCCTGGTATCTTTCTACGGTGTCGATGCTTATTTTCTCCAGTTCCGGAATACCTAATTTCTCGATTCCCTTGCGCACCATGGCTATCTGGTTGCGGTAAGGTACGATGACTCCCACTGTTTTCTGACTGTCGAACTGCTCTCCGTAATATCGGTGTATGCGACGAAGTATATCTACTACGATTTCTGCTTCGTTGGCATTAATCTTGTCGGAAATATTCGGCTCCTTGCAGAATTCTGATGGTATGAATATCATACGATGATTCTTCAGATGTTCGTCAAGCTCGTCCTCTGATGGGAGAGAATAGGCGAGTTGGGTTTCCAACTGGTGCTTGCATGGCACCGGTTCCAGTTGTTCCCGGCGATAGAACATCTTGTTTGGGAACTCGGCTATTTCCGGATGCATACGTCCTTGACGGCGCAAAATGCCGATGAAATCGGTACGATGCTCATGGTCTTCCCAGCGGATGAGACGCTCGAAAAGGGAGTTGCGGCAGTTGGTAAGACAGATGTCCTGTAGAATACTCATATCCATCAGGCTATTCTGCTGACTGTCGTTGATGGTAGGAATGGCAGAGTCCTGTTCACTCTGCTGTACCACCGCTGGCAGTTGTTTATAGTCTCCGATGAGGATAAACTTGTCTATAGCTGAAAGCAATCCGATGAGATTGGGTTCCAGAATCTGACTCGATTCATCGATGATGGCAAGCTTGAAATGCTTCAGATTGAAGATGAAAGGCTTGGAGGTCATCATCGAGGTTGTTCCCACGATGACGCGCGTACCTATTATATATTGTTTGATGGCTTCCAACTTCGGACATTGGGCAATGGCTTTTTCTATCAGATATGGACGGAATCGTTCATCGCAGGAATATTCGCTGCCGAGTCGCAGAAATGGGATGCCGGAATCTACCAGCATTTCGCAGATTTCATCTACGGCACGGTTGGTATAGCTCATCAGTAGGATGGAAGAGGCAGGCTTTTGAGCCGTCTTTCCTCCAGCGACGATGCTTTCTGCTGTCGGCATTCCTGTTCCATCGTTCAATGCTTCTTCTACCATAAACTTCAAGGCACGACTTGTCTTTCCTGTTCCCGGAGGTCCCACGAGCAGAAAGTAATCCTGTGCCTGTTTGGCTCTCAGGATGATATCGTCAAGTACATCGTCATAATGTCTGGTCAGCGTGAGCGAGGTGTTGCGGCGGGGAGGGCGCTGGCCTAATAGCAAGTCGCGCTTCTCTTGTGGCGCACAGATAAACTGGTGCAGATTTCGGATGCTTCCACCGGTGCTGGCATCGGTAGTACCATGCTCGATAGCGTATGGCTTGTCCATTTCGAAGATGTCAGCATTCTGTTGACCATCGTTGAGATGTACCACGATTTCATGGGAATGAATCTCCTGCAATACACCTTTATATAATATAGCTTTCCTGACGTCCGGTTCTTCTTTCAGTTTGTAGGTATAGAGATATACCATGTCGCCGATACGGAAATTGGGCAGGAAGTCCTTGCCTTGGTCGGGTACGCTCAGGGTAATGGTATCGTAACCGCTACCTTCTCCACTCTGATCCTTTCTGATGATATGAAGGTCGGTATAGATGTTGCCCGCATCCTTTTTCTCGGCAAGGGGCATCGTCCAGAGATCGCTGCTCGAAGTATTGGTTCCTTCCTGGGCACCTACTTTGGAAATCATCTGCTCGCGGAGCACAAAAGTCATCATCCTGCAGAAGTAGGCTTCTTCTAAAGGACTGAGTGCATGAAGCGGGTCGGTGATGTCTGCCAGTTGTGGCTTCAGGTACTTGTTGTAGAAGAAGTCCTGGGTGCCTGCTACATTGAGAACATCAGGGGTAAACTCATTCAGTGCATGCTCGAATCCCTTCTTGGCTATTTCAAAAGAAGCGGCAACGAGTTGGTTGCGATATTCGATGGCTTCCCTGAAAAGTTTCTGGTAATAGGCTACCACCATCAGACCGTTCTGCGGCTGGTACTTGGAGTAGAGCAGACGGATGTTGACGAGATTGTTGCCCAACTTGAAGTTGTGCTGCAATACACCATAGTAGAGCAGCAACTGTACATAGTGGGGCACCAGCTGGAAACTGTGGTAGTTAGGGTCTGCCTGATGGCTTTCGATATTGAGGTTTCGTCCTGATTTCTGTTCTACGAGAAGTTTGCAGTCGGTGGTCATCAGATCGACACGTCCCTGTATGCCAAGGGCTTCGCACACGAATGACGGCTCCAGGATGGCTTTCTTCCGGTCGTAGATGCCCTCGCCCCGAAAGGCATTCATCTGTGCCTGGGAGACGGTGCGTGGGAAGAGAATATCCACTACCTGCTGCAGATTGTAAGCCTGCAGGTTGGCATCGGTATAGAATTTCTTGGCGTCAAACCAGGGACAGGTGCAAAATTCCAGAGCCTTTTCTCTGAAATTGCTCTTGATGGTTTCGTTCACCTGATACTTGCCATGCGTGTTGATGATGTCGTCGAGTGCAGCACCGGCAAAGTTACCAAGTAGGGTAGCCTGGGTGTTGGCACGGGGTTTCATCAGATTCAAGAGATACAGTAGGGGATGATGACCGAACTCGGTAAAGCAGGCTGCGATACTACTGATGTCGATGAGATAATCCGGTTCTACGATGATGAGTCGGGGCGTGATGACTGGTTGACGTATCTGACAGTCGAGCAGGTTGAGCTGCATGCCTTCCTCCAATATTTCGTAGAGATAGGTATGGTCGATGCCGTTTGCCTCATCTTTGAGACAAACGAGATGTTCTTCCTCATCAGTATCATGGTCGATATCCACATGGATGAAGTCCGAGTCCCAGTTTTTCACGATGCAGCGGATGCGTCGGTTGCTGATGTCGAGTCCCTTCTGGTAGGGGCGGTTGGTATGTGGGATGAGAACGGTCAGTTCATGTGGAATATCAGTCTGGCATACGGCAGAGATGAAGATGGCGAGCGCACGGGCATCGTACTTCAGATCTTCCTCCGATAGAGGTTCCTGCTTGTTGCTGTGTCGGCGCATGGTCTGGATGGCAATCTTGTCGGCTATTTTGATGCCATGTACCTTGCAGAGATAATCCACCTGGGCGAAAAGGTTACCGAAAGCTTGTTTCGTATTCTTCACTCCTTCGTGGCAGCAGAGGATGAGCGTATCGTGCATCATCTTGTTGCGTGTAGCAGGTTCCAGGTCAGGAAGCATCAAGAGTTCCCTTACCCGCAGGAAAAGTTCTGTGG
>ERZ1031746.818-NODE-818-length-10626-cov-5.010784_pt1 | contig 10626 bp, 9 predicted proteins | sample MGYA00518171_ERZ1031746 | MGnify/ENA primary metagenome ERZ1031746 (study PRJEB33719, sample SAMN04261238) | wastewater metagenome | biome: rural village; feature: human; material: feces | host: Homo sapiens | place: El Salvador | collected 2013-01-07 ...
AATGGTTCGCGGCTGTGGAATGGGCACCGGTCCCAGTACGGACGGCAGCACGCCCGTTGCTTTTATACAGTCAGGTTATGCACAGGATTCGCGCGGGCGCCCGATTATGGTCGCCCCTACGGTAAAACGTGCAGGCACGTTTTACTGCTGTGCACGACGCATAGCTTTTTTGCGGTCGTGTTTGTCGAGGATAGCTTTACGGATACGGATGCTCTTCGGCGTAACTTCTACGAGTTCGTCGTCGTTGATCCATTCCAGGGATTTTTCCAGGCCCATTTCCTGCGGCGGCGTGAGGCGGAGTGCTTCGTCCGAGGCGGAGGAACGGGTGTTGGTCAAGTGTTTCTTCTTGCACGGGTTGACATCGATATCGACGTCGCGGTTGCTTTCACCGACGACCTGGCCGAGGTAGATTTCTTCGCCCGGTTTGATGAACATCGTGCCGCGGTCCTGCAGGTTGAAGATGCCGTAGCCGGTAGTCGTGCCCGATTCAAAGGCAACTAAGCTGCCGCGGGTACGGCCCGGAATTTCGCCTTTCCAGGGAGCATAGCCGTGGAAGACGTGGTACATGATGCCATTCCCTTTGGTAGCGGTGAGGAATTCGCTACGGAAGCCGATGAGGCCACGGGCCGGGATGATAAATTCCAGGCGGGTGTAGCCGGAGATATCGGTCATGTTGACCATTTCGGCTTTACGGGTACCGAGTTTTTCCATGACAGCGCCCATAAATTCAGGCGGAACGTCGATGGTGAGAGCTTCCAACGGTTCGCATTTCTGACCGTTGATTTCTTTGGTGATGACGCTCGGTTTACCGATCTGGAGTTCATAACCCTGACGGCGCATTTCTTCGATGAGGACCGCGATGTGGAGTTCGCCACGGCCCGATACTTTGAAGGCATCGGCGCTGTCTGTTTCTTCGACGCGCAGGGATACGTTGGTCTGGACTTCGCGGAACAAGCGGTCGCGGAGATGACGGCTAGTGACGTATTCCCCTTCCTGGCCGGCAAAGGGGCTGTCGTTGACGTAGAAAATCATGGACAGCGTCGGTTCGTCGATGTTGATTTTCGGCAGGGCTTCCGGATTCTGCGGGTCCGTAACGGTTTCGCCGATCTTGAGGTCCGGAATACCGACGATGCAGGCGATTTCGCCCATAGCGGCTTCATCCTGTTCGACTCGTTTCAAGCCTTCATAGGTATAGACGCGGCCGATTTTGGCTTTGCGCTGGCCTTCGCCGTCGGTGACAACGACGTTCTGGTTCGGATGCATTTTGCCGCGGACAATACGGCCGATAGCGATTTTACCGACATAATCGTCGTAGTCCAACGTCGTGACCATGAACTGCAGCGGGCCTTCGGCATCGCCTTTCGGGCACGGGCAGTATTTGATGATGGTCTTGAACAGCGGTTCAAGGTTATCGCTGTCGTCGTCCATGGAATATTTGGCAATGCCATCGCGGCCGTTGGCATAGACGACCGGGAAATCGAGCTGTTCGTCTGTCGCATCGAGTTCCATGAACAATTCAAGAACTTCGTCTTCGACTTCAGCGACGCGGGCACCGGGTTTGTCGATTTTATTGATGACGACGATTGGTTTCAATTTCTGTTCCAAAGCCTTGCGCAAAACGTATTTCGTCTGCGGCATCGGGCCTTCAAAAGCATCGACGAGGAGCAGTACGCCGTCTACCATGTTCAGTACACGTTCTACTTCGCCGCCGAAGTCAGCATGCCCCGGGGTGTCGACGATGTTGATCTTGACGCCTTCGTGCATGACAGATGTATTTTTGGACAAGATTGTAATGCCGCGTTCACGTTCAATATCTCCAGAGTCCATGACACGTTCTTCTACTTTTTCGTTAGAACGGAAAACATGGCTCTGTTTGAGCATGGCGTCGACCAGTGTCGTTTTGCCATGGTCAACGTGGGCAATAATTGCAATATTACGAATATCTTTGCGTTCCATCTAATGTCCTCTCTCTCATTAACAAATATTAGGTTATAACTAGGTTATTTTACCACATTAGCATCATATATGGAATAGTTTCCGCGAAAATTGGTTTATTTTTTTATTTTCAAATACAACATATACAACATTAAACACAGTAACGTGATTCGCGTTGCAGTAAATGTTGCAGTAAAATAGAATATTTGTTTGGTATGCTTAATTTTGAGCACACCCCCTAATTTGGTGATTAAAATTTGCCTCTTCTATCCACTTTATGTTATTATTAACTAAAAAAGAGGTGATTAATTTGCCACTAACATTAGCCCAGAGATTAGTAAAACTAAGAAAAGAACATGACATGACACAACAAGAAGTAGCAGACAAGATAGGTGTAGGGCAATCCCTTATTTGGAGGTGGGAGTCAGGAGAGATTAAAAGACTCAGACAAGATAAAGTACAAAAGCTTGCCAACTTATATGGAGTAAGTGAAGCCTATATCGCCACAGGGATAGATATTGGTAATCTCCCAGGCGAAGTCGAAGAATGGATTCATAGGCCAGAAAACCGAGAAAAAGTGATTGGTTTTTATAAGAAGTGTAAGTTAGAAGAAGCGGCAAGGCAATTAAACAATATAAAGTAAGGAATGGTCATTGTGAATAATACCAACCATCCAGAAACAACAAAAAAGCCCGTGAGACATAAAGTCATCACGAGCAAGGTAAATCCAGAGATAAAAGAAAAGATACGTAAAGCTTCTCAAATTATGTTTGAGAGAAATCAGAAAGCGTATAAGGATTTGGAGAAAATATAAATGTTTCTCTATAATAAGAAAGAACATCCTAGGGTATGCCCAAAATTGGGGGAACCCAACAGATGTTCTTTTTCTTTATGCCAATTTGGCTTCTGTGAAATCAAATATGCGATTGTTACGAACCTTCATGATGTATACGTTATGGGCTTTGATATCCTTGTACCGGTCATTGAAGATGACTAAGTCATGAACAGACTTATTGTCACGCACTTTCACGAAGGCCATATTCTTCCCTCCCTTAGTCTTCCTTCCTTTGACATTCAGGACTTCATATCCGAAGATGTCAACATTATTCACTAAGTCCATCTTGTATTTTGAGAATATATCTCCAAAACTCATGCCCAATACTTTAGATTCTTCCATCTGTTCGTTATACGCAGTTGGCGTATATTTAAACTCTCCTTTAGATTTTCTTTTATCTTTTGCCCATACAATATATTGTAGCATCTCATCTCTGTTCCCTTTAAATACACCCGCTTTGACTAAGTTACTCAAAACTGTCTTATTCATGTTGATATTGGCTTCCAAAAACGTTTTGAAGTCTTCCGGGGAATCTTTGGGAATCTGCGTGTTGCCCACCCCAGCGATACAGTTCAGCCCAAGAATGATATAGGCCCCTTCTTCGTCGTAGTCCGAGTAACAGTTATGATGGGCGAGTTGGGGAGGAAGAATCTTAATTCCCATATGCATAGCTTCAAGAATGTAAGAGGCAAGTTTCGGTTTATCCTTACAGTTAGAGTCCAACAAAGAAGCCATGAACGCCGCTGGATAATGAGCCTTTAAATAGGCTGTAGCCCATGCTGTCATGCCATAAGCCGCAGCGTGGGAGTGGTTGAATCCATAAGAAGCAAAGGTAATGATATTATCGGTCAGCCTTTTCATTTGAGCTTCTGTGTATCCGTTCTTTACCCCTCTTGCAATCATATCATCTACAGCAGGTTTCATTTCATCTACTACCTTACGGCCAATGATTCTACGGAGATTATCTGCTTCACCAAGGGAATATCCACATATCTTCTGAGCAATCTGCATGATTTGTTCCTGATACAGAATGACACCTTCCGTATCACTAAGGATAGGTTCTAGTTCTGGAATATCATATACGGTAGGTTCTTGGTGGTTACGGCGGCGGAGGAAAGTTTCTGCCATTCCAGAGTCTAACGGACCCGGTCTCCCTAATGCAACAACAGCCGACATGTCTTCTACATTCTTAACATTCATCCTGATGATGATACCTGTCATAACATTTGACTCAATCTGGAAGCAACCAGTTGTATCACCTTTGCGGAGCATAGCGGCGGTTGTCTTGTCATCTACTGGAATCTTAGCTACGTCAATATCAATACCGGCACGGTGCTTGGTCTGTTCGATGATATCCAAAGTTTCAAGGCCAAGGATATCGAGTTTCAATAACCCCTGAGCTTCCAGCTGGTGAAAATCGTGGCAGACGACCATATTATCCCCTTGCTTTTCTATAGCCGTCCAGTTGCATACATCTTCTGGGCTTACCAACACTGCCGACGCATGGCATCCATAGGAAATAATGTGACCACGGAATTTCATAGCTAAGGCTTTCCATTCTTTTTGTTCTTTTGTCTTTGCTGGCATATCCTCGACGGTATTAATGTCCTTACTCATCTTAATATACTTTGCTGGGGCGATACCTAAAGCCTGTGCAGACCTCTGTACCGCCGATTTATCTTGGATATAACTGATGGTACGTACCTGATATACTTCCCCATATTTCTCTTTTACATATTCGATAACGTCACCTCTTCTCGGAGTGGACACATCGGTGTCGATGTCTGGTGGGGTTACACGTTCTGGATTTGCGAATCTTTCAAATACGAGGTTGTACTTGATGGGGTCTAACTTTGTGATACCCATGAGGTACGCTGTCAGGCTACCGACTACGGAACCACGACCAAGGCCTGTTGGAATCCCAACTTCCCGACAATGTCGAATCATATCATCAATGATGCAGAAGTAATTGAGATACCCAAGGTCACTCAGGGTTTTGAATTCATGCCGTACCTGTTTGATGTACTTGTCTTTGTTCGGGTACTTCCCTATACCTAAAGCCTTAAATCCTTCGTTGCATTTCTGTTTTACGTAGGTAGCTGGGTCATCACAGAATACAGGGTAATGCTGTCCACCAAACTCAATCTCTACGTTGCATTTATCAACAATTTCCTGTACATTATCAATATAAGGTCTTGCGTCAATGCCATGTTCTTTGAACCAGTCCAGCACTTCGCCCTCACTCCGAAGGTAATAGTCGTCAGAGGCGTAATACTGAGAATCGTCGCCAAGACCGAGCCATAACTTATGAGCTTGGATGTCTTCCTTGCCAATGTAATGGCTGTCTAAAGTAACGATAGTTTTCGAGCCGGGGAAATAGTCCTTCCACTTCTCGTTGTATTCAATCTGTTCTTGGAAATCATGAGGCTGGATTTCTACATACAGATCGTCACCAAATATCTCTAATAAATTATTGTACAAGGATTCTGGTTCTGGAGAACTTAATGGACCAGCGATGCAGGCTGTGGTGCAGATGAGCCCCTCATGATACTGTTTGAGGGCTTCGATTCCGATTCTCGGTTTCCGATAAAAATGTTCATGGGCGTAGGTGTCTAACTTCATCATGTTCTTATACCCCTCATTATCTTTGGCCAGAATCAAGAGGTGGTATGTCGGAACTTCCTTCACGGTGATTTCATTGGTATAATAGAATTCGCAACCGAGGATAGGTTTGATTCCCTGTTTTTTGCACTCTTCGTAGAAGGCAATCAACCCCGTTACTGTGCCATGGTCTGTGATAGCTAGTGCCGGATACCCAAGCTCTTTAGCTCTGCTCACTAAATCGGGAATCTTGCAAAAACCATCTCTCAGTGAGTAAGAAGTGTGGACGTGTAGATTACTGAATTTCATTGTTCTCTTTCTCCTTTCCCTATGTCAAAATTACTATATATGAGTATTTTAACACATAAAGTGAGTATTTTCAACTGAGACAAAAATAAGGCCACCCAAACGAGGGTGGCCATAAGCGTAAAATGCTGTTTTTTGTCATTTGAGGCCCTCTCAAGGGCCTCTTTTTGGTATAACGGGTAAGGTAGGTATAATTTGTCATGGAAAATTTAAAGGCTCAAAATCGGCCTCTGAGAGCTGTTTTTTAGGAAGTAGGGGTCTCCTTAAAAATAAGGAGGTATGGTTTTACGAATTTGGATTTTCCCAACGAGAGGGGAATGATAAGGAATCTAGTGGCTGAAAATTCAGCCACTAAAAATTATTTTGAAGCAGCGTAGAGAATAGCTGTGCCAGCTACAATCCAAGCTATCTTATTCTGCCTGTTCTTGATTTCCAGTTTGTGTTTCAGTGATTCCGTTTGTTCTGTCAATATCTGCAAATTCGTCTCTAATTTCTCCAAGGAGTCGCTGGCTGTCTTCGATGACTGCTCGGCTTTGCTCATTGCTGTCTTGCAGTCTTCCAGTTGTTTTTTCAGCGTCGTCAGCTCTTGCTTGTCCGTTTCGGAGTTCTGATCGAGCGTTGTTAAGTTCAGTTCGAGCTGTGCTACTTTCGTCTTTAACCTGTTGTATTGTTCGAGTGACATCTGCACCGTCTGCGTCTGCGGCACTTCGGCTGTCGTGGAAGACGCAAAAGAGAGCGATGCAAAGAACGGCAACAATACCAAGCAAAACCCAACGGAAAAGGTTTTTATTGGATTCCACATTATGCCTCCATATAAGAAATATTGGAATCTAACTGATTTGCCCCATACTGTTCCGAGTCGCTGTACTGCCAGATATCACATTCAAGGGACGGGGAATTGTCGTACTGAGCCAGCCAGATAGAATATTTACCTTTCAAATAGTCGTAATCCAAGACATTAGTAAACCAATCATAGTTAGCATAAACACCGGTATTAAGATTGAGAGCATCAGCAAAAGCATCGCACATAGCAGTGGCAGAACCAGAATCCCAGCCATTATTTTCACGCCAGCTACTATACTCTTGGTCAAAGAAGACAGGAAGTTCAAGCAAGCCTCCCCAATTCCCAATAATGTCACGGCAGTATTCCCCCTCGTTCCGAGCTTGGTCTACGTCCAGTGCATAACTGAACCAATACGCTCCTACTTTGAAGCCTCGGTTAAGTGCCTCCGTGGCATAGTCTTTAAATTTGGAATCTTCATGTCCCTGACCGTAGCCAGCACGAACAATGACAAACTCAACACCAGCCTCTTGCAATGCGTCCCAATCAATGAAACTCTGGTTTTCAGAAATATCTACACCTTTGATTCAACATCACTCCTATTCTTAGAATTATCTACTGGCCGGGGAGGAATTGGATATTCACCGGAAGGGCTATTCTTGGTGGAATCTACTAACCACTTAAACAGACCGACCAACCCCATGCCACAAGCAGAAATGCCTTGCCAGCATGAGTTAATCTCAAAATGGGTTCCCCACAGACCGTTAGACCAATAACCATACAACCAAGATAAAAGAACTACGAGAGCCGAAAAAAGCCCAAATGCCATACAGATGTACGACATATTGGACTTCATAGCTACAAACATTTTATTTACTGTACGAGTCAACCCTTTTTTGAATATCATCCAACCTCCGTTCTACAGACTCGAAACGTTCGTGGAACCGGGCCTCGTCAAGGGCCATCTGTTGCTGTTCCGCACCAAGACGGTTTACTAAGTTACTTAGATTAGAGATGCTCTGTACGAGCTGGTCGTACTTATCCCCCAGCATCTTAGCTCGTTCTTTTTGACGTTCTTCCCTTTCATTCTCCCTTTCTTCAATCACTTGATCGTATTTCTCTTTCCATTCCCGTTCCTTGTCCCGGTGTGAAAAATACGGCTTGAGGATGGCCTCTCGGAAGCCACCCAAGGCCGTACAGATTAAAATAAGTGCCTCTACAACTGTTGTAAAATTCTCCATTCATCCCCCTTTTACTTCACGAATTCCCGAGCCGTCTTAGACAGGTTACGGACTTCCTGCGCTTCCGGGCTCTTTGCTTTCTTTGGAACTGTCTTGATGGCAGTTTCCATGGCCGTTGTATCTTTAGTTTTCAGTAGCTTTGCAATATCCCCGTCACTCATCCCATAAATCTTTAATGCCTCGTAATTATCTGTGTTCGGGTTCTTGATATATTCTTTCTTAGCTTGGGACTTACATTCGTTATATTTCTGAGTAGCCAGTTTCATGACGCGAGTAGCATCCGAAGAATTCGTCTCTGCCATTGTCCGGAAACCGAAAACTTTGAGGAGCTGGTCGTAGGGAGTGTATTTCGCTGTGATTTGCCCGTATTTGTTTTCTTTCTTGCCGGTTACAGCTTCTTCAAGAGCACCCAATCTAGGGGCCAGAGAACGAATGATTCCGTTGCCCTGTGCGATATTGTATACGGTCGATACAGTAGGCCCGAGGTCGAACTGGATAGCGTCGCCAAGGCCAATATTACCGGAAAGGTTGATGCCGGCCAATGACGGAGCACCATACAGAGCTACGTTGACCAAGGCTTTCTTCGCAGAGGAACCACCGGCCCAGTTAATCATACCTTTCTTCAAAGCCATGATGGGGCTGTGGCCCGTCGTCTTATCGAAGATGTCGTCTACTAGATTAGCACAAGGCATACCCAGGGCGCCAGCCATGATGAACATGGGGACGAGGAAGCGGATATTCTCTTCTTTCGTGTTGTGGAGCATGAAGTTCAGTGTAAACAAGGGATATTTTTTGAATTGGAGAAGGAGTTTCCCTGTTACCCCTGCTTCAGTCATTGCTAACGGGGAGTCTGTTACCGAGTAGTTGAAGTTTGTTTCTGTAACCAAGTCTTTTGTTTTATTGAATACGTATTCTTTCCGTACACTTTCCATCGTGGGCTTAGGGTCTTTGAAAGGATAATGGTTCTGTCTAGCTCGTTCTTTCTTTGTTTGCCATGAAGTAATCGCTTCGTCCAACATCATTTTCTTTTCATCATGAGAAAGTTCCTTAAAGTCATCCATAGCTTTCAGATAACCACCGATTGCGGTTGCTTTACGTGCCCACTTATCGCCGACATTAAAGAACCACATAGACTTATCTGCCAAATCCTTTGCGGATTTACCGAACAGGATTTTCTTATCGAAGACTCCAGTAGGACGGCCAAGGATTTCCGAGTCAATAGCCACGCTTTTTTCGTTGATTCCGATATAGTCGTAAAGCTCTTTCCATTTTTCATCGTATTTCGAGCCAGTTGCTTCTCTAAGGCCTGTCCGGAAGTATTTAGACATTCCGATATACTTGTTACCACCAAGTTTTGCATTGGCGTTAAGTACCTGAAAAGCCTGAACAGCCAACGAAGCCGGGCGGAACAAGCCAAGTTTCAAGAGATTCTGTAAAGACAGCGTATCTTTAGCAAGTCCTGTGTAAAGGTTATGACCGTACCGTCTACGGAGCAGGGAGCCAATACCAGTCGGGTCTTTTTCTGCGAGCAGATTCATATAGTCATTAATCATCCGGTCGAGGGCTGTAACGGAAGCCGGGCGATGGTTCGCTTCGATATACGTCTTTAAGAATTTCTGTTCGTTCGTTGTAGCCTCTTCCCGAATGTCTTTATGATACTTACTCGTGTAATAGGCTGTGGCTTCTGCGTAGAACTTTGCTTTACTGATAAAGTTCCCAGAAGTGATAAGGTAACGATATACAGAGTCAGGTACGTTCTGGCTGTAGCCGCTGGCTCCGGAACGCTTCTGGAAGAACGGGTTGAACTGCTGTTTCATATTAGCACTGTTAATGATATTATTCAGTTCATCTTGGGAAATGGTAGCGTCCTTCTTCATCTTCTGGAGCTTTTTGTATAGACCCGTCACCCGAATCTGGGACTGGAGCTTTTTGACATAATTGTCATGGGCGGCACTGCCTGTATTGCTCTTGTATCGGTTCACTTTTTCGATATGGGACATAACATCTTTAATAGCAACCGTATGATGTTCCTTGAACAAGGGATTAAACACCCGTTTGAGAGCTTCATTATAATTGCCTGTGTCATTATTAGATTCGCTGACGGAGATTAACCCTTCGTCATTCAGTTGTTTAAGCTGGTCTTCTGTCATTCGATCAACTTTAGCTAATCTATCTCCGTGAGCCATGGCGTTGATAGGATTAATTTCTGCCCAGTAAGCTTCTTGCCCGGCTTGGGTTAATTCCTTTGCCCTCTTGGAGGCTTCGGAAGCGTTATAGAAGCTGGAGGTGCGGACAAAGGTTTTGGTGTCCTTGTCTTTTACCCAAACAACGTAGGGGAGGTGGATTTGCGGGAAATAGCCATTTAGTTTCTTTGGGAGTTTATAGTTAGCCCCGGACTCTTTTGCGGCCTGTGCAGATGTTTCGTAGACCTTATCCATCATGTCTCGGTATTTCATAAAGGAACTCATAACATTATCTACCTGAGATGACTTCATCGGCTTATCCGAAAGGGACCGAATCATGGAAACATAAGCTTCTTTTTCGTGGGCTTTTGCGTATTTCTTGGCGGCATCTTCAGACTTGAAAGCAGCACTGCCTTTAGGGAGAGCAAATACGGTGAAGCCTTTGCCGAATCCAGCGTTTTCATTTTCATCCGACTCCTGAATCATCTTGGACAGACGATATTTACCAGAGTTACGGATTTCCTGAATCTTTTTAATAGCTTCAGGAGCGCTATCGTAATGTTCAATAAAGGCATCATGACGGACTGCGAGGTGAATCCCGTCGTCAAGGTTAATGACCTGCATAGGGTCACGATGCATTTCATTGGCTTTAAGGACGAGTGAATCAAATACTTTGCGTTCGTCTTTATCGAGACCTTTGAATACGTCCAAGAATTTCTGAGAGTAATCTAACCGGACTTGTTA
>ERZ1031746.821-NODE-821-length-10587-cov-3.741360_pt1 | contig 10587 bp, 7 predicted proteins | sample MGYA00518171_ERZ1031746 | MGnify/ENA primary metagenome ERZ1031746 (study PRJEB33719, sample SAMN04261238) | wastewater metagenome | biome: rural village; feature: human; material: feces | host: Homo sapiens | place: El Salvador | collected 2013-01-07 ...
TGATGTAACTGAATTTAGGGTATGTGGTATCAGTGCCAATCCTCAGTTTGGCTATTTGCTAAAGCGATTGGTTTATAAAAGTGCTTATTGCGTACATTGTGAAGTTTGTGAGGCTGATTGCCCAACAGGTGCTTTGCAAGTTACACCTAATATTAATATAGATAAAAACAAATGTATCCACTGTTTAAAGTGTTTTAATGCTCATGATAGAGGTTGTATAGCAGCGGATAGTGTAAGAATGATTACTGATATGGACAAAAAGTTACATGCAAAGATTAAGGGTTATAAAACTTTTGGTTTTAGAAGTGAATGGCTTTCTGAGTATTCAAGTTTCCCTGATGATTTCTGGGGTAACAATAGCTTGGGTACGGCACAAGAAGATGGTTTCAAGGCATGGTTGAAGGATGCGGAAATAAATGATTCGAAAAATACTTTGACCACTTTGGGTAAATTGTTGATGCTCAACTACGCAGATTTCCAAGATGAAATTTGGGAGGTGATAACCGTGAACTTATCCTATAATTCTTTTATCGTCAGTTGGTTTGCTAGCAATATTAAACCTAATCAATTGTTCGATAGTAAGACATTGGAGAATAGCATTGTTGAACAGTATCCTGATTCTTCTGTAAAAACAGTGGCAAATGCTGTAAGAGCTTTGGTACAAACTATCAATATGTCTCCTTTAGGGGAGCATTTGATGTGGGGAGAAAGTGAAGAGCCAAAGTTTTTGAGAAGACAGTATTGTACTTCAATATCACCAGTAGGTGTTGCTTACTTCTTGTATAAATACGCAGAGGTTAAAGGTGTACGTACATTGAGAGTTGCTGATTTGTATGCTCCGGATTCTACTAGTAGTCCTTTGGGAGTATTAGGTGTTTCACAAACTGATTTCATAAAGGCTTTGAAGGTTCTGAATTCTATGAATAATAGAGTTCTTGTTGCAGAGTTGAACATGGGATTGGATAGTATCACTTTACGAAGCGACTTGACGGCAATGTCTGTATTGGAACAAATGTTGGTTTGATATGAGTTTGGAGGTAAACTATTACAAAACGATGTTGTTGTCTGTAAAGACACAAGTAGTTGGTGGAAAGCGAAAGGTCGCCAAACCTATCTTATTGTTGGCTATCATTCAAGCCATTCGAGATAACTTGCTTACAGATAATCAAATCAAATATTCTGATGAGCTAGAAGGTATATATAAAGGACTGTATGTCAAATATGGAGAACAGTTAAGTCCTATGAAATATCCTTTTTTTCATTTGACATCAGATGGCTTTTATCATATAAAGGGAATATTGGCGACCAAATCTCCAACTCCCAAACAACTGAAAGAAAAAATTGAGTATGCTTATTTGGATTCTCTGCTATGGGAACTTCTCCAATCAGAGGAGAATAGGCAAGTGATTCTAAAAGCAATAGAAGAATATTTTAATCTAACAAATTGATAATAACTGCCCATGGCAACAAAATATAATGATATAGTAACCCTTAGGTCTATGCGTCCTGCATACAATATCAAGAATGAAGGACCTGATGACTGGAAGACCTTTATCGCTAATGATCAATTCAATGATTTATTGAAGAAGACTATTAGTGCTGTTCGTAATAACGATGCCGATTCGCACAAGGCGATTTGGGTAGCAGGTACGTATGGCTCTGGAAAAAGCCATGCAGGAGCTGTGTTGAAGCATCTTCTTTGTGATGAAGTCGCAGACATCAAAGATTATGTTAATGAAGAGTATGGGGAAGACAAGTATGCTCTTCTTCGTAATTCTATTTTACAACTTCGTGAGCAGAAAAGATTGTTCCCTGTTAATCTTTATGGCCAGCAGTCTATAGCTCATGAGGCAGACTTGTCTTTGCAAGTTCAAAAGGAGGTGATACGTGCATTGAAAATTGCTGGTATAAAACTAACAGTACAAACGGATTTTGACAACTATATCCAACATATAGAGAATGAACCAGACTTGTGGACAATGCTCATGGATAACAATGAAATTTTGAAGAGTGGAGGTGTTGAATCGTGTCATTAAGGCTTTGAGAAACATGGGTATCAGTGTGCCTATCAAAAACTCCAATCTAAAGACTTGGTTGTTTGAGGTTCAGAATGAACTTCGTAGCCAGGGAATGTATGACGGTTTGCTCATTATTTGGGATGAGTTTACCGACGTAATGCGCTCAGACTTGGGGGTGCCTCTCTTGAAAATCTTGCAGGAGATTGCTGAAGATATGATGAATCCAGAGAATGATTCTTACTTCTTGTTCTTATCCCATCCTTCTGCTTTGAACTCATTGAAGGAAGCCGAACGAGAGCAGACCAGAGGACGTTATCATTATGTCATTTATAATATGGAGCCAGTGTCTGCCTTTCGTATTATGTCCAAGAAGTTTGTGGTTGTTGACAAAAACTTATATAATCAACGCCAAGAATTTTTCTGTAGCTTGCATGATGAACTCTTAACGGCATTTGCTTCTTCATCTACAGACCCACAACAGACAAAGAAAGATTTGGCTAATCTTTTCCCTGTGCATCCATCGACGGCGAACCTTGCAACCTACTTTGCTCGTGAGGCAGGTTCTTCAAGCCGAAGTGTCTTTGAATTCTTGGCTTGTGATGAGGTGAGAGCATTTTTTGATGATGAAAATGCCTACGCAGAGAAAGCTACGATTACCCCAAACTTCTTGTGGGATTACGTGCAAGAATATTTTGAAAGTGATACTGCTCGTTTTGGAGCAGTAACAGAAAGATTCAATTCCCATCATTTGGCTGTTGAGGCTCAAGGTGAGGATTATCTTGCTGTGTTCAAGGGTGTGCTCTTATTGAACGCTCTCAATAATATTGCCAATAACGACAGTGTAACACCAAGTGAGGAGAATATCTATAATCTCTTTGAAGGTACACCTATATATAATAAGGTAGGGGAAATCTTGGATTACTTCAATGAGAAGAGTATTATCCAGCGTCAGCCTAACGGCAACTATTCTATTCTCTTCACAGCATTGCCTACGGATGAGATTCAGAAGATAAAGGAAGAGCTTAAGTTGACGACTTTCCGTTATATGGAAGATGTTATTAATTTTGGAGATACAGGTAAAAACTTTATTCTCCAAAATTTGAAACAGGTAAATCGTCCTGTTGAGTTACAGTTCTTTTCATTAAGTAGCAATGAGTACACTTTATTAAATAAAATAGAAGTTTTTTCCAAAAAAGCTTATAGTTATACGGTGCATATTGCATTTATAGTCGGAAAGACAAATCAAGAGCTATCTGAACTTAAAGAAATTATAGCCAAGAACAAACGAGATGAACGTTTCAATGGCGTTTGTTTTGCTTTGATGGAAAAACCTATGGGTGAAAAGGAGTATGAGCGTTTTATTGAATATCAAGCTAATGCGACTTGTGCTCAAAAGCATGGACTTGCAAACCAACAAAAGACTTACACAAAGAATGCTTGTGATATGATTTCTGTATGGTTGCGAGAAATACGAAGTGGTAATATTACATTTAGTTTGTGTGGTGAAGATTTTCAAATTTCTGGAGCACGACTAACTTCAACTGTAAATACAGTAATAGCACCAGCATTCTTTTCTTTAGGTCCTGAATCTTTGGAAATAGTTCGTACTCGTTCATCCTATACTTGCTGGAAAAAGGTTGGGGTTAGAGTTGCCGTTGATACAGTAATGCTTTTTCAAACAAAAGCAGAGATTTGTGAGAAATGTAAGGGACCAGCTAAAATTATTGATTATTTATTGCAAGATAGTGTAGATGAAAATTTGGAGTGGAAATCTGATGTGGATCAAGAGCATCCTTTGAAAAAGGTATATGATTTTATTCAGAATGCTTTTAATCATACGAATAAAAATCAGTCTTTCAATTTGGGAGATAAGTTGTATGGACTAACGCAAGCTCCTTATGGTCTGTACCAAACTTATGCTCCAATGGCAATGGTAGCTTTTGCTCTTCGAAAATATGCAGGTAAAATATTTGATTTGAATGGTAAGCCTAGAACTGCAAAGCATTTGGTTGACGATGTGATAAATATGTTTGACGCTTGGGAAAAAGGAAAGACATCTACAAAGCTCAACTTTATGTTTGAAAGTAAGGAGGCTGGTGCTATCACAAAGAATCTCATCAAGACCTTTAAATTAAATAAGTTGCCAAAGTATTCAGACATAAGTAGTTTGACGGATGCTCGTTGGGCGATGCAACATGAGTATGCTGCTAATGTTGGTTTTCCTCTTTGGAGTTTGAAGTATGCTTCGGAGTGTTCTGCGGAAAATCGGGATTTGGTTGATGGTGTTTTCAAAGTGATATATGACTCGGAGAGCGTGAAGAATCCGCAATTGATGTCAAAGGTAGCTGAGGGATTGAAGAACAACATCGACTTGGGGAATCTCCTCTTGGAATCTGCCAATAACTTTGAGAAAGGCTTCAAAAATTATGTCATGGGATTGGAATACATTAACATGACGGAACCTGAGTTTGCTGAGGCTAAGGCTTTTCTTGATGGTCATCTTGAAGGTACTATTGGTTTGTGGACAGAGCGAGGTGTGGAAGATACGTTGAAGAACTGGCGTTTGGCACAGCAACAAGAACGTTTGAGACAGGAGAATCAAAGACGTTTCGAAGACGAGCAGGAGAGATTTAAACGTGAAATTACTCAACAAGGAATAGAAGCATCTTTCGAGACTCCTACTTGGATGAACAATGAGTCGCAAAATAGAGGTAATGGAACGGCTACAATGGCAGCTTCTTCCCAGCCGGAAAGCCAAAATTTGAAGGTGAAGCGAAGTGAAATTGCCCGTAAGGTAATGCCTTTGGCTTCTAACCAAATGCTGCGTGATTTGTTACAAGATTTGTGTGAAAATGCTGATGAGCAAACCCTTAATATAATAATGAAGCATGTTTGATGAGGATAGATTTAAGACAGTAGCTTCCATGGAAGAGTTGAAGTCTCTTGTAGAGGAAGACAAAAATATAAACGGAATGGGAGCGGCTACGGCTAACCGCTACCCAATCCGTTTTGTGCTTTTTGATAACTTCCATGATAGCTTCGAGTTTGTTATGTATATGCTTGAAGAATGTGGAGTGGCAGTCCAAAGTGTAGATAAGTGGATAGATAAGGAGTATCCAGACTTGATGATTACTTATCAAGAATTGAGTGAGGATATTTCAAAATATATCTATTCGTTAGGTGGCAAGGATAGTGTCATAACTCCTTTTTCAGAATTGGCTCGTTTTTATGATAATCAACAGTACCATACATTTGATACTTTGGTGAAAACATTGAAATCTATAGAGGCTTCGATAGAAGGTGTAGAATGTTCTCAAAGAATCTATATTCCAATAATTGGTTTGGAAGGTAAGATGGCTGCTTTTGAAAATGATACTCAGATCAATGTATGGCATCTGCATGATGAGAATTCTGTAGGCGAGAATTATACGATGATACTTGTTGATGATGATTCTTGTTATGGTGTGAAGAATATTGAAAACAAAGCTAATGTTGTACATACGGTAGGTGAGTGGTTGAATATTTGGAAAGTCCCAGAAGTGCATCAGAAGAGAACCATAGTTTGTACATCTAAGTCTATATTTGCTAATGCTAAGTTTGCACAACCAGACAATGCTTTTAGTTATGTAAACCCACAGAATGCTTATGAATTCTTAAAAAATGGATTGCATTTGGATTTAGGCGATATACTTTATGCAGAGAACGATGAAGTAAATTGGAGACTTTTGACAGAACAGATAGACTTGTCAAAGGAGTTTGATTTGTGTTCTTTTGTTCAGCATTATTTTGATGTAAATGAGATTACGTCTTATAAATCCTTTTTGAAGATATGGTTTGCTCATAGCAGTAATTTTGATAGATGGTTGCTATGCTCTTGCTATAATTTGATGAATCAAAGTGACGGGTACTTAACTGCTTGCTTGTCAAAGCTGACGAATTATACTAATGCTGATTTGTTTACAAAGATAGCTATGCATATTACTTCTGTTAAGACAGAAATGGAAGAACGTAGATTCTGTTTGAATGAGGCAGCTAAGCACCATGTACAACTATCTGAAAGTATAGAGGTTATTATTGGTAATCGATTAGAAAATATTGCCAAGCAGAGTGGAGCTCATGAAGCCATTAAATATTTTTCTGGTATAACTGTTAAGGAGAAAGAACTGGCCATAGTTTGGTTAGGTAAGAAATGCATATCTATAAATGAAGTCAAAGATTTCTTTCCGGAATTGTTTGATTATATGCAAGTTCAACCTATGCTGACACCTAACTGTATGTGGCTTTCTTCGTATATAGAAGAGTATAAGAAGGCAAAACTGGGTAACATTTATACTGACGAAATCAAAACTGCAATTTCGGAGCATAATGCAGATAGTGTGGCTTTCGATACTTGGTATCAATCGCTAAAAACTACTCGTTTTTTGTTGGCTGGTCGTAATGATATTGATGTGTATTATTGGATAGATGGTTTGGGCGTGGAATGGATTCCATTTATTCAAGCTATCTTAGCAAAGCATCAGAAAGACAATATCTATCTCAATGAAGTAATGGTAGCAAGAGCTTTGTTGCCAACTACAACAGAGGTGAACAAGGTAGAATTACAACATTTATCTGACGTTGATATCCAAACAATGAAAGTGGGTGATTTAGATTCTATGGCGCATCAGTCTAGTAATCGCTATCCTAACACCATCATATCAGAAATGAGGATTGTGGAAGATGCGGTTGAGGGCATCATAAATAAGTATGCTGGTAAGAAAATTGCTATAGTCAGTGATCATGGATTGACTTATCTCTCACAGTTGCAAGGTGGCTTGAACTTGGCTGGTTTTGATTCTGATCATCATGGTAGATTGGCAGTATGTAAAATAGGAAAGGCTACCAATGACAAAAACTATTTTATCTTAGAAGATGAAAAAACTGTTTGTGCATTGAATCATAAGTCTTTATGCAATAAAGTTCCAAGAGACCAAGGTATTCATGGAGGCTGTACACCAGAAGAAGTAATGGTACCAATATTTGTGATTTCGAATAATCCAAATAACAACCATTGGAGTGTGGTAGTTCTTTCTCAAGAATTGACAACTGTTAATCCTCAAGTCAGACTCAGAATCAAAGGATTGTCAGCTTCTGATGTTCCTTATGTTGTTTATAACAACAAATCATATCCATTGATAAAGTTGGGTATGGATGAGTTTATGACAGCTCCACTTGAAGCTAATGAACATGATAGTGAATTGAGTGTGCTTATAGGGGATAAGGTGATAGATAGATGTTCTATTCTCTGGAAAAAAGCTGCTCAAGAAGAAGATTTGTTTGATTTCTAAAACAGAAAAGTATGAAAGAAGAATTACAGCAGAAAGTAAGACAGTATTTCTCTGCGATGTCGATATATAAGGATCCTAAGGCAACTAATAGTATCTTTGCAGGTCGCAATTTACCTTCATTTGTAAAGGATTATCTTTTGAAAAGATATTTGAATATCAATACCGGTGAGATAGATACATTAGGTCTTAATGCTTTTTTAGATAAGGTGATACCTGCTAATGGTGGTACTGTTAAGGATGATATTCTAGCAGGTAAGGAGGTAACTTTGCTGGCTCGTTTTTCTATCTATATTGATTTGATAAAAGGAGTAAAGCAGTTTGCAATTCCTGATTATGGTATTAAGCAAAAAGAGGGAATCATTCCTGATTATGTGTATGCTAAACATCCGGGTGAATTGGTTGATGGCGAGAAATGGGGTATTGTAAAACTCTGCTTGTTGCCAGATGATAATAGTAAAGGTGATAAGAACCATGTTCGTATGGTTGACTTTAAGCCATTCAAACCTTATAGTTCTGTTGATATAGAATATCTTCGTGAAGCTCGTCAGTATTTTGACATAAATGAGTGGATTGATGTTTTATTGTCGGCGATGGAATATGATCCAGAAGGGTTTACCTCTATGACTCAGAAAATGGAGTTTCTATCTCGTCTGTTGATCTTTATAGAGCCTCGTCTGAATGTAATAGAATTGGCTCCCAAGGGAACAGGAAAATCATATGTATTTGGTAACTTGTCGAAATATGGTTGGCTTGTGAGTGGTGGTAAAGTTACTCGTGCCAAGTTGTTCTATGATAAGCAAAAGCAGCAAAATGGCATTATTAAAAATCATGACTTCACCGTTTTTGATGAAATTCAAACCATCATCTTTCAGGAACCTGCAGAGATTCAAGCAGCATTGAAATCATACTTGGAAAGTGGAAAGACAACAATAGACAACAATGAGTTTACATCAGAATGTGGATTGATGTTGATGGGTAATATACCATTGTCAGCCAATCGTTTGCCAATTTCGCCCAATTATTTTGATACGTTGCCAAATAACTTTAAGGAATCAGCTTTGCTTGATCGCTTTCATAGTTTCATAGAAGGTTGGAAGCTTCCTCGTGTCAATGACAGTATGATATTCAAGGGATGGACTATCAACGTGGAGTATTTTTCTGAAATTATGCATACCATGCGTATTCAGAATTCGTACGGATTGTTATTTGATGAATTAGTGGAATTTGAGGCGAAGTCTGATGTTCGTGATTCTAAGGCAATTAAGCGCATAGCTACTGCTTATATGAAGCTACTTTTCCCTCAATGGCAGAAAGTGGAGGATGTAGATAAAGAAGCATTTGATCTTTATTGTTTGCAACCTGCAGTCTATCGTCGTGGTATTATCAAGGAACAGTGTCATTATATTGATCCGGAGTTTAAGATAAGGATGCCTGAAGTGAGAGTAAAATAGAACCCCTTTTTACTAACTAATAAAAATGTTAGCGTATGAGTATTAAAACAAAATTTATCTTTACCTATGTGGGTGGTATCGTAACTGGAATCATCTTAGTGTTTGCATTTGTCTTTGTAAAACAAAAAATGGGGAGTAACAATATTGTTTGGTTTGATAAACCTGGACAAGAGATTCCTTCTGATGAGTTTAGGGTTATGCAGGTGATGCGTGATGGTAGTGCATTGGCTCTTAGTACTGGTTTGGGAAGCTCTGGTGTTGTTGTAGTCTTTCCTGCAAGTGAAGGGGAAGAATATTATGATTCGCAAGATATTGAGATAGAATCTGATGCTTGCGTAAGGCAAGTGGGTACCTATAGATATACTACTTTAAATGGTATGGAGAAAACGGTTCCTATTGTGGACGTTTTCGACAAATAATTATTTTTTGATATGGTGAAGGCTTTTTTATAGCTTTCTATAATGACGATAGCGCTGTGCCAAGCGTAGCGAATAATCGGTACCATGCTATCGTCATATTTTTATACTGAAACAAATTTCTCCAACCCGCTACTGCAAGTAAGTTGGGGTTATTTGTTATGGTTTCCAAAAGAAAAACGTTAGTTTCACTTTTATTAGTTGTTCAGATTTTGAACCATGTCCAAAGGTAACAGGGTCGCTTTGGCAACCTGTTCTGTTGGAAGCCCCATAGCCAGCAAACGTTGAGCTGTTAAAGATACCAAGACACAAGCAGAATCGCATAGGTCAGCGCTTACGCCCTTTACCGAATTTCTTTCATAAACTCTATTCCTCCATTGATGCCATGAAACTTTCTAAGCTATCTACTCGAACGACTCCTGCATCATGACCACATTCTGCCTCTTTCATTGCTGCCAATGTTTCTGCGTTTGGGACATCTTCCAAGGCTGCACGCCTTGAGATAGTGTTAGAGAAAGTAGGTTGAGGCAATTTGTTTCTCATATTTCTGAGATGATATCTTATTTCAATTTATCGATTTGTTCCTGGGTTAGTCCGGAATACTTCATGATCAAATCGATGTCAACACCATCTGCCAGCATATTTCTGGCTATATCCTGGGCTTTCTGGTTCATACCTTTTTCCATACCTAATTCCATACCCTCCGCAAGACCTTCTTGCTTACCTTCTTGCTTCGCCGTATCAATGGAGTTCTTGATATCCCGGTATGCCATTTTACTTGCTTCATATTCCCGAATCTCTTGAGGTGTGAACTTTGCAATCTCTGCTTCCTCAAAGAGACGGTCGAAAACCTTATCGCACAGCTCCTTCGGGCGTTGGGTAAGCTTATAGAGGTTCTTCAAAGCATAAAGCCATTTGTCATAGAGAGTCTCCAGTTCTTCCAGTGTTTTGTTGAACTTGGCAATCTCTACATAGATAAACTCCAGCTTATCGTAGAAAATCTTGTGGGTAGCTGTATCGCACAACTGTACGTGGTGACGGATTTTCTCCTTGTCGAAGGCATCCTCGTTCATGTTGAAGTTGAGCAGGGCAACAGTATAGATATGGTTGAGCTTGAAATCCCAGTCATTCCCTTTGGGTGCCTGCTCACGAATTGGGAAAGTGGAGTAGAAGAGGGAGCGGTCCTTGAAATACGTCTGGTAAGCGTTTTGCATTTCAACGATGAACTTCTCGCCGTTATCTCCTTCGCAATACACGTCAAAGATAGCCTTGCGATCTGTATAGACATCTCCCACGTGCTCTGGATTCAGATACGATACGTCCTTAACAACCTGTCTGCCATTAAACAAGCTGTTGAGGAAGCAAATCAGCAAAT
>ERZ1031746.823-NODE-823-length-10520-cov-11.717344_pt1 | contig 10520 bp, 7 predicted proteins | sample MGYA00518171_ERZ1031746 | MGnify/ENA primary metagenome ERZ1031746 (study PRJEB33719, sample SAMN04261238) | wastewater metagenome | biome: rural village; feature: human; material: feces | host: Homo sapiens | place: El Salvador | collected 2013-01-07 ...
AGGTTGCAGGTATAAAGGCACTATGTAGGTCGGTTATCGCATCGCCCGCATCGCCAGTGTGCTCGGTCGCCTTTATCGCGTCCGGTATCGGAAATGATGGGCGAATGCCTTGGTGCGGGAAGCAACGCTCAGGCACCCTTATTCGCCTCATCCAGCGTCAGCAGGTCGTCGTCGGCATCGTAATCGAACAATTCGCCATAACGGCCCCACTCCACGGCGATGGCGAACTGCTGGTGTGCATCCTCGCCGGAATACCGCGCGTGCAGCAGATCCAGCATGAGTTCGCCACGCAGATGACCGCCCGAGGCGTGCCGCAACGCATGTTCGATATTGCGTACCAGCGGCACATGCTCCATCGCCAGCGAGGCGAACACCTGCTTGGCGCGCAGAATATCCGCCTGATGCCAAGCGTCGCCAGCCTCGGTGATTTGTACATGGCCGTCGCGCACGACGATTACATGCAGCAGCGTGCCGGCATCCACCAGCGGGAACAGGTCATCGACCTCGAACGAGAGATCCGATGCCAGGTCAGCCAAGTCGATGCCGTCCGGATGTTCGGCAACCACATCCAGCAAGCCCGCCAGTCCGCCCGGTGTGGCGTTCGGCAACGGCCGGCCCTTGATCTTCTCTAGGGGTTCAGCCGTCTGCAGGTTGGTCTCATCCATGGCCGGCACGTTCGCACTCGATGCCGATAGTTCGGGAGCCTCGGCCTTGTGCGCGGGCTGCGCGGGCTGTGTGGCCTGCCTGGTCAAAATCGCATACAGCTTGTCCATCATCGCCTCGAATGCCGCGCTGTGACGGTCGCGCGGGCGCGGCAAATCGACCCGAACATTGGCGATCAGATGTCCCGGATGCGAGCCCAGCACCACCACACGGTCGGCCATCTCCACGGCCTCTTCAATGTTGTGCGTAACCATCAGCACCGATTTGATGCTGCGCTGTTCACTCGCCCACAGCTTGAGCACTTCCTGACGAAGATTCTCGGCAGTCAGTACATCCAGCGCGGAGAACGGCTCATCCATAAACAGTGCATCCGGCTGCAACACCAATGCGCGCGCGATGCCCACGCGCTGCCGCATGCCGCCGGACAATTCCTTGGGATATGCCGATTCAAAGCCGTCCAGACCAATCATGTCAATGGCATCCAGCGCCAGTTTGGTGCGCTTCGCCTTCGGCACGCCGCGTGCCTTGAGACCCAACTCCACATTGTCTTGCACCGTGAGCCACGGCATCAGTGCGAAGGTTTGGAATACGAGCGCGATGCCGGGATTCGGCCCGGTCAAAGTCTCGCCGCGATACTTGACCGTGCCGCTGGTGGGCTTGACCAGTCCGGCCAGTGCACGCAAGAATGTGGACTTGCCGGCGCCCGAACGGCCCAGAATCGCAACGATCTCGCCCTCGTAGAGGTTGAATGAGATGTCGTGCAGCACGGTGAGCTCGGTGCCGTTGTCCGCCGTGAAGCGCTGGCTGATGTGCCGTGCTTCGATGATGGTGCTTTGCGGGGTCACCGCCCGCAGCGAACGAATGGTTTCTTTTGCGATGGTCATAGTGTTCTCCTTAAGTCCTTATTTTTTTTGGGGGGAGGGGCTCAGCCCGCTTCGCATTCAGCTACCCTCCCTGAGGGGGAGCTGTCGCCAAAGGCGACTGAGGGGAGCTCCATATAACGTCATTAATTCAGCGCGAATCGACGTTCAGCCAGTCGCTGCAGCGGATTCCAGAACAGGCGGTTGACTGCCACGACAAACACGCTCATCACAGCCACGCCGATGATGGTGCGCACGGTGTCGCCGTTCTCCGTGGCCTCGGCAATGTAAGCGCCCAGCCCGGAAGCGGTCAACGTGTGCTGCCCGTAGCTGACGATTTCCGAAACGATTGACGCATTCCATGCGCCGCCGGCCGCCGTGATACCGCCCGTGACCCACGACCCGAACACTGCCGGAAGAATCAGCTCGCGCCATCGCTGCCAACGCCCCAGCTGGAAGCTGTGTGTCATTTCACGCAAATCATCGGGAATCTGGCTGGCTCCGGCAATCACATTAAACAGGATGTACCACTGTGTGCCTAGCGCCATCAGCAGGATGCTGCCCCAATTGATATTCACGCTGCACGCCACAAACCAGAGCGTCACAAACGGGAACGTGAAGTTCGAGGGGAAGCTGGCCAGTACCTGCACAATCGGCTGCATGAACCGCGAGACCCGTGGATTCATGCCGATTAAAGCCCCAACAGGCACCCATATCACCGAACAAACAATGGTGAGCAGCGCCACTCGTAGGAAGGTCAGCATGCCGAGTGCGAGCGCATGTCCCAACTCATCAAAGCCCGCATCGCGGTGAATCACCAGCATGAGCTCGATTACCCCGAATGCGCTTGCCGCCACGACGACCACCATAAAGAGCACGTCAAGTACGCGGCTTCGGGTGGACTTTGTTTCAACGGACCAGCGTCCTCCGGTGCGGCCCAGCGGCCGGGCCAGCGTGTCGAACAGCTCGCCGACCGGCTGAAAGAGGCGGTCAAGCATCTCGTCGATATGAGACTGGCGGATTATGGTCAGTACCGCACTGGTCTTGCGTACTGCGGACTCGCTTTGTGTAATGCGGAATTTTTCGGCCCACGCGGTCAGCGGTTTCCAGAGCAGCACGTCAATCAGCAGCACGACTGCCACCATCGTCACGATGGCCCAGCAGATTGCCGCGAGGTTCTCCTCGGCCGCCGCCTGCGCTACAAAACTGCCGATACCGGGCAATGCATACGTGTGATTGTTGACTGAAATCATCTCGGACGCGGTCAGGAAGAACCAGCCCCCGCCCACGCTCATCATGCAGTTCCAGAGCAGCGGAATCATTGCGTTTGGCACGTCCAACGTCCAGAATCGCTGCCAGCGGGTAAGCCTCAGGGAGCGGGCCGCCTCATCGAGTTCGCGCGGCTCGCTGGTCAGGGACCGGGTGAACGAGAACGCCATATTCCATGCCTGACTGGTGAAGATGGCGAAAATCGACGCGGCTTCCACACCCAGCATCGAACCGGGGAACAGCACCATCCAAATATTGATGGTGGCGGAGAGGAAGCCCAGAATCGGCACTGACTGCAGGATGTCCAGCAGCGGAATCAGCACGCGGCTGAGCCTGCGGCAGCGCGCGGCGGTCGTGCCATACACAAACGTGAATACCAGCGAGAAGAACAGCGCCACGAACATACGGAATACTGAACGCAGCGCGTAATACGGCAGGTCGGCAAGATTCGTACTCACCGATGACGGCACGCCTTTCGGGCCGATGGGCTCGCCGATGGCCGGCAGAATCCAGGCGATCAAGCCGAACAGTGCCAAAATGCCGGCGATGACCAGCGCGTCGGCGGCAATACGCACGGCGAATGGTTGGCGGTCGGCCGAGGAAGTGGAGGGGTTTCGTGCCGGCGAGCTTGGGCGCATGGCGGCATGGTTGAACGAAAACATGGTCATGGAAGACCTCCCTATGCATAGGAAAGACAAATTATGCAAGGGTTATCCGGGGTGGGCGTCCTTGGTCCATCTCAGCGAGGGAAGCCAAGGAGCGATACGGGCAGGAGCCCGACTTGACGGATAACGGAATAACGAGACAAGACATCATCACCGCAACAACTATGACTGTTGCCAGCGGCGAAACTACTGGAATAATCACCGTCCATCGGACTCTCACCTCCTTACCGCCGTGCGCTCGCGGCGCAAAACCATACCGTCATCGGTATCCTTGCGACCAGCAGGAGGGGCGGAAAGTATTCGAATCCGCCGATTCGAGCCATCGTTCAAGCTTCAGCATCGCAGGGCGGTGGAATTGCGTTAGTTCATGCCTTGATCCGACAAGAACTGCTGACCTGCGTGCAGTGTCTCCACTGTTAGCGGCAGCAACCCATATCCCTGCGGTAGCCTCGCCTACCGACGCTCCCAAGATAAAGCCCGCCCGCAGGTCTGTCAACTACGTCGCAGTGCCTTGGTGTTGGAATGCCATCCGGCAGCCATTCTGTCCGCAATAATCCGTACAATTGACGATTGCTGTGTCGAGAAACGGGCCGCCGCATAAGCCCGCGTCTCCACGAGTCCAGTCCGAACGGCTGAGAAGCCCGACTTTCGGCGGATTGACAGGCTTCCCGAGGGCAAACCCGAAGGATAACAAGAACAGGCCACCAGCCATGCAGCTGCCAAAGGCGAGCGGCATGGGCGCGACGGATGGCCCCAACCTGGGGCTGATATGCGGCAGCACTGAAGGAACAACAATGGTTAACGCTGTTGAGGCTTTTGACGCCAAGCACATGAAGCCGGCCGAGGAAATCCCGGCTTTCCGTCCCGGCGACACCGTCGACGTGAACGTGAAGATTCAGGAAGGCAACAACTCCCGTATCCAGACCTTCACCGGTGTGGTGATCGCTCGTAAGGGTGCCGGCGTTCGCGAGACCTTCATCGTCCGCAAGATCAGCTTTGGCACTGGTGTGGAGCGCCGCTTCCCGCTGCACTCCCCGTCCATCGACTCCATCAAGCTCGTGCGTCGTGGCCGCGTTCGTCGCGCCAAGCTGTACTACCTGCGCGCTCTGCGCGGTAAGGCCGCTCGTATCGTCGAGCGCCGCGACAACTCCGCCAAGTGAGTCGTCACACAGGTTTGATCGCGCAGCCGATATTCGGTTCACGCAAATAAACCGTGAAATTCAGCTCGGAACCGTTCGGGTTCCGGGCTGTTTTCGTTTTGCTCGCGTATGATGGACGCTCGCCGGCAACACGACCATGCCTGGCATTATGAATCGCAAGGAGACACCATGCAGGACGATCAGGACAACGGTGAATCCCCGGCCCTTGACACTCTGGAAATCTGGAATGGGTCGAGCACTGCGGAATCCGCGACTGATGAGCCTCTTGCCACCCGCTCCGCTGCATACGATTTTTCCGGCGACGATTCGGCTGATTCCGGTGCTTACCAGCCTCCATTGGACGATGATGCTCGTGACTCGCGGACCTTCCAGGTGGCGGGCCACGGTGTCGCGTTGTCTCCGGTTCCTCCCGCGCCCATCCGCTCTTCTCGCAGTTCGCGGACCAAGCATACCGATTCTGCGGCGGCGCGAACGGGTGACGATCGATTCACGCTGCGTGATTTCGCGATTTGGTGTGGCACGCCCATCCTCATCGTGCTGTTGGTGCGCATCTTCCTCGTCGGCTTCTATGAGATTCCTTCTCGCTCGATGATGGATACTTTTGTACCCGGCGATCGTGTGATGACCAGCAAAATCTTCAATCTGCAGCGCGGTGATGTGGTGGTGTTCAAGGATCCCAACAACTGGCTGAATGAGGAGCAAAGCAACGCCATCGGTGGCGGATTCCTGATCAAACGACTGATTGGCATGCCCGGCGATGTGGTCGAGTGCAAAGGGGCCGGCCAGCCAATCACCATCAATGGTGTGGAGATTGACGAATCATCGTATATTCGCCCGGGAGTAGAGCCGAGCGCCTTCCCGTTTTCCGTGACCGTCACGGAAGGGCATGTGTTTGTTATGGGCGACAACCGCTCCAATTCAGCCGATTCCCGTTACCATCAGAACGATAATGACCATGGCTTGGTTCCCATTGATGACGTGGTGGGCACGGGTCTGGCGATTTACTGGCCGATTAACCATATCGGGCTTCTGGCATCTCACCATGATGTGTTCAAGGACGTTCCCGACGCGTCGTCCGGCTCCGCGTCCTGAGCGGCGCCTTACCTGTGAAGCGAAATGATGATTACCCCAACGCTTGATCTTGAACGAAGCCTTGCCTCCCAAGGCTATGACCTTATTGTTGGCTTTGACGAAGTTGGCCGCGGCGCGTTGGCCGGCCCGGTCATGGTCGGGTGCGCTGCCATTTGGGCTCGTGATTTGAAACCGGATGCCGATGGCGAATTGGCTCAGGCCGATGGTTCTGCCGCCTCTTCGCGTGTGTCCGGTGACAATGGCACCGATGCAGGCGTGATCACCCCGGATCCCGCTCCATATCTGTCCGTACCTGCCGGTGTGGCCGATTCCAAAATGTTGACCGAGCACCGGCGTGAAGCCATTTTCGATGAGTTGTGCAGTTGGTGCGCTGCCTATGCCGTCGGCCAGGCCAGCAATGCCGAAATCGATGAGTGGGGCATTACCTATGCGCTCGGCGTGGCCGCTTTGCGTGCCCTCAATCAGGTCGAGCGTGACCTTGGTGTGGGAAGCGAATTTGGCTCCCCTCGGGAGGGGAGCTGCCTCGCGGCGACTGAGGGGAGGCCTTTGCCGAGCCGACGGCCCATCACCATCGGCGCCATTCTCGATGGCCCCAGCGATTACATCACCAAGGCCCTCAACACCTTTGACGCTCCGGATGTGCCGATCCCGGCCGACGTGACCACCAAAGTCAAGGGCGACCAGCATTGTGCCACCGTGGCGACTGCTGCGGTTATCGCAAAAGTCACCCGTGACCGGCTGATGGTCTCCATCGCGCAGGGCAATCCGCGCTATGCCGCCTATGAGTGGAATCACAACAAGGGCTACGGTTCCGCGGCTCATCGTGCGGCCATAGCCGAGTATGGACCGACTCCACTGCATCGCACTTCATGGCATTTGACCTGATGTTGCGGATTGCCATGCAGCGCAGTGGCTCCAGACCGATTCGCGACACGACAATGTGAGCGCTCACGCGAAATCGCCTCAGGCGCGCTAAAGTCAATAATTAATAAGGTGCAGCACGGCCGGGCACGGAATTCGGCCGCCAGCGGGGAGGTTCGGGCAGTATGGTGACCAGCCGCAAACCAAACAAGCGCCCATCCATGTTCGAGGTGGCCAAACTCGCCGGGGTCAGTCACCAGACCGTATCCCGTGTGATCAACGATTCGCCGGATGTGTCTGATGCCACGCGTGCCCGTGTGCAGGCCGCCATTGACGAGCTTGGATATCGTCCCTCCAATTCCGCTCGTGCCTTGGCCTCCCGCCGTTCACGTACTATCGGTTTGATCGCTGGCGGCCTGAAGTTCTTTGGTCTGATTTCCGCCATTACCTCCATCGAATCTATCGCCCGCGAACATGGACTGTTCATGAGCGTGATGATGGTGCATGAGGCTCTGTGCACGCAGTCCGACTTCGACAATCTGTGCGACACCTTCAATGAGCAGAACGTTGACGCCTTCATTTTCCTGACCCCGACTGATGTGATGTTCGCTGCCGCCTGCCGTGCGCGCGTCAACCAGCCGCGTGTGATTGTGACCTCCACCCACGGCCAGATGACCGTGCGCGAGGGGATGAGCCTGATTTCCACTGCAAACAAACGCCGTACGGCGATGGTCGGCATCGATCAGTGGGGAGCGATGGCCAAGGTGGTGAGTCTGCTGGGGGAGTACGGCCATAAGTCCGCCCTGTACTTCGCTGGCCCGAACGAGTGGCGTGACGCCCATACTCGCCTTGACGCTTGGCGCAAGCTGGCCGCGGCCCGATCTATTGACTCGCAGATCGTGCGCTGTCACACTTGGGATGCCGATGAGGCATATGCGCATATGAATCATTTGTTGGACGAGTATGGTCGCACTGGTGTGCCGCTGCCCACCGCAGTTGTTGCCGCGAACGACAATCAGGCCGTTGGCGTTGTGCGCTCGCTGCATGAGCATAGCCTGCGGATTCCGCAGGATATCAGCGTGGTTGGCTTCGATGACATGGCCGGTATGGATAACCTGTATCCGCCGCTGACTACCGTGCACCCTGATTTCGAGGGGCTCGGCGTGGCCGCCATGCGTGAGACGCTGCGACTGTTGGGGGAGGGGACGGAACCGACGTTCCTGTCCCAGCAGCATGGCGTGGGGTTGATTCCCGCTGAGATGTGTGCCCGTCGTTCCCTCGGTCCCGCCCCGCGGCGGTAGAACAGCGGATTAGCTTTTTTGGGGGGGGGCATTCTCTCGGTCAAACCGCTATTTTGCTGTGCTGAGTGCCGTTCAGCGGGGTGGATTATCGGTTTGCTCGTGGTTTTGCTTCGCTGAGTGCCGTTCAGCGGGGCTTATTTCCCGGTTGCTGGTGGTTTTGCTTCGCTGGAGGGCGTGCCGGTTGGCCCGTTCCGCCTCGTCGGCTCCGAGGCCATCGGTGAGGGCGTCATCGAGACCCTGAAGAAGTACCCGAAGTCCCCGGCTGTCCTCATGCAGAACCATGGCCCGCAACAAGCGGACGTTCAGTGGCCATAACGCAGCATTCCTTCGTCTCGATAAATATTGCCGCCACTGTATCGAATTGATGTTAACCGTCAAACCAATGGCAGCTTGAGCAGGTAAGTCCAGATGGTGACGTCGATGGAGACTGTGAAATCACCTCCAAGATGGGCGGTGGTGCCACGTGGCGGTATCGGTAAGTGCTTGCCTACAAAAATGGAAGAGGACCGGCGCGGGTCCTCTTCCATTATCAGACCATTATCAGATTGGTCAGATTAGGGAACGGTGGCTCACCGCTTGCCGTTATAGATTTCGCTGTCGATCGCATCGGCGAACACGCGGTTGACAGCCGGGCGCACCACTTTGAGGGACGGCGTCAGGCACTTGTTCTCCTGCGTGAATTGCGTATCCAGCACGGCGAACTTGCGCACGGACTCGGCGCGCGAAACCGTCGCGTTCGCTTTATCCACGTACTGCTGGATCTCTTCGCGCACTGCGGCGTTCGTGGCCAGACGGTCAACCGGCGTCTCCGTGGACAGTCCGTGTGCGGGCAGCCAGATGGCCAGCGACTCCGGGTCGAGCGTCACCAGCGCGCCGATGAACGGGCGCTGGTCGCCCACCACCACGCAATGCTCCACGATCGGGCACTTGGCGATCTCCTCCTCCAGCGGGATGGGGGAGACGTTCTTGCCGCCGGCGGTAATAATAATGTCCTTGATGCGGCCGGTGATGATGATGCGGCCCTCGTCATCAATCTCGGCCAAATCGCCGGTCCTGAGCCAGCCGTCGGCGGTGAACGCCTCGGCCGTTTTCTCGGGCAGATTATGGTAGCCGCGGAACACGTTCGGGCCCTTGACCTGCAGCTCGCCCTCATCGGAAATACGAATCGAGGAGCCGGGAGCGGGCTGGCCCACCGTGCCGATCGCATTGTCGGTCACGCGTGTGGCGGCGAACGGGGCGGCGGTTTCGGTCATGCCGTAGCCCTGGATCATCGGCAGTCCGATGCCGTTGTAGAAATGCGCCAGATCAAGCGACAGCGGCGCTCCGCCGCAAGCCACGTACTTGATCTTCGGGCCCAGAGCGCCACGAACCGTGCGGTAGACGAGCGTCTCGTACTTGGCGCGCTCGGCGATCTCGGCAAACGTATGCTGCTCGCCCGCCTGCTCCTTGCGGCTCCAGACGCGCGCTGCCTCGGCGGCCTTCAAGAACAGGCGACCCTTCCAGCCGGCGCCGGCCTTGTGCGAGGCGGCGTTGTACACCTTCTCGAACACACGCGGCACACCCAGCAGGTAGGTCGGCTCAAAGGAACGCAGATCCGGCAGCAGCGACTTGGTGTCCGGCAGGTAGCCGACCACGCCGTCGTCGGAGGCGATGGAGGCGTACTGGATGAATCGCGCGAAGCAGTGGGCCAACGGCAGGAAGAGCAGCAATCGCGGGTGATCGTCGAGAACCACCTCATGCAGCGCCTGCGAGGCGGCGATGGTAATGGACACGAAGTTCTTGTGGGTCAGCTCCGCACCCTTCGGGTTGCCGGTGGAGCCAGAGGTATACACGATGGTGGCCAGGTCATTGGTGCGTACGGTGGCCACGTGCTCGTCCAGCTCTTCGTCGGAGACAGCCACGCCGAGGCCTTCCAAAGCACCCAGTGCGTTGCCGTCAATCATAAGAATCTGCTTCAACGTGGGGCAGTGGTCCTTGACCGAATCGAGCCGGTCATAGCGTTCGCGGTTGTCGGCAAAGGCCAGCTTGACCGCGGAATCGTTCATGATGCGCTGGGCTTGCGGGGCGGAGTCAGTGTCGTAAATCGGCACGCTCACCGCGCCCACTGCAGCCAGCGCGAAGTCGAGGATGCCCCATTCAAGGCGGGTGGAGGAGAAGATAGTGACCGCGTCACCTTTGGTGATGCCCAAAGCGATGAGACCCTTGGCGGCAGAGACCACACGCTCGTGGAATTCGCCGGTGGTGACGTTCTGCCAACGCCCCGGGCCGATTTTCTTGGCTGCGATTACCGTGTCGGCACCGGTGCGGGCCAGTCGGTCGGTGAGCAGTGAATAGATGGTTTGGTCATCGCGGATCTCGATGGATTCGCCGGGCGTGGTGTATTCGGTAAGCATACGGCCGTTATTCCTTACAAACATGATGGCGGGTTGACAATTCGAGCCATTCTGGCAACATAGGTTACGCTTGCGTAAGATACGGCGCGTTGTGCGCACTGAAAAAGTTGCGCGGATGCTTTTGTCGGTTGTCTACAAGGGCGACTGCAGAAGTGCGCTGTCACTGTCCGTCATCGGTTGTCCAGAACCGTTGATGTATTGCCAGTCGCCTGGCGCCGTGCGAGTAACACAGTGCATCAATTGTGTAAGTGGCTTG
>ERZ1031746.832-NODE-832-length-10477-cov-4.112742_pt1 | contig 10477 bp, 5 predicted proteins | sample MGYA00518171_ERZ1031746 | MGnify/ENA primary metagenome ERZ1031746 (study PRJEB33719, sample SAMN04261238) | wastewater metagenome | biome: rural village; feature: human; material: feces | host: Homo sapiens | place: El Salvador | collected 2013-01-07 ...
ATTAGTATCGGAAACAGGGAAGGGAGGCGAAAGACGGTTTAAATGATGCGCTTACAGATTAACAGCCCTGTGTCCGGTACGCTGCCAGCGCCAGACCTGGCCGTTTCGTGAACTGTTTCTGAATCCATTCATTTTCCTGTCCCCCTTTAGTTGTCAGTATTATTGTGATAAATAATTCAGTGGACTAGTTTTCTTTCGGGTACGGAAGTTATTTCCTTTTAAGCCTTATTTCCCTGCCTCCCCTCTCTGAGGGAGGCTTTTTTTATTTCTCATCAAGCACGGCCTGAAGTTCTGCCTTTATCCGGTTCTGGCGGCGGATTTTATCCAGACGCGCTGCCGCATACGCTTCCTCCTCCTGAGAAATATGCTCCGTTACATACCCTTCCGTGTCATACCGGCAGGCACCGGCTTTCATGGCACACAGATAGCTTTCTGAACGGGTGATGGCCTTCAGCGCCCTGCGCAGTTTTTTATGCGAGAGCGGGATGTTCCGCTGCGCCACATCTTCCAGTAACACGTCCCGGATACCGCAGGCCAGAAGCCGGGGCGTGTCACCGTCAAATAATCCCGGCCACCAGGGTTTCAGGGTATTCACGGCCTCATCCAGTGTGGGCAGGTTCAGATAAATGGACAGCGCCTGTCTGGCCTGCGCTTTTTTTGCCGCCAGCTCTGCTTCCCGGGCTGCTTTCTCGGCCAGCTTCTGCTTTTTCACCTTCCATTTTGGTGGCGTGGTGACATTGATGATGGTTTTCCGGCTGCGGACAGGCGTCTCTCCTTCCGTTTTCCGCTTCAGTGTCAGTACCGGTCGTTTTTGCTCTGCCATGCTCACTCTGACCTTCGTGAAAATATGCCCTGCAGGCCGTTGAAACAACTCATCGTAACAGGAAGTTAATTTCAACGACCTTTAACGTATAAATACTGACAATTAAAGATATTGTTTAAACCATTGTGTCTGCACAGCTACTACACGTTCAAAAAACGCGCCCTCATAAATATCATAATGGCATGCATCAGCTTCCTCGTATAATTCCTTAGTACCAGAAGCAACAGCATCATATAATGCTCTTCCCTGTTCCGGTGGATTAACGCTATCCTGGCCGGCAATAACAACCAAAACTGGGCACTGGACGCTGGCTGCACTCTCTGCCGGTTTATATTGCAACGTTTCCATGACCGTAAGGAAAGGTATTTTTATATCCATTTCGGGATGCCGGGCTTTGATTTTCTCGAAGAATACCTTCGATTCATCATCACTTAGTACCCGTGTAACCCCCACAAACATCTCTTTCCCGGTGTTTTTCTTCTTCTCTGCCATTTTATTCAGCGTGGACAGAAAAGACGCTCTCTCCGATTCATTCATCTCTCCGGTAACCAGAACATCACCGTCAGCAAAAGCCAGCTGGCTGACAATACATTTTACGCGTTGGTCCTGCGCAGCTGCACTGAAGACATGCCCCCCTCCCAGCGATGTTCCCCATAACCCAATACGCTGATTATCAATACATTCCTGCTTTTCTGCCCAATTGATAACTGAAATAATATCTTCGGTCTGCATTGCAGGAACCAGACGCCCTCGTTCTCCATCACTCTCACCGAATCCTCGATAATCAAAAGTAATCGTTGCGAATCCTGCTTCTGTGAAGGCATTCGCAAAGCAAGGGAGCAGAACATTCCTGATACCGCAAAACCCATGGCATAAGATAATCAAAGGATGTTTTATATTTCCTTCAGGAACACGAAATGTCAGGGCAATACCTTCAGAGAGTTTGTGATCCGTAATTTTCATAAATATCCTGTGTTATGTTGTTTATTAATAATCAGAATCAGCGTCAGTATCATACCAGTCACAACGCCAGAACGCCCAGCACAGCCAGATGACAGGCATAGAACGTCGGGAAAAAATCCCCGGGCCAGAAACGGGGTAATGATTTTCCTGTACACGACACCAGACCAACAGTCAGCACCGTCATCACAAGACCGGCCACCGCCGCTGCATCACTGGTGGCAAGGTTAAGCGCCGGAATAACAGCCAGCAGGCAGGCGACCAGCGCCAGACGTTCCGTTCTGTCTTCCGCACGGTACAGCCGGTGGCTGACTGCCAGCATCAGCAGCCCGGCAATGCTGTAACTGGTGCCGGACAAAGGCAACCATACTGCCAGCAATAACATGGCCCCCACAGAACGCCACAGGCTGCGCGTTTCACACCATGTCAGCACCTGTGCCGCCACTGCAAAGGCAAACAGGATATTCCCCTCATACCAGGGAAAGCCTGCCAGATAATATGCGAACTGGGCAATAATTCCCCATCCCCACAGCCGGTTAATGGCTGGTTGCCGGATATGCGCATGACGGGACAGATTCAGCCCCCACACCAGGGCAAAAAGCGGAAAGGCTCCTCGCCCGGCCAGAAACATCCATTCCTGCTTCAGCTGGAATATCAGATTGATGTGGTCCAGTACCATCAGCACCAGTGCCACCGTTTTGATGATATCCCGCTGTCCGGATGACCAGACCAGAAACGACTGCAACCAGGTATCGGTCCGTGCAGCCAGTGAATCGTTACGTGTCGTGTTCATGTTATCCGTTGTCATCAGCGTTTATCTTCCTGTATCAGTCTCCGCCCAGGGTTTTCTCTTTCTGCAGGTCACGAACCATATCCCGCTCCATCTGCTGCAGACGCTCCTGCAGCAGATTTTCCCGGGCAACCTCCCGGACCGCTTCCCGCTCCCGTTGTGATTCACGCAGCACACTCTCCGGCAGTGCGGTTTCCCGTTCAGAAGTGGCAGTCCGGTCACGTTCCTGCCCGGCAATATCCCTGACAGCCAGCTCTGTTTTGCCGTCCGGCAGGTCAGGTTTGTTCTCTGCCATTTTTCTGACAATTTCATCTGCGCGGCGTTCCGTTTCACGGCGGATGGCCTCTTCAGCCTGCCGCTGTGCCAGTACCTCTGCCGTGACCGGTTCGCCATTTCCGGCCCCCGGCTGGACGCTGTTATCCGGGATATCCCCCCACACGCGGCCACCTGTGATGGCACCGGGATTCCACGGACGACCTTCACCGGCAATTCTCACCACCACACCGCTGTCAGGATTATCACGGGCAATCCGGACACCATCCTGCATATTATCAGCCAGCAGGCTTTCTCCGTTACGGCTGCCCTGCAGGGCCACGAACTGTGCATCCCCGCTGCCCTTCACCCGTCCTTCACCACTGAATCCCCGCAGCCCGTTTCCGTCATCCGAGGTCAGCGGGTTCAGCCAGATACCGGCGGACTTGCCGTTACGGTCAAACGCCGGCAGTGCCACATACGGTTGCGGATATTTACGTCCCGGAGCAATAAACCGTGCAGGACTGTCTCCCCCGGCCAGCCCCGCCTGACGGAGAACGGCACGGCCTGCCGCCACGTCCCGCAGCTCCCGCGCCGTACTGAACAGCCGCTCTGCATTCATGACCTCCCGGTCCGGTTTCGGCTCAAACACATCGTGGGCAGTTCCTTTCTGTACGGCATTGTTGATGGCATCCGTCCAGCCCTGACGGTTATCGGTGTACACCTGCACATGCTGCTTCATACGCGACAGGGCCACGTAGGCTGACTCAAAGCCGGCCATCAGTTTCCGGTTACCTTCCGTGCCTTCAAGCGCGATGGCAAAGGTTTCACTCGCCCCCTGCGCACCGTGAGCGGTGATGGCATAGGCCAGGTCAATATGTTGCTCTGCCCGCTCCTGACCGGGGCGAATCACCCGGGTCTGCTGTCCGTCCGACAGCGTGACACTGTCACCGGAAACCGCTGTCACCGTCCAGACGCTGTTGGCCACATAACCGCGCTCCCGGTCACTCTTCGTGAAGCGCATCCGGTCACCGGTCCCCACCCGGATGGTGTCCGGGGTGTACAGTGTGACACCTTCAGCCACCGCCTCCCGGGGCGAAATCAGCCGCGTGTTACCTTCCGCATCCTCCAGGGTTATCAGCCCGTCATCCTTACTGATACCGGCAATCCGGTGATACACATTATCCACCAGGGCAAGTGCGTCCCGATGTGTCTCCCAGGTGGAGAGACGACGCAGCTCCCCGTCGCGTATATTCGCTGTGTTCAGGACAGGCACCATGACCTGCTCTTTCCCCAGCTCACCGGCCTTTTCCCGTGCATCATGAATCATGCTGTTCAGTACGCGCCGGTCCTCATTCAGGTGCGTGACAATCAGCGTCTGCTCCCGTGCTTCCGGTGTCCTGCCGGTATAGTCGCGGACAATGGCTTCATACAGTGTCATGGGGACATCCGGGAAAGCCTCGCCTTTCAGCATCGCCTTCTGCTGCGCTTCTGCCAGTTTCGCTTCCTGGCTGTGACTGAACTCCGTCACGGAGTGCTCCGGTGCCCATGCGCCCTCCAGACGTGGCACCTGAGACGGTTTCACACTCTCAAGTCCGGACAGCGCCCTTTCCACATCCCGGTTAATCAGGCTGTATACCGCCTCCCGCAGTTCCGGCGTCTGACGCACAATCTCCTTCATGATGACCACATCGGCAGCACTGCGCGTCTGCTGGAGACGGAAAGGCTGACCGGGCGCGATGGCCTGCAGCTGGTCCGTGTCACCGCTGGCCACGGCACGACCACCACCGGCCGCAATCAGGGCGTATGCCCGTGCCATGTCGGTATTGCCCACCATTGAGCTCTCATCGAGCAGGAACAGCGTGTTGCTGAAATCCGGCGTTTCTCCGCTGCGCTGCTGCAGCTGCGTGTCATGCAGAAAGGACGCCAGTGTCTGTGCATCCACGCCGGCGCTGCGCATCTCACCGACAGCACGGTGCGTGGGCCCCAGCCCCACAACACGGGGACGCTCACTCCCCGGCAGCATGTTCACGGCTGACATCACCGCCCGGAACTGTGTGGTCTTACCCACACCGGCATAACCCTGTACCACCGTGAAACGGTCGGGCGTTTCCAGTATCATACGGGTGGCGGCACGCTGTCCTGATGTCAGTTTCTCCATGAGTTCGCCAGGTACTCTCTCCATCAGCGGCGTGACCGCCTCCTTACCTTCGAGAATATGGCGAAGAATGCTCTTTTCTGCCTCATACGACGCACGGGAAACCAGCAGGCCTGTGCCATAGCCTTTTGCCACATCCACATACAGTAAGTCACCGCGTTTTATCTGCGCATTGATTTCCCCTCCCAGTTCAGTAAAACCGGTTCCTTCTGCAGCAAACGACTTCGCCTCTGTCAGCAGGTCCACCATGCTGAAGGCCAGGTTTTTACTTTCCAGCACAGGAAGGGCCAGGTGAATGGCCTGCTGTGCCGGCGTGTGCAGCCCGGCTTTCTGCAGACTGATAGCGGTTTCCAGCGATGTCTCACCGGCCCGCGCCTTTATCTGCTCAGAAACCACCGTAAAGGAGGGATGGCGGGCAAGTTTTTCCGCAGTACGGGTTTCATCCAGTGAGGAATACAGCCGGACATCACGACCGCTGCGGGCCAGACCGTTCAGGGTGGCGTTGTCCATTGCCATCTGTGTGACGGAGGCAAAAACCTTCGCACTGTCGCTGACGGAATGCCCGGGCGTTTCCACCCAGCCGTTCTCCAGCTTCAGTGCCGTGAACGGTGAATCAGCCACAGGCAGGGTGGCCGGTTCAGCACGCCCCGGCACAACAACCGTCATCGCATCTTCACTGACGGATGCCACCTGCAGGCGGTCACCGCCGGAGACGCGGAGTCCGGGAATTTTCCCTGTCACCCTCAGTCGCTCGCCGTCTGCCACCGGCATTTTTTCCGGCCGGAACAGCGACCAGCTGCTGTCCAGGGAGGAAATACGCACCACCTGCGTTTCGCCCTGCGCATCCCGCAGGGTCAGGCTGTGACTCTGCGCCGTCACCCGGTCTATCACATAGCGGTCATGACTGCGTGTCTCCGGGTTCCACTGCTCCATCACCATCCCCGGACGGTACATATCACGCAGATAACGGCTCCGGCTGTCCAGCCAGACCGGTGACAGGGCGGTCATGGTCACCTCCGGGTGTCCGAGCACGCCCTGTGTTTTCAGCTCACTGCGAATGGCCTGTGTCAGTATGGCCTGTTCCCGTACCCCGCTGACCTGTGCCACGCTCTCTTCTCCGGCTTTCACGCTGGCCGCAAAATCTCCGGCCAGCCGGGCATAGCGGACATTACGGTCCGGTTCACTGATGATGGTGGCCGGTCGCTGTTCTCCCCCCTGCCAGCGATATGTGTTCACCCCGGCATCCTTCATGGCCATCAGTGCACTGCCTGTACCGGTTCGCTGCCCGCTGTCGGTTATCAGGACCTGTACGTTATGACGTGCGGCACCATCCAGCAGGGTTAACGTCTCTTTCAGGGAGAGTTTTTCGCCCTGGTCGACGATAACGGTACTGCCCGGCGTGAAGGCCATGCCTTCCAGCAACTGACGACGTCCGGTTATCAGTTCACCGGACAGCCGTTCATCCTGCTTCAGGTTCATCTGCGAGCGACGGTCAGCAGCGATAATCTGCACTTCCCGCCCCTGCTCCCGGGCCATCATGACCAGTTCAGCCACCCGCTCACGCTGCCCGGCTGCACCGCCCTGCCCGGACACAATGGCCAGCGACGGACGGTCCTGTGCCAGAACACTGACGGCATCGCTGTAACCGGCCGTCCGGGGGACACTTTTCTCCGGATGTACGGTCACCCGGTTCTGTTTCATGATGTCACGACTGAGTGCCCGGACTGACAGCTCATCGAGCACATGAATTCCTGATGTGAACAGCCCCTTCTCACGGTCGAGGGGGATAAGCTGCTCACGACTGATGGCCTCATCGATACCGGCGCGTGCCCGTTCAATCACACCATTTTCCGGCGGCAGTATACCGACCGTTCTGGCCAGCACGTCCGTGTACGTAAACTGCACTTTTCGTTCACTTAATCCGGCAATCGCCTGTGTCACCGCCTGCTGCACATCCGGCCCGTCCTGTGAAGCTGGCCCGGGCGCCTGCGTGCGAGTCTCCGCCCGTTGATCCGCCGCGTCACGATACGCCCGGATGTCGAACCCGGTTTCCTTCAGCGTCTGCATCCATTCAGCCATTCTGACTTCAGGATCGACGTGCTGTTTGGATTTTCGCGTATCCAGTGCCGCCACATCCCGGGATTTCAGCGAGGCATCTTCCCCGACGGCCTCCCGGATAGCCTGTGAGCGTCCGGAAAAGGCCTCCACCGGTACGCCCGGCATCTCCCACATACCGTGCTTACCCACCACTTCGGTTTCATAGCCCAGCGCCTCAACCTGCTCTTTCAGTTTTTCCCGGTAGAGCCTGCCAAAGGCAATCTGATTAGCGTACACATTCTCAATGAACCCCGTTTTCCCCACTTTGTCACTGCTCAGTGTCTTCCACTCACCGTTATGCTGCGTGACATTAGCCACCACCGCATGCGTGTGTAACTGTGGTTCCTGATCGCGACTGGTGTCGTGGTTAAACAGTGCCATCACCAGATTACCGGTCAGTACCGTTTCTGACTGTCCGTCCGTCATCACCCGTGTGGAGGCCAGCGCCTCCACCTGACGAACAGCAAAGTCCACGGCCTGGTTATGTGCATCAATCAGGCGCTTATCGCCACCTAACATGGCCATCATGGAGACACTTTTGGGGGCGGAGAAGGTCAGGTCGTAGCCGGGACGATGCTTATTACTGCCATCCTGCATGCGGCTTAGATCCGCTCCGTCCGGCAGCCTTCCCTCCAGAAGACGGGTAAAAACATCCTTATCGACACTGCCCTGCAGTCCCAGCTGTTCAGCCCCCCTGCCGGCCCAGCGTTCTCCCATGCTGCCCAGTACATAGTAATTATCCTTGTCGGTATAATAGTTACCGGCACTTCCGGCCGATCTGACCTGCGCGATACTCATCATCAGAAATCATCTCCCGGCTCAACATCCTCCCCGCGCTCCCGGTGCACATTAATGTTCACCTCTTCACGACGCTGCATCTGCTGCTGGATGTCCGGATGATTTTCCTGTTGCCATGCCTCATAAGCGGCCATATCCACCACTTCACCGGATTCACTGATCCCGGGTGGCAGTTGCTGTTCCATCTCTTCTTCCGGTTTCATTTTCAGCTCCTGCTCGATCCCCCCTGCCGGAACACTCACACCTGAATCTGACTTCTTATCATTGATGACAGAAGACACTGGCTGTTGTGGCTGTTGTGGCTGTTGTGGCTGTTGTGGCTGTTGTGGCTGTTGTGGCTGTTCAGCCTGAGTCACGCCTTCTCCGGAGGCAACCTCCGGTTCGAAGAGGCTGGCCATCTGGCGACCTTCTGCTTCCCTTGCAGCAAGTACGGCACTCAGACGGTTCTCCATTTCCGGGTTGATGTCACGCGGAATAAACTCCGGAGCGACCTTCGGTCGTGCCTGATATTTCAGTGAGAGTTTTACTGCCGGATACGGTCCGGGCAGGGTGACATAACAGGTCAGATCCGGCAGAGACTGAATGTCGGAATAACTGACCAGCGTCTGGCGCTCCATATCCTTACCGGTCGATACCCCGTCACGTACCGGATCAGCACCGTAGGAATACTGCTCGCTGGCTTTCAGGTGCTCTTTCTCACCAATCTCACCGGCAGCGAACTCTGCAATCTTATGGCTGGGAGAACGGAAAAAGGCACGAGTGTTCATGACGTCAAACAGCGTGGCAGCCGCTTTCTCACCGTAGATATCTTCCAGCTGGGCATAGGACTGGATACCAAACACATAACAGCCACCGAACTTACGGGCTTCCGGCAGGATCTCCACCAGGTCCGGCAGTTTGTGTAACGTGGGTAACTCGTCACAGAAAAACCACACACGACGGTTACGGTTTTCTCCCATTGCCAGCAGACCACGAATGGCAATGGACAGCCACATGGAGATCACCGGCTTCAGGGAGGCATGGGTGTCGGCGTTCGACGAAATAAACAGCCAGCCGTTTTTCTGATCTTCCCGGACACCACGCATCCAGTCACGGATGGTAAAAGACTCACCGTTATGCTCAATCCCCTGCAGGTAACGGATGGCTTTCACGTAGTTGGTCAGCACAGCACGGATGGAAATCGCCGTTTTCTCAATTTTCTCTTCCACCAGGTTGGCCGCCGGTGAATTACGCAGGAAGGTACGCAGTTTTTCGATTTTGATGGAAAGCAGTGTGTCCACCAGTTTGCTGTAGCTGCGGTTGGGGTCATTACGCATCAGGTACGCCGCTTCCGCAAAAATGGTACGTCCTGAACCCTGCCAGAACGGATCCTCTTTTGTGCCCATCGGGATCAGCGTGTTCGCGGTATTATCAAAATCCGGCTGTGTCAGGCACTCCTTCCACAAATCCCAGGCGGCACAGCGGGCATCCAGCGGATTCAGGATTTTATCGATGGAGGGATCATAGTAACTTTTAACAAATTCCCCTGAACGGTCATAAATCACCACCATATCACCGCGCTGACGGGCGTAGTTGGCCAGACGACGGATAACCTCCGACTTACCGGCCCCGACTGTGCCGTGCAGACAGAAGTTCTGGATTTCGGAATCCCGGATAATCGGCAGGTCGCCAATCCGGATATCGGAGTCCTTGCCGTCTTTTTTCAGCATCCGGGCAACGTCTTTCGGATTGTCTGTCAGTTGACGACCACCTGTGACTTCATTTTCGCTCTGTTGTTTACCCTGACGCCCCAGAATCCAGGAGACAACAAAGAAGGTAATCAGGCAAATAACCAGTGCCACAACTGTGGCCAGAACGAATGCGGACCATAGCTGCTCTCCGCACCAGATCATATATTTATCATGCAGCACCTGAGCAGCGTTCATCCGGAAGGTTTTGCCGTAATACTGAATCTCATAGACCGGCTGGGACTTGATTAAATCCCGCATGTCTTCCAGCGTGGTACACCACCAGTAAATACAGCCGTTCACAAACGTCTGCCAGCCTATTTTTACCCATAAAACCAGACCAACGAGTATCCAGAAAAAAATAAACAGGCAGTAAAGCATGATATTGGCGATCTGGCTGAACATGCGGATACGCATGGACGCAATCTGACCGCCCTGGGTCATATCCTTTGCGTTAAAACTCATGATGAAACTCCGGGAAAATCTGGAACAGGGCAGAAAAGGATGATGTGGGGTTAATTCACAGAAACAGACCAGGTGTACCCTGTATGCCGGTGGTGATACCCGCCTGCAGTCCTGCCGGAAGAGACCTTCTCTGTAACAATGTCAGTCAGGCGCAATACTTCAGACCAGTCACTCCCATGCGGAAACTGGATCTGAATAAAAAGGCGTACCCGTTCACGGTGATCCAGAACTGTGTCCGGTTCATAAAAACGGCCACTGTCAGGAGAAACACGGGACGTTTTATTGATGAGATCATACTTATCGGCAGGAGACTGCGATGACAGAGACCAGGTAATATTTTCGCCCTGATGACTGAGCCTGTTTAAGATTCTGTGTAAATGCCTTTCTCAGAAGTGACCGTCCAGGCG
>ERZ1031746.834-NODE-834-length-10436-cov-5.065697_pt1 | contig 10436 bp, 9 predicted proteins | sample MGYA00518171_ERZ1031746 | MGnify/ENA primary metagenome ERZ1031746 (study PRJEB33719, sample SAMN04261238) | wastewater metagenome | biome: rural village; feature: human; material: feces | host: Homo sapiens | place: El Salvador | collected 2013-01-07 ...
GCTTCTTACTATTTTTGCGCCTCCTCTACCCATTCTTAATTCAATTGTTCACCTTCCGGCAACGCTCCACCCTCTTCTACAATATTTGCCAGATTAATAATATTCTGTACAGAAGCTTCAACCGGCTCCATAATAAAGAGTTCTGTATCACCACTGGAGTAACATGTACCAGTTGTATTCGTACCTTCCGCTGCTACAGACTGAATCGTCCATGCTGGATTATTACTTAACTGATATTTGATCAACGCATTAATCTCTTCCTGAGACATATTGGTCTCTATATCTTTACTCACCTGTTCCATAATAGCATTCGCCTTCAAGAGCATAGTCGGTGACAAACACTTCTTCAACATAGCAGTAATAACTGCCTGCTGGTCTTTTCCTCTCTGATTATCCCCGCCCGGAACATTATGTCTTTCTCTGCAGAAAGCAAGTGCTTCTTCGCCATTAAAGTGATTATATCCTTCCTGGACATCCATTACATGTTCAGAATCTTCACTTGTAGTAAACTCATACTCTGAATATACATCAATTCCCCCAAGTGTATCTACAATGTCAATCATAGATGTGAAATTCAATCTCGCATAATAATTAATATCCGTCTCATACAATTCACCCAACGTACGCATAGAGGCATCCACTCCATAAATTCCTGCATGAGTTAATTTATCTCTCTGACCACCTGAGATTTCTGGAATCGGTACATAGTAATCACGTGGAGTAGTTACTAATAATATCTGATGTGTCTGCGGATTCACAACTGCAATAATATTCACATCGCTTCGACTTGTTTCTGATACATCACCATAAACATCAATACCGCTGATATAAACTGTAAATGGCTTTTCTGTAATGCTGTCATCCGTTGCCATGCTGTCTTTATTTCCCAAATTCAATTCTACACGAATATTAAATGTGTATAATACCTTTGCTTTGTCACTATAGCCATCAACTGCTTCTTCCATCAGACTTGTATATGCACTGTTATAAATAATAGCATCACAGTCCCCATCCACCAAAGCCTGTGCCTGATCCTGAACGGAATCATACTCTTTCACTTCAATCGTATCAACGCCAACTTGCTTTTCAATATCAGCTACAGCTGTCTGTATATTGTCAGCACCTTTCTCAAACTGTACACCATACGTATAGTCTGCCGCATCTTCTATTGTCTCTGCCGAATCATCTGCTCGCACTGCAACAACCATCTTATCTACTTTATAGTTGCTGCCTGTGATCTTCCCAATCATATTATTAGCCTGAGCGACATAATAACTTCCAGTAAGCATCACAACTGCCATAAGTAAACTGAACACTTTTCCCAAAGTACCCCGTTTTCTCCTTGCCGCCTGTGAATTCAGTGTCACACACCATAAGAAAAACAGTATTGCTGCTGCCAGTATCAGATACTTATCCGGAATCATTCCTAACAAATACAATACCGCCATTAAGGCTATACTGGCAATCGTCTGAAGAATGATACACAAAGTTCCCAATTTATTACTTCCCGATCTGCGAGAATACTTATTTGTACTTTTTTTTCTGCGTGCAGAATTGCCAGCAGATCCTTTTCGTTTTGCCATCTTACATCCCTTTTCTTAAATTAGAACAATTTTGACGGGTAAACTCCTTTTTCGATCAATCCACGAAGTGCTGCTGTTACAGATTCTTTATCCTCCTTATATGTCACACCAAACCACTGGTCATGTGACTGCAGTACTTTTACTTCCAGTTTTCCATCACTTAACAGATCTCCAATCATTGTCGGAAGCAGATATTCTGCTTTTAGATCTGTACTTTCTGTTTTCTCAAGGAACTCATCAAATCCTGTCTTAAGAATCTCGAAAAATTCAGGTGTAATCCCCCACATATTCATAGATACCGGTGAATCAACATCAAGGAATACATCTCCATCCTCTTTGTGGATTACAGCTTTTCCGTCTTCTTTTTCGATGTTATGTGTCTCTTCAATGTCTGCAAGCATGCCATGTCCGTCTACTTTGCACACACCTCTGGTCACGCCTCCGTTATCACTCAATGTATTTTTCAATACAAAGCTGACCATACAAATCTGCATTATATCAGCAGATGGACGGTTTGTCAAATAACTGTATGCCTCTTTAAATGCTTCTTTTCCATAATAATCATCTGCATTGATTACAAGGAATGGAGCATCTACCACATCTTTACAACAAAGAATTGCCTGACCTGTTCCCCAAGGCTTTGTTCTTCCTGTGAATTTTCCGCTGAATTTTTCCGGAATATCATCAAGCTCTTGAAATGCATATGCTACTTCTACTTCTTTTTCAATACGGTTGCCAATGATCTCTTTGAAATCTTTCTCGAGATCTTTGCGGATAACAAATACAACTTTGTCAAATCCAGCTTCTAATGCATCATAGATGGAGTAGTCCATGATAATCTCTCCATTTGGTCCAATCGGAGCCAGCTGCTTGATTCCACCTCCAAAACGACTTCCAATACCTGCCGCCATGATTACTAATGTTGCTTTGCTCATTTCTTTTCCCTCCTAATGTCTCTTCACTGTTACAATATACCAGTTTATAAACACTACTTATTCTCCCAATCCATCTTTCACAAGTTGAACCATGTCTGAAAGTGCTGTTTCTTCGTCTTCTCCTTCACAAATAATTGTAATCTCATCTCCGCTTTTTATACATGCTCCCAGTACGCTTAATACACTTTTGGCATTTGCATTTACCTCTTCGTTTTTCATCTTCTTGTATACTGCGATCTTGCTCTTGTACTGCATTGCAGTTTTACAAAACAATCCTGCCGGTCTTAGATGAAGTCCTGTCGGATTTTTGATCACTACTTTATCGCTTACCATGTCATTCTCCTATTCTATCTCTCTGATAGTTGGAAGTTTTAACTCCAATATCATATAATATGCATCGAAAACTGTCAATGCCAGCCTTCTTAATTCTTTTTTAATTTAGACCTGTACTTTTTTAATTAATATGAAATATCATTAATTTGTCTCAGCGTTATTTTCCGGTTGTCCATCCTTTGTGGATCCTTTTTCAGTCAATATAAGCTGCACTGTCACTGGTTTTGTCAACGTTACCCCATCCGGAAGGTCTACTTCTACCGGTATGTCATAAGTGCCTTCCTTCGTGTAATTCTGGAGATTTACCGATACTGCATTGCTGATATCCAGACTATCCAGCGTATCTTTCTCGCCCTGGAATACAAGCGTCACCTCAGCATCTGGCTCATAACTCACCTGAAGATTTTTTGCCAGATAATTCTGTTTGATGGATGCAACCATAAACTCAATTGTTCGATTTCCCAACTGTTCGATCATTGCAGTTGCTATAACCTTTCCTGATGCACCTTCAATCAGTTCTACACCTTCCGGCAGATAATCTGTAATATCAAATGCTTTCTCTATCTTCTCTGTTGCCCCATCAATAGACAATTCAGATGCTGGAATATTGATACTTTCAATCTTGGATAAAGCATCTTCTCTTCCGCAGATCTGCACGCTCGCCGGTTCGCTCGAACAACCTAGATATTCATATCCATCTGCCGGTGTTCCAGATGCTTCAAATTTCAACGGAACCGTCTTGATCCTCATCACTGTCACATCTACAGTGATTCCATCTTCTCCAAGATTATTACTTAGTTGTCCCTGATTGATTACATTTCCCGATGCATCATATAAAACAAGTTCTGCTGTAAGTTCTTCATCTTTTGAAATCCCATCTACATTAATCTTCGCTACAGCTTTATCAATTGATTTTACTGTGGATTCTGCTCCTGTAATCGTTATTTTTTCCGGATTAACTTTCATCTCTCCAATCTGATAACCGTCACGCTGCGTTCCTGTTGTGCTAACAGTCAGTGTAAATACATTCTTACCTGTCGATTCTGTCTTAATCTGTATGTTTCTCGGAACAGACTCTGCCGACTGATAAAATCCACTATACTTTGGAATTGATACTGAAATTGGTATCAACCCTGTCCTGGAATCCATTTCTTTAATATCCGCAGTAGCCACAATATCATCCGACTTAATCTGTTGAATCACTGAACGTTTTGCATAAACAACTACGTTTACATTCTGATCATCTAAAACCGTATAAACTTCCCCACCCTGTGTAATCACATCATCGTTCGCTATCGTAACTTTGATGTTTGTATAAGTTGATTTCGTAACCGGATTAGCAACATTCGCAACAATCAGCCAAAGAAATGCTGCAAAAACAAATGCAATAATCTTAAGCGGAAGATTCGTTGTCAATTTGTATTTTTTCATGATCTGTGCCATCCTTTCCGTATAGAAAACTTGTTCTTTGTCTCTGTCTTTCTATACTGAATCTGGCTTAGCTGACTCCGAAGTTCTTCTGCGTTAATAGCTCGAAGCAATCGTCCTCCGGAAGCCACAGAAACAAGTCCCGTTTCTTCTGAAACAACAATCACAAGAGCATCGCAAACCTCGCTCATTCCCAATGCCGCACGATGCCTTGTTCCCAGATCTTTACTGATTGTCATGTTATCTGAAAGCGGCAGATAACATGTTGCTGATGTAATTCTGTCCCCTCTGATAATAACCGCGCCGTCATGAAGTGGGGTGTTGTGTTCAAAAATATTGATCAGCACCTGAGAAGACACTTTACAATCAAGCTCTATCCCTGTCATTTCATACTCTGTTAACTGAATCACCTGTTCTACTACAATCAATGCTCCTGTACATACACTTCCCATAGCATAACAAGCTCTTACAATACTATCCAGTGTTTCATCTGAAAACCTTTGATTTTCTTTATTTTTATCGAACGGATTAATGTTACTAAATAAATTTTTCTCTCCCAGCTTCTCCAATGCCCGTCTAAGTTCTGGCTGAAAAACAACAATTGCTGCAATCGCTAATACATTAATCGACTCTCTTGCCAGATACAGGATCGTATTCATTTGAAAAAGCCATGCCAGAAGAATAAATCCCCCCAGCATAAGCATTCCTCGCAGAAGCATCCAGGCTTTTGTGTTCTTGATCCAGAGCATGATTTCATAGACAATAATCGTCACAATCAGAATCTCTATGATATCTTTTATCTGTATATGTGGAAAATACATTCCATTTGAATAATTTCTTATAAAATTCTGAATCCACTCTATCATCTCAAGTCTCACCACCTTATGTAATCATTCGTTGTCATCCACTTTTATGTCTTTTTTCTACTGATTACTCGTTTTTCTCATTATTCTGATCCAAACCTAATTCCTTACTCAGACTTCTTGTTAAAAGAATGTCTTCCGTCATATTTGAATCATTAAAAATTGCTGTCTGTGTAAAATCAGGCTCCTTTTTCAATTGTTCTGCTCGGTTTCCGATCTCTTTCTTTTCAATCTTTTTCAAATCAGATACCTCTGATGCAGCAACATTGTTTTCTCTCTCTGAGATATCCAGCATCTCCGATTCCTGTTCCTGATGTTCTGTAATATGTTTCACTTGCTTCTCAGGCATCTGAACTCCTACTTTCGGAACTGCCTTTACATAATAATAGTATTCGTCATCTTCAAACTGAACATTCTCTGTTCTTGAATAATCCACAGAGAAAAAAATAACTTCAAGGAACAATCCTATTACAACACCAAGAATTCCACTGAAAATCATCATCGTATAAGACATATGAAGTCCAAGAGAAATATTTCCCGATGCACCTACGATCACACAAACTGCTGCTCCTGTTGCTGATGCAATCTTCCAGGAATGATCGACTGCCCGATTTTTAATTCCGTTCACTACCAGTATTCCGATCACTACTGCAAACAGCATAACCCACATCTCTTGATAGCCTACAAACTGTTTTGTAAAATTGGTTAAAGTGCTGATCATTGTTGTTCCATCTGTACCTTTCAATACTGTTGCAGAAGCTTTGATCAGGTAAAGCAGATAATAAACAAGGATTCCGCAGGATGCAGGAACAATCCATACTGTAGTACCTAACAGCCCAAATATAACCGGAATCACCAGTGGTATTTTCATGCCGAAAGCTACTACCGTCAGCAGAATCAGCCAGCTCTTCTCCGGGGTAAATCGAAAGTAGAAAATATACATTAACAAAAACAGTATCACCGTAACTCCGGCTATTGGCATAGATAATGTATATAAATGAACCACTATTAACACAGTTGCTGCTGCCGTCATTACTGCCAGAGGGAGAAATGTACAGACTACTGCTAAGCCAACAGTACAAAGAACAGATGATGCCATCTTCATAAATCCAATATTAGAATTGATCAGGTTAAACACCAAAAGTGCAATCAAAAACTGTGCTCCCTTTCGAACCAAGAGAGAGTGAGAAACATAAATCTGCCTAAATCTTTCTCTAAGAACCAGTAAATTGTTCATTGTTCATTCTTCTCCTTTTTACACGTCTTCTCTAAACGGGACAAATTACGATAATAACGTTTTACATTCTGTTTGGCAGCTGCATGTTTTCTCTTATAAAAACTATTTGCGCAAACCCCATATATAACCAAAAGAACTATATAGCCTGCAATTGCTGCAATCAAGAGAACGAATAGTTTTAAAATTGTCAGATCAGCAGATAAACTATCACTTGAATAAATGCAGAAACTAACGAACAAAATTGCATAACCTATTGTTACCCAGATCAATGTAATCCATGTCTTAAGACTTGCATAATCTTTTCTGTAATAATCGGCAATTTTAAAATCAGCTTTGTGATTCTTCTCATATATCGACATTTTTGTCATTAAACGAATCCTGTCTTTATCTAACATATCCGACATTCACCTTTCAAGATTTCTCTCCTAAGTATACCATATGTTCAGATGCCTTGTCCAATGCTTAGAGTCAAAAAGTAGACATTTTCAACACCTGCTTTTTTCAGGATTCCTGCAGCACGTTCTATTGTACTTCCGGTTGTGTAAATATCATCAATCAGAAGAATGTTCTGGCGTGGATTCCACGATTTTGAAACCGCAAATGCCCCCTTCAGATTTCTGTGTCTCTGCTCCCCGTTCATTTCCTTTAAAGGCCGGGTTTTCTTAATCCGATATAAAACATCTTTTTCTATAGTAATTCCCATGCATTCTGATAACTGCTTTGCTAAAAGTTCTGCCTGATTATATCCTCGTTTTCTCATTTTCGATCTATGTAATGGAATTGGAATAATTGCCTGGATCCCCCATCTTCGAATCTGAAATTCAAACTCATCTGCCAGCTCTTTCCCAAAGATTTCCGCATAATATCGCTTGTTGTGATATTTCAACCGATATACTGAATTTGAAACCGGCGGAATGTGAACCCAGAGGCTGCGTCCTTGTTCATAATTACTTTTTCTTCTTTCACAATCCCTGCAATACTCTTTCGTTTCATCCTCCAATGGCTTTCCACAATGGATACATTTTATTCTTCCCACCTTAACGACCTGTTTTCTACAGTCATCGCAAATACCTTTTGAGCTGATTTCCTGACAAAACGGGCATCTTTTTGGATACATTTTTTCTAAAATTCTTTGATTCGCTCGTCTAAGCTTGTAAATCTTCCCTGTTCGCTTTTGTTTTCGATCATTTCCTGAAATGTTAGTTCACTCCCTACTATTGTTAAACATTTTTTTGCCCGCGTCACTGCTGTATAAAGCAGATTCCTGTTATATAGTAACTTTGGTCCTGGAAGAAGTGGGATAATGACCGCCGGATACTCGCTTCCCTGAGATTTATGAACCGTAATTGCATAGGCAAGTTCTAACTCATCTGTCATATCGTATCCATATTTTACCTTTCTCCCCTCATCATATTCCACGATAACAGTTTCTGTATATTCATTGATTTCATCAATGACTCCCATATCACCGTTAAAAACTCCAATTCCTTTGTCAACTGTTAATCCAAATCTGGTAGAAACTTCCCACTCTAATTGATAATTATTTTTAATCTGCATTACTTTGTCTCCTTCACGGAACAATCTACCATTAATTTCTTTCTCCGTTTTTTGGAAATCTGAAGGATTCAGATATTGCTGTAGAATCACATTCAATCGTTCTACACCCAGCAATCCCTTACGTGTTGGTGTCATTACCTGGATTTCATTTGGGTCGGCCTGCACATATCTGGGTAATTTCTTCTGTATTAAAGTAATAACGACGCTAATGATCGTATTCGCATCCTGGCGTTTTAAGAAGAAGAAATCCCGGCTTTTATTATCAATTGTAACCGGTTCTCCTGCATTGATCTTATGAGCATTTACTACAATGTCACTCTCTCCTGCCTGACGAAAAATCTTTGTAAGCGTCACTACATGAAATTTTTCTGAGCGTATGATATCTTTTAACACACTTCCCGGTCCCACGGACGGAAGCTGATCCACATCTCCCACAAGAATAAGTCTTGTTCCCGGAATAACTGCTGATAAAAGCGCATGCATCAGATTCAAATCAACCATGGACATCTCATCTATAATGATAACATCTGTCTCAAGTGGATTCTCTCTGTTTCTCAAAAATCCACCTACACTGTTCTCTTCCTCAGGATTTCCACTTACTTCAAGTAGTCTGTGAATCGTCTGGGCTTCATATCCTGTAGCCTCTGTCATTCGCTTTGCCGCGCGTCCTGTTGGCGCTGCAAGAAGGATACTCATTCCTTCGCTTTCAAAAAATTGAATCATCGTATTGATCGTTGTCGTCTTACCTGTACCCGGTCCTCCTGTTAATATGAGCAAACCATGTTTAATAGCTTCTATAACAGCTCTGTGCTGCATTGGATCCAATTCTATCTTTTCTTTCTGTTCTACTCTTTTCAGACGTTTCTCCATCATGTCTTCCGGCATCTGACAGTCAATATCAAGATCATTAAGCATTTTCGCAGTATTCAATTCCAAGTAATAATAATGTGCTGGATAAATGCGAATTTCCTCATCCACTTCTTTCATAACTGTTTTCCGCTCTATACACAGATCCATGATGTACTTCTCAATATCTTCAAGATCAACTCCTAAAAGTGCATTTGCCCTTCGAAGCAATATATTCTGTGGTAAATACACATGCCCCTCACCTACTGCCTGTTGCAATGTATAAAATAAACCACTTCGTATACGATAGTCTGAATCTGTATGTATGCCAATCTTGGATGCAATTTCATCCGCAGTCCTAAATCCGATTCCTTCAATATTATCTGCAAGCTGATACGGATTTTCTTCTAGCACTTTATACACTTTCATTCCGTAATACTGATAAATCTTGGCTGCCAGCTTTGTTGAAATACCGTATTTCTGCAGATAAATCATGGCTTTTCGCATATCTTTCTTTTCTTCAAGCTGAGATGCAATCTCCTGTGCTTTTCTCTCACTGATTCCTTTGATCTCCGCAAGTCTTTCCGGCTCTTCTTCAATAATGCGGAAAGTATCCTCTTTAAACTTTTTCACGATTCGGCCAGCCAGTGCCGCACCCACACCTTTCACTGCTCCGGAGCCAAGATATCGTTCAATAGAAACAATATCCTCTGGCTCTTTTACTTTATAATGAGAAATCTTCAACTGCTTACCGTAAACATTATGATTCACATATTCTCCTTGAATTTCAAGAAGTTCTCCTTCATTAATATAGTTCAGACTTCCCACGCATGTCACTTCACCATCATCATGTTCAATATGGAATACTGTATACCCATTATCAGAATTTCTATATACAATATGACTCACATACCCTGTAACTGTTTCCACACTTTTTCCTCTCTCTTCTTGTATCTTTTCCTATTTATATGCAGAAAAAGGGTGTGTTCCTATTATACACACCCCTTGTAATTGAATCTTCTTCTCTAAGAACCTGACACTTCAAATTCTTTTTCAGAATTCTTTCTCTTAAAACTCTTTTCTTCCACTCATAAATTCCACAAACTGTCCGGTACCAATTGCAACGACTTTCATCGGATCCTCCGCTGTCATCGTATTAATTCCTGTTCTCTCTTCGATCAATTCTTCCAATCCGCGAAGAAGTGCTCCTCCTCCGGTAAGAACAATTCCACGATCAAGGATATCTGCCGACAACTCTGGCGGAGTCTGCTCAAGTACTCCGATTACAGCTTCTACAATCTGTCCTGTAGATTCTCTCAAAGCTTCTTCTGTCTCAGATGAAGTCACCGTAACTGTCTTCGGAAGCCCTGTTACCAGATTACGCCCTCTGACTTCCATCTTCTCTTCCTCTACAAGTGGATAAGTCGTTCCAATCTTAATCTTGATATCCTCTGCTGTTCTTTCTCCAATCAGAAGATTGTGTTTCTTTCTCATATAGCGTACGATTGCTTCATCGAAATCATCACCCGCTATCTTAATTGATGTATTCACAACTGTTCCACCCAACGAAATAACTGCAATATCTGCTGTACCGCCACCGATATCAACAATCATATTTCCACAAGGCTTTGAAATATCTATCCCTGCTCCTATT
>ERZ1031746.835-NODE-835-length-10420-cov-4.117414_pt1 | contig 10420 bp, 12 predicted proteins | sample MGYA00518171_ERZ1031746 | MGnify/ENA primary metagenome ERZ1031746 (study PRJEB33719, sample SAMN04261238) | wastewater metagenome | biome: rural village; feature: human; material: feces | host: Homo sapiens | place: El Salvador | collected 2013-01-07 ...
TTTATATGCAAGATAAATCTCTTCAAAACGCTGTGCAAGCACAATATATTCTTATGGGATACAAAGTGCTTGAACCGGTGGCCGATCCATCAGAAGCAGAAAGCCAGACGGCACTGCATCTCGCGATTGGAAACGCAAAAGCCGAAGGCCTGCTCACTACGGAAGGATTTGTCGTAAGGAAAGGCGCAGTGATCAATGAAAAGACCAATGAGCCTTCCTTAAATGCCAATATGTCGGACTTCAGAAGAAAGGTGATGGAGTCTGGCAGAGTCGAGAATTTAGTAACAACCGAAGATATACTCTTTTCAAGTCCATCTGCTGCGGCAGATTTTGTTTTGGGATATGCCGTAAGTGGGCCGAAGACATGGAAAGATAAAAATGGCACACCGCTTCGAGAGTTAAATATTGATTGAGAGATCGGTATAAACAAAGCAGCTTCCTGCGCGGAATGGGATGCTATTTTACTGCTTTGAGGTAGTTGGGTAAACTGGGATTACACATCTTCATCTTCGGCGCCGTGCCGGATGACATGGCCTTTGAATTCGATCCCATATCCGAGTCGTCGGATGAAATCGAGCCGCAGGGTGAGATGGGAGGATTCCCTGGCATGGGCGGAGAGGAAGACGGCGCTGGAGGCCCGGATTTGCCCCATGCAGGCCGCGGCGGGGAGGAGGGAGATAAAACCACCCGAGGCTCCCGGAAAGCCGCCACAGGCGCCAAAGGAGGTGCATGACAGCTTCCCTTTTTACCATACCGCCAGCGATGAAATCGTATGGCGTACCTCCGAAACTGGGAAGAAATACATGATTGATACCCGGACCGGAGAGATTGTTGGCGGTTCCCCTTATATAAGCCATAAGCAAGTCAAGAAGACCAAAGACTTTACTCCTGCCGAGCTTAATGCTAATATGGAAAAAGCAGTTAGAGGATTGTGCGGAGTCCGGTGCAAGAAGGGCCTCAAATCGCCCAGAATTATCATCAAACGAGTATCGGATCACGCAAACTTTAGAATGCTCGAGAGGGGAGTTTCCCCTGAGCTGGTCAAGTCCATAGTGGTGGAGCCGGCGCTCACCAGATTGTGCAATGATCCTAGAAAGGTGTATTACTTGAAGGGGAATGTGTACGTAATAGTCGGGATAGCTGGCACGATTTGTACATGTGTAAGGAAGGAAGTCAGAGGGAATTCAACATGGTGAAAGACGCGATTACAGATGAAGATCGGCAATTTATGCTTGATGAATTCAATCTCACGGGACAGCAAATACGAGCTATGTCTGACGAGGAATACGAAGAATTATTCTTAAAAGTACTAGAAATCGAAGCGGACGAGTCGATGAAGGCCGAGGAAACTGGTAATCCATTTTCTGAACGAGGGGAAAGGGCTGCGTCCATTGTAGATAAAATGTAAGAAATTGGAAAGACCGCAACAGCGGTCTTTTTTAGTGCCAAAATATGACTGGATTTATAGCTATCATAGAGCTATGATGTGTCATGCAACGAAAAGTAGCGTGGTAAAAGAAGAGGGGAATGAGAAGAGGCTTTTAGGAAAACACGGATTCAACCGTTATCAGATCTCATTCTTCCCTTTAGTCACAGTGTATTTATTGATAAATTTACCAATAAATAGTACAATAACGGCAGGAGGATACGCTGATGGAAAATTTAGTGCCGGCTTTAAGAAACACGATCCCGATCAGTTTATTTAATAAAGGGATGGCGGGGAAGATTTTCAAAAGTGTCAAAGAAAATGGCTCCAAGGTTGTGATGAAGAACAATGTACCGGAATGCGTTCTCATGTCGCCCGAGAGCTATCTTGCAATGACTGAAAAACTGGAAAACGCTGAACTGCTTGCACTCGCGCTGCATCGGATCGAGAATGGGGCTTTTTCGCAGACCAAAGACTGGGATGAAGTACGAAAAGAACTTGGGATTTCATCCGAAGATATTGCGGATGTTGATGATGCTGAGGTGGAATTTGAATGATATGGCATGTTCGTTTTTCCATTTTCGCAGAAAAGGATTGGAAAAGCTTTGATCGCTACAATCAGAAAGTCATTGATAAGGCCATCCAGAAAGTGATGCAGAACCCGACGGCGGATGGTTATGGAAAACCACTGGCGAATCTGAGCGGGAGCCATCTGCATGGTTTGTATAAGATCAAACTAAAAAAATCCGGCATTCGGATCGTCTACGCGCTGATTGAGGTGGAGGGTGAGATGCTGATTATTATTATCGGTGCGAGAGCGAATGATGAAGTGTATGATATTGCGGCCAAGCGCTATGCACGAATGAAAAAAGATGAAAAAATCTGAAGACAACAACGGCAGAACAAAGGAGGCAAGCCTGGCGGGCAGCCTCTTTTTGTTATGCTACATTTCGGAGCAAGGGAATAAGTTTTCGCAACTTTCTCACGCAAAAAGCTCCCAATTATGCTATACTTGAAGCAAATATAAATCATGGGGACAACAGGCGCGAGCCGCGTTTTTTGGCACCCGTTTACCCTGTGGCGCGGCGTTCGTGCCGCGTTGCATATGATTTCGACCTCACAGAAGGGAGACACTATGAAGTTTCTGGTTTGTATCAAACAGGTCGTCGACACCTCGAAGATGGAAGTCGATCCGACTACAGGAAGACTGAAAAGAAATAATGCGAACAGCATCATGAATCCGCTGGATCTCCATGCGCTGGAAGCGGCATTCTCGCTGCGCGATGAAGTGGGCGGCACGGTGACAGTCATCACCATGGGTCCCCCGCAGGCAGCCGCTGTCCTGAAGGATGCGGTCGCTATGGGCGCTGATGAAGTATACCTCGTGACGGACCGCGCATTTGGCGGCGCGGATACTCTTGCGACGAGCTACACGCTGGCCAAGGCGATCGAGAAGCTGGGAACATTCGATCTCCTTTTCTGCGGGCAGGAGTCCATCGACAGCAATACAGCACAGATCGGCCCGGAGATCGCTGCGACGCTCGGCATCGCGGATGTGAGTGCAGCCGTAGGCATTTCCTATGAGAAGGAAGGCTTCCTGACCGTGAAGCGCCAGATCGGTGGGAATATCGAGGTGCTCGAGCTTGCTCTTCCGGCGGTCGTCACTGCGACAGAAGCGCTGAACCATGCGAGATACCCGAGCATCAAGGGTCTCCTCAAGAAGGATGAAGTGGAGATCGGAAATCTCACGGCAGCCGATCTGCCGGTCGATCCGGCGCGCATCGGCATGAAGGGCTCTCCGACGCAGGTCCGTCAGGTCCGTCCGGTCGTGCCGCCGAAAAAAGAAAATCTCCGCATCGAAGGAAAGACGACGGAAGAAGCGGCAGATCTCTTCCTCTCGGCTATGCAGAAACTGAAGGTCATCTAAGGAGGGGCGAAATGGATTTTTCTGAACACAAAGGTATTTATGTCATCGGAGCGCTTGCGAATGGCAAGATCCAGAAGGTCACCGGTGAACTGACCGGCGAAGCCCGCGTACTGGCTGACCAGCTGGGGGAAGAGGTCGCAGTCGTCCTCATCGGTGCCGATCTCAAGGATCCGGCATCCTCGCTGATCCCCCTCGGCGCAGATAAGGTCTATGTGATCGATCATCCGCTCCTTGCCCACTATGATGGGAAAGCGTACCAGAAAGCACTGGCACCGTTCCTCTTGGAGAAGAAGCCGGATACCATCATCTTTGGTGCGACGCCATTCGGCCGCGATCTCGCCCCGCGTCTGGCGGCAGAGCTCGTCTGCGGCGTCACGGCAGATGTGACGGAGCTTTCGGCAGATACCGAGAAGGGGCTCGTCATCTGGTCGCGTCCGGCGATGGATGGGAATATCATGGCAGATATCGTGTCTCCGGACTATCGTCCCCAGGTCGGCACGGTCCGCCCGGGCATCTTCAAGTACCCGCAAGCCGATGCTTCCCGCACGGGCGAGGTCATCTCCCTCTCCGTTTCCCTTGAAAAGGAGGATCTCGGCACGGTGCTGAAGGAGATCATCGCCGGTGAGAAGGACAGCCATCCGGTCGAAAATGCGAAGGTCGTCGTCGCAGGCGGCCGCGGCATCCGTACGGAGGAAGAATGGGCGAAGCTCCATGAGCTCGCTGATCTTCTGGGAGCAGCTGTCGGCTGCAGCCGTCCGATCGCAGAGCTCGGCTGGGAGCCGCATAGCCACCAGATCGGCCAGACAGGCAAGGGCGTAGCGCCGAAGATCTATTTCGCACTCGGTATCTCGGGCGCGATGCAGCACATGTGCGCAGTCAATGCGGACATCGTCATCGCGGTCAATAAGGACCCGAAGGCGCCGATCATGGAAATGGCAGACTACGCTGTCGAAGCGGATCTGAAGGATTTCCTCCCGCTCCTCATCGAAAAGATCAAAGCACTGAAAAGCAAGTGAGGGATGAATGGTCAGGAATTGGGGACTGGGAGTCTCGAGTGACTAGTGACGGGTGACTGGATTAGAAAAATCTTTTCTTGTATCGTCATTTCGAGCGAAGCGAGAAATCTTTGTTGTTCGCGGTCAAACGAATCCTGTCAGAAAAGCTCAAACGGGAAACCTGCTTTTTAAGAAACCTTCGGGCATCGCCACATCCATACTCTGCGGCACTTCTATGTTTTTATGCGCCGCACCAACCCCTTTGAACCTCTTGAACCTATAGAACCCGCTGAACCTCTTTCGCAGGCAATCAAGAGGCAGAACGCCCCAGTGGTAATATCCCTCATAAGCCATAATAATAACAATTTGTTACGGAGGTGAGACGTATGGCAGAAAGAAAAACTACCATATACTACAATCACAATTTCTATTATGATTTCTCCCAAATCATCGCGGCAGATGACAGAGGACTCCAGTTTGGTGACGGATGCTATGAATGGATCCGCGTCTACAAAGGCCATCCGTTTGCTCTTTCCTATCACACCGACCGTCTGTACCGCTCCATGCGCCTTCTGGGCATTCGTCCCGTGACAGCGCCGGACGAATTCACCGAGATCGTGGAAACCGTCGTCGAAGAAAGCGGCATCGAAGAAGGCTATGTGAAGATCATCGTCACCCGCGGACAGGGCGATCATGATTTCCTGATCCCTGCCAGAAATCAGCTGCGTCCGAATGTCCTGGTCTACGCCAAACCGATCAGTCTGGATGCCATTGCCAAAGTGCAGGATGGCGTGAAGTGCATCACGATGAAAGATGATCGCGGACACCACTGCGACATTCTTTCCCTCTCTCAGGTGGATAACCTTCTCGCGCGTCAGGAAGCCCTGAAGCAGGGCTGCTACGACGGCATCTTCATCCGAGACGGCCTTCTGACCGAAGCCACCCATTCGAATGTCCTCATCGTCAAGGCGGGCGTCATCTGGACCACGGGCACGAATGAATTCATGACCCGCGGCATCACCCGCTCCCTCGTCCTTTCCCGCGTCGCTCCGACTGCCGGTGTCACCTCCATCGATGATGCGACAGATCCGGTCCGCCTCGAAGATATGATGAATGCGGAAGAAGTCTTCCTCACGAATTCTCAGGACGGCATCATCCCAGTCCTCTCCATCGACGGAAAGCCGATCGGCAATGGAGAAGTCGGCCCTGTCACCCGTAAGATCCAGCAGCACTATGCGCATCTCATGAGCGACGGTTTGCCGTAACAGGTCAATGCATACTATAAAAAATGCACTGCGAATGATTTCGCAGTGCATTTTTCTTTTGTGGTTCAGGGTTCAAGGTTCAGGGCTCTCGTGGCGGCTTCGCCGCCCCAAAAGGAAGCCAACCCCGCCTCGCTGCGCTCGGCAGCCCCTTCCAAGGGAAGGGGCTCGCGTGGACACTCCCTCCTTCCTATGGAAGGAGGTGCCCCGAAGGGGCGGAGGTTGGATGGGGGAAGCGGGATGAAAAAGAGCGGGAAAGATCGTCTCAAGTGCGTCGTTTACGAGAGCACCCGAGCGCCGCTGACGCGGTCCCTCTTCCTCAATGGGGAAGGCTGCGATACGAGGATGCCGCTTTTCTCGCATCGTCAAAGCGAATACAGGATACGTGGAGAAAAAGAATAACGACGGACAAAGCCTTCCCCGCGTGGGGAAGGTGGCGAGCGAAGCGAGCCGGATAGGGCAGTGGCGGTATGAAAGAGCGAGGGAGATCGTCTCAAGTGCGCCATTATACGAGAGCACCCTATCCACCGTTGCGCGGTCCCTTTTCCCCTTGAGGGGAAGGTGGCGAGCGAAGCGAGCCGGATAGGGTACTAGCGGTATGAAAGAGAGTGTGGATATGCGTTTCAAGCAGTCGATTGACGGCAGCAGGCGAGCGCCGATTTTTTTAAAGAGTGATGCCCGAAAGCAGCATGGAAGACATAAGAAATAAAGGCTCCCCATCCCTGACCACTGAACCCCTTCTCTCCTGTGCTATAATGAAACTATCAGCCAATAAATGAAAGGATGACTTCTAATGACGATACAGACGAAAAGAAAATGGATCCTGCTTCTCGCAGTCCTGCTCCTGGCAACGGCGCTCTCGGTGGGCAGCACATCTCTTTGGAAAGCAGAAAAAGAAAAGCGGGGAGAGGGCTATGTGGCCGTCGTGCGCATCGACGGCGCGATCTACGGCGGGCCGGAGACAGACTCGATGCTGAGCGGCTCTTCCGGCTCCTCCTCCGAGGAGATCATGCGAGAGCTTCAGGAAGCCAGAAAGGATCCGCAGGCAAAAGCCATCCTGATCCGCATCAACAGCCCGGGCGGCTCGACAGGAGCGACCCAGGAGATCGCAGAAGAAATGGATAAGATCCGCAGCAGCAAGAAGCCCATCGTGATCTCCATGGGGGATATGTGCGCCTCGGCAGGCTACTGGCTGGCGAGCAAGGGAAATTATATTTTCGCCTCTCCGGCCACCATGACGGGCAGCATCGGTGTCTACATGGACTATACCAATATCCAAGACCTGATGGATAAGGTCGGCGTCAAGAATGATAAGATCAAGAGCGGCGCGCACAAGGATATCCTCTCCATGTACCGCCCGATGACAGGCGAAGAGAGAGAGATGCTGCAGGCCATGGTCGATGACATTTACCACCAGTTCGTCCAGACAGTGGCGGACGGACGCCATATGGATGAAGAGAAAGTGAAGAGCATCGCCGATGGGCGCATCCTGACCGGCCGTCAGGCACAGGATCTCGGTCTTGTCGATGCCATGGGCAATTATTATGATGCGCTGAACTACGCTGCCTCGAGCGGCGGGCTCGATGTGGATCATATAGAGACCCGCTCGTATACGAATAGCGCAGTGACACTCCGCTCCCTCCTTCGCGGCGAAGCCGCCCGGCTCTCGAATGTCATGGGAGAATCCATGGCAGGGAGTATGAAAAAGGCATTGACAGAAGGGGAGACGCCGGTGGTCAAGTGAGACCTAGAAACATCAGAAGTTTGAAGTCTCTCAGTCTGACGCCGCCAAGTCTCCAAGACTTCCCCATATCATACATTCATTCCAAAGGAGCAACTCCATGAATACCTTTCTTGATCTTGTCTACTCGCTGATCGTGACACCGCGGGCGGCGCTCTATGACATCACCCGCGGCGAACGCCTTCGTGAAGCGGGGATTCTCTGGCTCTTTACACTTTTCTTGACGGCGGTATCCGCCTTCTCAGAAGGACCGGGGCTTCTTGTCGAGTTTCTGGCCGTGCTTCTCTTTCTGGGGCTTTCCCTCCTTGTACACAGCGCCGTGACTGACTACCTCTCCGGACTTCTCGGCGGACAAGGGAGCGCGAAGGGCATCACCGCCGGATTCATGGCGGCATCGCTGCCGCTTGCCTTCTCTGTCTTCTTCACACTGGCAGAAAGCATCGGGCTTTCCTTCCTCTCCGGCATCGGTTCTTTTGCAATCTGCGTGTGGACCTTCGTCCTTGATGTCCTTGCGATCCGCGAGAACTATTTCTTCTCCACCGGGAAATCTGTCCTGATCGCCATCGCGCCCTACGTGATGCTCCTTCTTTTCCTGCTGCTTCTTGCTATGATCGGCGTCTTCGCCGCCGTGGCAGGCCTTTCGGAAATGGAGGAGATGCAGGAGCTCGGATCGGTATTGGGATCGATCTAAATGAGAAATGACATCGGAGGACAGAAGTCTGAAGTCTGAAATCTAAAGTCTCCAAGTCTGATGCCTTTCCTTCTCTTCCAAGCTATGCTATAATGTGAAAAACGTAGCGAAGGAGCTTAACGTAAGTTACAGCTCCTTTTTCTGTGTGCTACAGGGAAATATCATATTTTTATGACATGTGATATAATAAACTCTGTATGAATACCTGCGGGCGATGTCCGCATTTCTATAATCTCTGATTCTGCGATCAAATCGCATTTCCCTTACTCATAATAAGAAGAAGATCCTCTGGCCCATGAGCAGAGAAAGCAAGGCGTACAGCCTTCTTTCAAAGACAGCCCTGATGGCAAGGGGCGGCCCGGAGCGGCAGAGCATTCCAAAGAAATACGCAAGGAGGAATACCGTATGTGTGGTATTGTAGGTTATGTGGGCAGCGGCGAAGCGTCCCGCTTTTTGATCGATGGGCTGAGACGCCTCGAATATCGCGGCTATGATTCGGCTGGCATCGCTATCTATGACAAAGGTACGATCTCTATCGAAAAGAAAAAAGGTCGTCTGGCAAATCTGGAAGCCGCATTGAAGGAGCATCCGCTCACCGGACACATCGGCATCGGGCATACCCGCTGGGCAACGCACGGACAGCCCTCGGATCGGAATGCCCATCCGCATGGCGACTGCCATAATCATTTCGTCATCGTACACAATGGCATCATCGAAAACTACATGACGCTCAAGAAGCAACTGATCGACGAAGGCCATGTCTTCAAGTCGGATACCGACACCGAAGTCGTGGCACACCTTCTCGAAAAGATGGATGACGGAGACTTCTTCTCCACCGTCCGCAAGGTCCTTTCCGTGATCGAAGGCTCCTACAGCCTCGTCATCATGGATAAGGCGGTGCCGGACACCATCATCTGCACGAAGAAGGACAATCCGCTCATCATCGGCCTTGGCGATGGCGAGAATTTCATCGCCTCCGACATCCCGGCCGTCATCAACCATACCAGAAAGATCTATATCCTGGACGACTGCGAGCTGGCCATCGTGAAGAAGGATGGTGTTTCCCTCTTCGATGCCGAAGGCAAGCCGATCCCAAAGGAGATCCAGGAAGTCAAGTGGAGTGCAGAAGCTGCTGAGAAAGGCGGCTACCCGCATTTCATGCTGAAGGAGATCTATGAACAGCCAAAGGCTGTCCACGATACCGTACAGATCCATCTCAATAAAGACGGCTCTGTCAATTTCGACGATCTCGGCTGGACGAAAGAATGTCTCTCCGGCATCGATCACATCCTGATCACCGCCTGCGGCACGGCGTACCATGCCGGCCTCGTCGCGAAGCACTACATCGAACGCTTCGTCAAGATCCCTGTATCTGTAGAGATCGCTTCCGAATATAGATACAGCCGTCCTCTCACGACCGATAAGACTCTCTGCATCGTAGTCAGCCAGTCCGGCGAGACCATCGACACCTTGGCGGCGCTCAAAGAAGCGAAACGTCTCGGCGCAAAGAGCCTCGCTGTGACAAATTCCATCGGCTCCTCCATTGCGCGTGAAGCTGACAATGTCGTCTACACCCTGGCAGGCCCGGAGATCGCCGTCGCTTCTACGAAAGCCTATACCACCCAGCTCGTGGCGCTCCTGCTCCTCGCCCTCTACATGGGCCAGCTGAAAGGCACACTAAAGCCCGCACTCATCCAGAAGATTACCACTGCACTGAGAGATCTGCCGGATCAGATCGACACCGTGCTTGATGAAAAAGAACACATGGCAGACGTCGCTGAAAAGCTCATCAAGGCGAATGATATTTTCTACCTTGGCCGCTCTATTGACTATGCGATCGCCATGGAAGGCGCACTGAAGCTGAAAGAAGTCTCCTACATCCACGCGGAGTCCTACGCGGCCGGTGAACTGAAGCATGGCACCCTCGCCCTCATCTCGCCGGAGACCCCGGTCATCGCCGTAGCGACTCAGGACGATGTCAGCGCAAAGATGTACAGCAATATCCAGGAAGTCCGCGCCCGCGGCGCCGAAGTCCTCGGCATCGGCTTCGTCGATGACACAGAGATCGCGAAGTACACGACCGAGACCGTCCGTATCCCGAGAGTGGATCCCTTCATCGCACCGATCCTCGCCGTCATCCCGATGCAGCTCCTCGCTTACTACACCTCTATCAAGAGAGGAAATGATGTGGATAAGCCGAGAAATCTCGCAAAATCCGTGACCGTGGAATAATAGAACCAGAAACCGCTCTGCAAAGCCCGTCCTCGCAGAGCGGTTTTTGTTTGCACAGAATGGAAGCACGGCATTTGTGAGAGTGCCGCTGTCCCCGACACAAAGCCTTCCCCGCGTGGGGAAGGTGGCGAGCGAAGCGAGCCGGA
>ERZ1031746.838-NODE-838-length-10400-cov-5.085355_pt1 | contig 10400 bp, 7 predicted proteins | sample MGYA00518171_ERZ1031746 | MGnify/ENA primary metagenome ERZ1031746 (study PRJEB33719, sample SAMN04261238) | wastewater metagenome | biome: rural village; feature: human; material: feces | host: Homo sapiens | place: El Salvador | collected 2013-01-07 ...
TTCGGCAGAATCGGACACGGAAACAGCTGAAAACGCACCCCGAACCCGCTTTCGTTTATAAAGACTTTCTTATCCCGAACTCAGGTTATTAAAGACTATATAAGGCAGCTTGACCGTCTTGCAATGGCGCAAGCCATTAACGAACAGCAAATGGATATTGCCAAACAAAGGCTAAGTCTTAAGCAGAAGGAGCAGCGCATCAATTACTCCATTAAATCGGTTAATGCCGAGATTGAGGCTCATCCTGATGTGTATAAAAGCTATACATATAGTTCTGGAGGTCGTAAAACAAGAGGCGTTAGCTATGAGTTGCACAAGAAAGAGCAGGAACGTCAAATACATGAGAATCGTCTTAAAGATAATCTAAGTCAGCAAAAGGTGCTTGATGCTCGTAGCCGTGCTCTTTACAAACTTGTGAATAGCGACAAAGATCTACGTGGTGCTGTCGTTAGTCAAATAACAAAAGACGATACAAGTACAACAAGTAACAACAAACCTGGTCACTATGTTTCGCCCGAAGATGCATCCAAAGCAGCTCGTAAGGCAGCAGCTGACAAACATAAAGCAGAGGTTGAAGCCAACAAAAAGGTCCAGAAAGACCTTGATGCCATCACAACTGAGTATGAGACCAAGCGCACAAAAGCAAAGGAGGATTATCTGAAGGGCACCATTGCAACTCAAGAAGACTATAACCGAAAGGTTGAAGACCTTGAACTCGAAGAACTTAACAAAAAACTTGAGGTTGCTGGACTTGAGCCGAAGAAGCGTGCCGAGATAGAAAAGAAGATTCTTGACTACAAGGTTAAGCTTTACGACCAGCTTCGCGAGATTGAACAGTCGTTCGGCGACACTGAAGCGGAGCAGCTCGCTCGTGAACTTGACAACATCAAGCAGAAGTATGACCATGATCTCGCTCTTCTCAACAACCTTCATGACAAGAAGCTTATCAGCGAGGAGCAATATCAGGCTGATTTGAAGAGACTCAATGAACGGTATACGATAGACACAGATAAGGCCAATAAAGAATCTGCAGACCGCTATATCAGCGACGCAAAGGCTACATTTGAGTCGTTGATGGAGTTGCAACGTAAGTCTAACATCAAGTCTGGCAATATCGAAGAGCAAAGTCAGGCAGAGCGAAGTGAGGCTTGGAAGGGGTATTTGCAAAAACTCCTTGAGGACACAGCGCTTACCGGTGAGCAACGTCTTGCCATACAGCAGCAAATTGACGATGCCGACATCGAACAGACCAAAGATGCGCTCAAACAGAAGCAGGACCTCACGCAGAAGTATAACGATATCGTGTGTAGTGTTATTGTGTCTGCAGGTCAGAAGCTCGGCGAAGAGCTTGGCAAAATTCTTCAGGGCGAGAAGGCCGATTTCAAAGACTTCCTCCGTGGCATGTTGTCTCTTATGATAGATGCTCTTGAGAATGTCGTTATTACAGCGCGAGCTGCATCCATAGCAAGAAATGTGGGTACACTCGGACCTGCGGGTCTCGCTAAAGCAGCGATAGAGACTGCGCTTGTCAAGGCGGCTTTTGAAATGGCCAAAGCTGCAGTAGGCAGTTTTGATGTCGGCGGCTTCACTCCGACTGGTCCATGGGATAAGCCACAAGGCATAGTACATTCCAACGAGTTTGTCGCCAATCGCTTTGCTACAGGCAACCCTAACGTGCTCCCCGTTCTTAACCTCATCGACGAGGCGCAGCGCTCTGGTAGCGTTTCACGTCTATCTCCAGACGATATTGCTGCAGTCATTCCACAGCAGCGTCATTTCGGTGGCGCTACGTCCAGTGCCCATGGCTCGCCTGTACAGCATAGTCAATTGCAGCAACCTACAGCTGATGCAGCCCTTACAGCTGTACTCTCTCGCGTGGTACGCTCGCTTAACTCTCTCGATCGTCGTTTTGCTGCGCCTATCGTGGCCGAAACATACGCGACCGGCAAACACGGCACAATAGAGGCTGAGCGACTTGTTGACAAAATGAAGTCTAATGTTAGCAGAAAAAGAAAATGATAAAAATGCTTATCGATGGCAGCGAGGTGCATCTCGCTGCCGATATCTCACTTGAGTTCTACGACCGCAACCCGTTCTTCACGTCAGAAGGTCAGCACACGCTTGATATTGACATCTCGCTTGCAGACCCGGTTAATGCCGTTGTCTATAACGCCATGCACCGCATCGATGTTACTCGCCGTCCACAAAATCGTCAGGCTATTCTCTATTGCGAGAAAGGTGTCATCATCAAGGGTACTGAGATTATTCTTGAGATTAACGAACGTAGCGCAAAGATTCAGATTGTATCCGGTAACTCAGAGTTCAATTATCTCGTAGGTGGCGACCGCTATCTGAGAGACCTCGACCTTGGTGATGCTGGTACAGTTACTGTTGAGACCGCAAAGCGTTCTCTGTACAGTCATTATCCTGAGTTCGACTACGTTTGTACACCAGTGGTGGCTAAAGCAAAGATTGCTAACGGTATTGGCAATGAGCTGCGGTCAAGTTCTACTATATATAATGAGGTTAATGAGGTGGCAAAAGCCACTTCGGTCAATCTGAAGAGTGACACTACAATATGTCCACAGCCTTATCTTGTCGCCGTAGTGACACGTGTGCTCAAAGCTCTAAACTATACAATAGTCTACGATGCTATTGCAGCTAATGCAGAGCTTAGTCGTCTTATACTCGTACATGGGTACAAGACGACAAAGTATAATAAGATGGTTGAAAACTGGACGGTATCTGATTTTATTTCAGAGGTCGAAAATCTTTGCGGCGTTTGTATCGTTGTCGATAACATGGCTAAATCCGTAGAGATACAGACGGTTCGTGACTATTACAAGAGTGCTGCTGTTGAACATATAAAACAGAATGATATTATTGGCGACATTAACAAACAGTACGACCAGGATCCTCCAGATAATCTCGTCTATCATAACGTGGCATACAAGTTCCCGAGTACTGACATCTATAAGTTCTACGCTCTCGATCCTGATTTCGAGAAGCGCATTACGTATGAGTCCTGCATGCCTGAGGCGGACAACATGGATAAATACTGTAAGCTATATAATGTGTGGTATCAGATATTTGGTGGCGATACAGACTTGTTCAATACAAGTGACAACAAACCGCCACAAGCTGTTCGTGATGCCTACCATTCTATGGTAGCGTATAACGATAATACCAAACGTCCCAATCCAGACCTTACATATATAGGTCTTCCTTTGGAGTTTCCCTTTATAGTTCGTTCCGTAGAGGGTACGGGTGTTAAAGAAGGTGTCTCGTACTGCACCCGCCTGACTATGATTAATCAGTTCGGGCCAAGGGTGGACGATACAACTTCCGACAAGATGGAGTTGCGACTCGTACCAATCGAAAATGTGTTTTCACCCCTTCATGATTATTACTGGTACCCTATGCCGATAGTTGAAAATGGCGATGGTGATGTTGGCACTGAGACTGACGAAGATGCTGGTAAGGGCATAGCAGAACGGCTATACAACAGTACCTCCGAAGCTGCTGCTAAAGACAATATGTATGTTGGCTTCTACATGGGTGTTAGTAAGTTTGATTGTAACGGTGAGACAAAGGATGACAAATACCCGGTTGTGCCGGTTACTATAAACAGCCGTCTTCAGATGGTATCACGTCCGAGTGGCCAGCCGTCTGTAGGGTATAAGTATTGGGAACTTCAGCGTGTCATGTACGTCAACGCAGATGGTAACTATGACCTCTCTATCAACTCCACGACTGGCATGTATGTCACACACTGGCAGATTCCGCAAGAACTCGATCTCACGACTGTATACACTATCCGCTTCCGTTCGCTGCAACGACGTGATGCCCGGCACATTTTCAACATCTCCGGACGAAAGTTCTACTGCCAACAACTCAAATACGATGTTGTTGGCGGTAGACTAGGGCACATTCTATCCTCTGAAATAGCTAAAAGCTATCCTCATAGTCCTTCAGCGCAGCATTTGCCCGCTTTATGTCATGAGGTACATAGATATTTGTGATGTCAATGCTCGAATGTCGCGCCTGATCACGCACGGTTACTGTGTCAACATGCCCGCGTAACATATTCGTTATACCGGTATCCTTCAGTGAGTAGAACTTGTATCGCTCGGGAAGCTTCAGTTCCTTACGCAGCACACGCTGCCAGTAGTCTCTGAAGCATTTCTCTGAGCGATACTCCCTTCCGGGCTTGAAGTCTCTCGAGAACAGATAGTCGCTACCTGCTGCATCGAAGATTCTCAGGTCAATCATCAGCTGCAGTATTTTTTTAGGTAATGTAACCACTGCGTCACTATGGTTCTTTGCATTCTCACCATGTACGTAAATCAGCTGTTTCTTCACCTTGATATCCTCGATCTTAATCCTTGACATCTCGTGCGGTCGTAGAAACGTATAATATAATATGTATGTCGCAAGTAAGTAGTGGGGGCTCTTGACTTCCAGATATTCACGCAGACGCACCAAGTCATCTTCGCTTATGATGTCTCGGTTCTTGTGATGTGAGTAACGCATTACAGACTGAAAACCGTCAGTCGGGTTCTTCGGTACGTACATTCTCTGGAGTAGCCATGTTGAGAATGTCTTCAGCCACGCCAAATAGTTATTGCGAGTCTGAAGTGTGTTGTTACGCTCAACAAATACGTAGTCAAGAAATTTGCTGACAATGCGACGATCGAACTGATAGATGTAGTATACGTTCTTGTCAGCTATCCAGTCTTTTAGTATTTTCATGTAGCTCATATAGCTTGCTACAGTCTCCATGCGATACCCATTCTCTTTCACCATCTTAGCAAGCCATTCTTCGTACTTCATGCACACATCATCAAATAGGGCGTATTCAGCAGAAGTGGAGCTCTCAATCCATGGGTTCCAGCCTCCTAACAATTTCTCTGTCAACGCTTGCATCAACTGCATAGCCTTCTCACGCTGTAGGCGCTTGTTCTTGAAACGACCAAGCATAATTTTCTTGATCTTCATCTTGCCGGTAGCCGGATTAAAGGCAGTGAAAGACACATAACACTCCGATGCCTGATGAAAAACAGGCGGAGTCCAGCCCTTGAGCTGATTAATAACTGATCTGTTTGGGCACATTTTTTTGTCCTCTACATTTTTACACATGTCGAGGACTAAGTTAAACAAATAATTTTTGAAGCTTTTTTAACACGCCGAACTTTCGCCGAGTGTATTAAAGCGACAAAGGGTTAAAATACTGAATTTCAGCATCTTAACCCCCTTAACTGTCGGGATGACAAGATTCGAACTTGCGACCCCTACGTCCCGAACGTAGTGCGCTACCAACTGCGCTACATCCCGATTGCTTGACGAAACGTGTTATGTCTCAAAAGCGAGTGCAAAGGTACAAGTTTTTTTTGACATACAATAATGTTTAAGCAAAAAAATCACGGAAAAGAAATTATTTGAAAAAAGTTGCCGAAATATTTGGCAGAACGAAATAATAGTACTACCTTTGCACTCGCTAAGAAGAAATCAAGCTTCTTTAACAGTTGGTGCCATAGCTCAGATGGTAGAGCAAAGGACTGAAAATCCTTGTGTCCCCGGTTCGATTCCTGGTGGCACCACAAAAAAAGAGTTACTCATTTGAGTGACTCTTTTTTTTGCTTTATACGCAGCATTAGCTAACTCTTTGCTAACTGCGTCCGTGGGTGCGTGGCTACGGCGGGACGCCATAGCCTCCTAATTTACCACTTTTTTTGCAAGGACAAAAAAAGCGGAGACCGTGAAAGTCTCCGCTTATTATATAAGTAGTATGTTTCCTTCTGAAAAAACTATCGGATGAAGAGCAGTTCGCGATACTTAGGCAGCGTCCAGAGTTCGTCAGAGACGATAAGCTCCAGCTTGTCTATCTGGTAACGGATCTCGTCCATCTTCGGTGCTACGGTGTCGTGGTAAGCGATGGCCTTGAGATGCTCGTCCTCGATGCGGTTAGCCACCTTACGAGCCTCAACCAGTTCCTCCACGCCCGACTCGATGAGCTGAGTGCGCTCTGCTATCTCCTCAATAATCTTCTTGTTACGTGAGGTGAGCTTGTCAGCCTGCTCCTTGGGGAAGATGTCGTACATGCTCTGTACGTTCTTGGCGAGCTGGCTCTGATAGTGAGTGCAGACAGGGATGATATGGTTCATTGAGAGGTCGCCGAATACGCGTGCCTCAATCTGAATCTTCTTGGTGTAAGTCTCCCACTTCACCTCGTTACGGGCCTCAAGCTCCTTGCGTGTCATGACGTTCTGGCTCTCGAACATGCGGATTGAGTCCTCGTCGAGATAGCGCTCGAACACCTTCGGGCAAGATGTCTCGCAGTCGAGACCGCGGCGCTTTGCCTCTTCCACCCATTCCTCTGAGTAGCCGTTGCCCTCGAAGTGGATAGGCTTGCAGTACTTAACGTCATCACGAACCACCTCGATGATGGCGCTTATCTTGTCAAGACCTTTGGCGATGAGAGCGTCCACACGAGTCTTGAAACCCTGGAGAGCCTCAGCCACGGCAGTGTTGAGGACAATCATGGCGCTGGCGCTATTTGCCTCAGAACCTACGGCACGGAACTCGAAGCGGTTACCGGTGAAGGCGAAAGGCGAAGTACGGTTGCGGTCGGTATTGTCGATGAGCAGCTCAGGAATCTCAGGTATGTCGAGCTTCATGCCCTGCTTGCCAGCCACGTTGAAGAGTTCGTCCTTGTCAGAGGTCTCGATGTGCTGGAGAATCTCCGTGAGCTGATGACCGAGGAACGAAGAAATAATGGCTGGAGGTGCCTCGTTGGCGCCAAGACGATGGGCGTTGGTGGCACTCATGATGGAAGCCTTGAGCAGACCGTTGTGCTTATATACAGCCACGAGGGTCTCAACGATGAAGACAATAAAACGGAGGCTGTCCTCAGGTGTCTTGCCGGGTCCGTGGAGCAGGATGCCGGTGTCGGTGGAAAGACTCCAGTTGTTGTGCTTGCCCGAACCGTTTACGCCTGCGAACGGCTTCTCATGAAGCAGCACGCGGAAGCCGTGGCGACGTGCCACCTTCTTCATGAGCGACATGAGCAGCATGTTATGGTCAATGGCAATGTTCATCTCCTCGAAGATCGGAGCCAACTCGAACTGGTTGGGCGCAACCTCGTTGTGACGGGTCTTGCAGGGAATGCCAAGCTCGAGAGCCTGAATCTCAAGGTCCTTCATGAAAGCCTGCACGCGCTCAGGGATGGCGCCGAAGTAATGGTCGTCCATCTGCTGGTTCTTTGCAGAATCGTGTCCCATAAGGGTACGGCCTGTGAGCATGAGGTCAGGACGAGCCGAATAGAGTCCCTCGTCAACGAGGAAATACTCCTGCTCCCAACCAAGGTTTGATACTACCTTCTTCACGTCAGGATAGAAGTAATGGCATACCTCTGTGGCTGCCTCGCTGACAGCGTGAATGGAACGGAGAAGCGGAGCCTTATAGTCGAGAGCCTCGCCTGTGTAAGAGATGAAGATGGTGGGAATGCAGAGCGTGTCGTCGATGATGAAGACGGGCGAAGTGGGGTCCCAAGCCGAATAGCCGCGAGCCTCGAAGGTGTTGCGGATGCCACCGTTCGGGAACGAGCTGGCGTCAGGCTCCTGCTGTACGAGCAGCTTGCCGGAGAACTCCTCTATCATGCCTCCCTTGCCGTCGTGCTCCACGAAGGCGTCGTGCTTCTCGGCTGTACCCTCGGTAAGAGGCTGGAACCAGTGTGTGTAGTGTGTCACGCCGTTCTCGTCAGCCCACTGCTTGATGCCTTTGGCGACAGCGTCAGCAATAGAGCGGTCGAGACGTGCTCCGTTGTCGATTACGTCGATAAGCTTTTCATAGACGTCGCGCGAGAGATATTTATACATCTTCGCACGGTTGAAAACGTTCTTGCCGAAGAACTCAGAGGGTCGTTCTATCGGTGCAAGCACTTCAAGGGGTTTCTTCTTGAAAGCTTCCGCTACAACCTCAAATCGTAAATTTGCCATTGTTATTCTCTTATTTTATTGTTGTTATTCTTTTTATTGTCTTGTTTGTCTTGTCTTATTTCTTTGCCATCCATTCACGGATGCGGCTCATCGCCTCCTCGCAGTCCTCGCGGTTGCCGAACGCGGTAAGGCGTACATAGCCCTCGCCGCTCGGTCCGAAGCCAACGCCCGGTGTGCAGACCACGCCTACGGCATAGAGCATCTGCTCGAAGAACTTCCACGAACCGACGCCGTCCGGCGTCTTCACCCAGAGATACGGGGCATTGCGTCCGCCGAACACCTCGAAGCCCATATCGGTGAGCGCCTTGTGCATGAGGTGGGCATTGTCCATATAGTAGTCGATGGTGGCACGTATCTGACGCTTGCCTTCCGGCGTGTAGATGGCTGCAGCGGCACGCTGCGAGATGTAGGACGTGCCGTTGAACTTGGTGGACTGGCGGCGGTCCCAGAGATGATTGAGCTCTACGCGGCGGGTGCCGTCAAGCGTGACAGCGGTAAGCTCCTTCGGTATGACGGTGTAGCCGCAACGCACGCCGGTGAATCCGGCTGTCTTCGAGTAGCTATGAAACTCGATGGCGCACTTGCGTGCTCCCTTAATCTCGTATATGGAGTGAGGAATGTCCGCATCGCGGATATACGCTTCGTAGGCAGCATCGTAGAAGATGATGGTGTCGTTGTCGAGCGCATAGCGCACCCACTTCTTCAGTTCCTCCTTCGGGAGCACTGTTCCCGTGGGGTTATTGGGATAGCAGAGATATATCATGTCAACACGATGGTCTGGTATCTGCGGCACGAAATTGTTCTCCGCCGTGCATGGCAGGTAGTTGACGTTGCTCCAGCGTCCGTTCTCCAGCACTCCGGCACGACCGCACATCACGTTAGAGTCGATGTATACGGGATAGATAGGGTCGGTCACGCCGATGGAATTGTCCCAACGTACTATCTCGCCGATGTTGCCCGTATCACTCTTCGCTCCGTCGTTGACGAACACTTCGGAAGGGTCAATCTTGACGCCGCGCGGAGCGAAGTCGTTCTTGACTATAGCTTCGCGAAGGAAGTCGTAGCCACACTCGGGGCCGTAACCGTGGAAAGAGGCTTTCGTAGCCATCTCGTCCACAGCCTTGTGCATTGCCTCGATGACAGCGGGGCAGAGCGGCTGCGTTACGTCACCTATGCCAAGACTGATGACACGCACCTGAGGGTGCGACACCTTGAAGGCATTAACCTTCTTGGCAATGTCGGCAAACAGATAATTGTCGGACAATTTCAGAAAATGCTCGTTTACTAATGCCATATCGTTAGATTATTTTTTTATCATGGGGAAAGCCTTATATTCAAGGCAATGCGATTTCTCCTTCAAACACAAAAGCCGCCGGACCTGTCATATAGACATGCCCGTCGGCTTCATTCCATTCAATGTTTAGTGTGCCGCCATCCATGATGATGGCAGAACGACGTGACGACCTTTCCTCAATGAAGGCAGCCACGGCTGTAGCGCAAGCGCCGGTTCCGCATGCCATAGTGATGCCGCTGCCACGCTCCCACACTCTTGTACGGATGGAGCCGTCGGGCATAACCTGGGCAAACTCAATGTTGCATCTCTGCGGAAAAGCCGCATCATTCTCCAAAATGGAGCCGAAACGAGCGATGTCGAGCGACTTGATGTCGTCAACAAAGCAGACAAAGTGAGGATTGCCCATAGACACGAAAGTGCCACGGAAGGTGCGGAAAGCTGCCGTAAGCGTATCGCCGGCAGTCTCGTCGTACTGTTCGGGAACGTGGAAGGCGGGCTTGAGCATGTCCACAGTGACACTCTCCACACTACCGTCCGTTCCTAAATGAAGATGAAGCGTCTTAACGCCTGACAATGTCTGGAGGCGCACCGACGTCTTCGTGGTAAGTCCTTTCTCATAGACATACTTGCCAATGCAGCGCGAGGCATTGCCGCACATCATGGCTTCAGATCCGTCAGCGTTGAAGATGCGCATGGAGAAGTCGGCGTCAACGCCCTCATCAGGATTGCCAATCAGAACAAGTCCGTCGCTGCCGATACCTGTATGGTAACGACTCCACGCAATGGATGCAGCAGAAGGGTCTGGGATGTCATAGCGAGTGGTGTCGACGTATATATAGTCGTTGCCTGCGCCATGCATCTTCGTGAATCTGACCATCTTGTCCATTGTCTTCATAATAATATAATATTGTGTTCTGAAGTTTATCCTTAAATCATGTTTTGTAAGACATTATGCAACGCCCGGAATGCGGACAAAAGCATAACGTAAGGCTCCTGATTTTCAGTCTTCTTTTTACCTTTTGACCTTAATTAGCCTTTTACGATTGCAAAATTATCATTGCAAAAGCAGTCAAAAGGGTGTATGCTTATCTTGATTTTTACTGAAAAGA
>ERZ1031746.845-NODE-845-length-10346-cov-8.917404_pt1 | contig 10346 bp, 8 predicted proteins | sample MGYA00518171_ERZ1031746 | MGnify/ENA primary metagenome ERZ1031746 (study PRJEB33719, sample SAMN04261238) | wastewater metagenome | biome: rural village; feature: human; material: feces | host: Homo sapiens | place: El Salvador | collected 2013-01-07 ...
TAGGTTTAAAAGAGGTATTCCCAAAAAGCGTTTTCGGGCAATACCTCTTTTGCTATTTTATAAAGTCAAGATATATTGCCCTATGTAGTCAACTAAATATAGGAAACTACACCCAAATTGTGGTTCTCGGTTTGGGCACTCGCTGCCCGCCTCGTGATCCCTCGTTGCTCATCTCTTGTTCACCAGTTCCCCATCACGTGTTCATCGAGGGACCGCTTGAAGGGCATAGCAGGAACTTCTCATGCATACTGAATACAAATCCACTTCGCAAAGAAGCGGTCGCTTACAAAATAACCATTAGGAGTCTTGCTTACCAACTGCTTATCCACCAATGCCTTCAACGCAGTTTTCACGCTGCTCGTAGCAGGAAGCTGATGGGATCTGATAAACTGCTGGCTCAAAGGCGAACTCACCAGTCCCTCTCGAGCTATTGCCAATAGAAGCAACTGCTGATTCTCCGTAAGCCAGGCACAATAGTTCTGATAAGCCATCGCCTGTTCATCTATCAACTCCTGAACCACCTCATCTACCAATGACTTCGTAATCTCAGAAGAACCATGCTCATAAATGCCATGCAATATTGCCTGCACATACCACGTTACACAATCCGACTGCTGATAGATATAAGAAAAGGTGGATTCATCTATTGACCTGTGCTGAGAGGACAGAAGACGATTGGCAAATTCCAAATACACCTGCTCTTCAATACAAGGCAAAGACAACACCAAAGAACTCTGGAAGAAAGGACGGTTGGCAGACAGAAACATCTCCTGCATCATGTGCTGCTGACTGCCAGAAAATACGAAATATACATTCGGCAAAAACTGGATATAAGAACGAATCATTGCCTCTACCCCATCCTCAGGATAGTTTAATATCTGCTGAAACTCATCTATGGCGATGTAGCAGCGCTTACCTGACTGCTTCAAATACTCAAATATTCGCTTTAAACTCTCCTTACCCTCACTCGGCTTTAAATCTAAAGAAAAAGTAGGAATTCCTGTCAGTTCATCTATCGTCAAAGTAGGTCGCCAACTACTAAAGAACTCCTGAACTTTACGAAGGGTCGATTGAGAAACCGTATCAAGTTTTCCAATGATTTCAGAAGCCATGATTTGCACCATTTGCTCCAGGTTTTTGGTGGCAAAAATGTCGAGATAGAAACATTTCACCCCTTCATATTGCTCCTCCATCTGATGGAAGACATGATGTATCAAGCCCGTCTTGCCCATACGACGAGGGGCGACAAGCGTGATGTTACGCTCATTATGCAGCGTAGAAATCATCTTCTCGGTTTCTTTCTGGCGGTCACAGAAATACTCTGCTCCCTTATAACCATACACAACAAAAGGATTGTTCAATGTTGCCATATCTCATCATTATTCATTACACAAATAACCATTGCGCTTTTTACGCAACGCAAATTACGCAATAAAAAACGAGATAGCCAAATGTTTTCGAGATTTTTAATAATAATTACACGAAAACTGACTGCTTCAAATACGTTCTATCTCGGGGTGCGCTCTATTTTCAATACCTGATCACAATAATCTACTACGGCAGGGCGATGCGTGATGAAGATAACGGTCTTATCATGCGAAGCCAAGATATTCTGAAGGAGTTGACGCTCGGTTTCTGGATCCAATGCACTCGTAGCCTCATCAAAAAGCATGATGCTGCGATTGCGCAACAGACTTCGGGCTATGGCAATACGCTGTGCCTGTCCTTCACTCAAACCTCCTCCCTGCTCGCTGCAAACCGTATCGAGTCCTTGTGGCAATTCCATCACAAAGTCGGCACAACTCGTATGCAAGGCTGCCTGCATCTCCTCATCAGTAGCATTCAACTTGCCTAATCTCAGATTATCACGGATGGTTCCACTCATCAGGGTATTGCCCTGAGGAACATATACGAAGTTGCAACGGTGGCGAGGCGACAGTTCTCCCTGCTTTTTCGACGAATGATAAATCTCAACTTTTCCATGCTGAGGACGGAGCAAGGCCAAAAGCAGACGGATAAGCGTAGTTTTTCCTGCACCCGTTTCTCCCAAAATAGCCGTACAGCTGCCCGGACGGAAATCAAAACTCAGATGATTGATGATATTCGTCTTGTCCAATGGCTGGTTCTGATACAAGATTTTTTCCTCAGGAGAAGCCTCAGCCAACTTATAACTGTAGCAGACATCCTGCAATCGGATGCCGCAAGGCGAAGGAATCAGGATTGGCTCTCCCTGTTCCTCCAGCGGATTTTCCTCCAGTTCCATCAGTCGCTCTGCTGCCGTAAAGACACTCACGAAGGCAGGAACCAACTTGGTAAGGTTTCTTGCCGGAACCTGTATCTTATTGACCAACTGCAGGAAAGCCGTCATGCCTCCGAAGCTCAGACTGCCGGCACTCATACGAATGGCCGCCCAAAGGAAAGCCACGAGATAACCTAAGGCAAAACCGAAGTTGACTATCAGATTACTGAACACGCTAAACATCGTACGCTTCACCACGTGTCCACGCAATTCCTTCTGTGTATTCTCAAGTTTATCCACCATCGCATCATCCTTCTCCAAGGTCTTGATGAGCATACGATGCTGGATAGTTTCCTGCAGCACACTCTGCACCTTACTGTCTGAATCACGCACCTGGCGGGTCAGTTGGCGCATCTTTCCCACATAGATTTTGGAGAAAGCCAAGAAAATCGGAATCATGATGACGATAACGATAGAGAGCACCTTGTCCATCGAGAAAAGATAGAAGAAGGCACCGAGAAACATCGCTAATACGCTCAGCGTATTCGGGATGGTCTCCGTCAGGAAATTCACCACATTGCTCACGTCCGTCTCCAGTCGGTTGAGCACATCTCCCGAATGCATCTTTTCCCTACCGTGCCATTCAGAACGGAGGATACGGTCGAGCATGCGCTGCTGCATACGGTTTTGCGCCTTGATGCCCAAGAGATTACGAATCCAGATGGAAGAAACATTCAGGGCGAAGTCGGCAAGAATCAGGAAGCCCATGAGAGCAACAGCCCAATAAATATCGCCTTCCACCACATGAGATGCAACATCTATGGCACGCTTAACCGCCCAAACCTGTGCCAGACTCACTCCCACCGAGAGCAAACCCACGGAAGCATTGAGGACAGCCTGCAACTGGTTGCCCCGCCATGCCTGCCAAAGCCAAATCAGCAAGGTCTTGGCATCATACTTAAACTTTGGAACCTTGAATATTTTCATCCATCTAAGCATTTGAATTCTTCACTCTTCGTTCTTCACTCTTCACTTAAATTCATCTCTCCCTCTGGTCAGCGCCCCACATCAGTTTCTCTCTCAGCGTAGAGAAATAACGCTGGTTGCGCTGCTTCACGATTTTGATAGAATGCGCAGCTTTGCGGATGACGAGACTAGTTTCCTCCGTCATGCGCTCACTTCTACCATCGATAGCCACGAGATAATTATGACTGCGACTCTCAATGTCCAGTTGAATTTCAGCCGTATCATTGATGACAATAGGACGGATATTCAGACTGTGCGGAGCAACAGGAGTGAGACAGAGACTTCCACTCTGCGGGATGATGATAGGTCCGCCATTGGAGAGATTATAGGCAGTAGAACCCGTAGGCGTGGTAACGATCAGACCATCCGCCTGATAGGTAACCAAGAATTCCCCATCCACATGAGTACGGATGGAAATCATGGAAGCATCATCACGCTTCAAAACGGCAATATCATTGAGGGCAAAAGGATTGCCAGCCAATACGCCGCCCCTCGCCTCTACCTGAATGACCGCATGTTCCTCTATCTGGCATTCCCCAGCATAAAGGCTGTCCAGTGCAGTCTCTATTTCGCTTGGCAACACATCAGCCAGGAATCCCAATCGGCCCATGTTGATACCGATGATAGGAGTCCCCTTCGCTCCCACCTTGCTGGCAGCCTTGAGGAAGGTTCCGTCGCCGCCCATGGAGATGACGTAATCCACATCGAAGTTGTAATCCTCGAAGACACCCGCCACCTTCACATCCAGATGGAGGTCGCGCACGAGAAAGTCGTAATAAGCATTTTCCACATAGATCTCAGCCTTCTTCTTTTCCAGAAAAGCCAGGATAGTTTCGATGGAAACCGACTTCTTAGCCTGGTATTCATTGCCAAATATTGCAAATTTCAAATGTTGTCCTGCCATTTGTTTTGTCATTTCAATTATTATTGTTACTTTTGCAAAGGTAATAATATAAATCGAATTATTCAACAAAAAAGATAAAATTATGGCAAAGGTATATGAATTTCTTGCCAATGGCTTCGAGGAAATCGAAGGTTTGGCTCCTGTTGACATCCTCCGCAGAGGGGGCGTAGATATCAAGACGGTCAGCGTTACCGGTAGTGAATTTGTGGAAACTTCCCACGGAGTTACCATCAAGGCCGACCTCCGTTTCGAGGATGTTGAGAGTTTTGAAGATGCCGATATGCTGATGATTCCTGGTGGAATGCCGGGCAGCACCAACCTCAATGAGCACGAGGGAGTACGCCAGGCACTCATCGCCCAGCACAAGGCAGGCAAACGTGTTGGTGCCATCTGCGCAGCTCCTATGGTATTGGCCAGCACAGGCATCCTCGACGGCAAGAAAGCTACCTGCTATCCTGGTTTCGAACAGTATTTCGATGCCAGCACAGAATATACAGGCACCCTCTTCCAGGAAGATGGCAATGTGATTACAGGTGAAGGTCCTGCAGCCACCCTTCCTTATGCCTACCAGATATTGAGTTATTTCGTGAGCAAGGAAACCGTGGCTGCCCTGCAGGACGGAATGATGTATGATCATCTCATGAAGAGCAAGTAAAAAGAAAAATATGGATTACGTAATTATAGTAGCCGGGGGCAAAGGTCTCCGCATGGGAAGTGAGATTCCCAAGCAGTTCTTGCCAGTAGCAGGCAAGCCTATCCTGATGCGCACCATCGAGCGCTTTCATGAATACGATGAGCATCTGAATATTATCTTGGTATTGCCGGAGAGCCAGCAGGAATACTGGCACCAGCTCTGCGAGGAGCATCATTTCGATATCAAACATCAGATTGCCAATGGTGGCGACACCCGCTTCCAGTCTTCGAAAAACGGACTTGCACTCATCCCCGATGGAGAGGACGGTGTGGTAGGAATCCATGATGGTGTGCGCCCATTCGTCTCTACCGACGTCATCAGCGAATGCTACGAGACGGCACGCGAGGAATATGCAGCCATCCCTGTCTATGCGGTGACTGAAACCCTGAGATATATTGACAAGCGTGGCGGTGGCAAGAATGTGCTCCGTGATGATTATCGCATCGTGCAGACTCCACAGACCTTTGACATCAGTTTGGCAAAACAGGCCTTCAACCAGGGTTACAAGGAACAGTTTACCGACGATGCATCCGTTGTAGAAAGTCTCGGCTGTCAGGTAGCGATGGTGGATGGAAATCGAGAGAACATCAAGATCACCACCCCATTCGACATCAAGATCGCTGAAGCATTGTTATCAGAATAAGAACAAGAGAATTCTTCTCTCTTCACTTAAAAATATGAGTAGTATTTTAGACCAAGACATCATGTTCCTGCCCGGCGTAGGACCCAAAAAGAAAGAGATACTGAGCAAGGAGCTCGGTATCAGCTCCTATGGTGACTTGCTGGAATACTACCCTTATAAATATGTAGATCGTTCGAGGATTTTCCACATCAGCGAACTCACCCCCGACATGCCTTATGTCCAGATCAAAGGCCGAATACTAAGTTACGAGGAGTTTGATACTGGCAAACGCAACAAGCGTCTTGTTGCCCATTTCTCCGATGGCTTCGGCGTGGTCGATTTAGTCTGGTTCCGCAGTTCCCAGTACATTCTCAAGACCTATCATGTAGGTACCGAATACATCGTCTTCGGCAAACCAGCCCTCTTTGGCGGCCGCTACCAGTTTGCCCATCCAGACATGGATGATGCCAGCAACCTGCAGATTTCTGAAATGGGAATGCAACCTTTCTATAATACCACCGAAAAGATGAAGAAGTACGGATTCTCCTCCCGCACCATTGAGAAGCTCACCAAGACTTTGGTAGGACTGCTTCCTCAATTGCCCGAGACATTACCCGACTCCATCACCTCCCGCCTGCATCTGATTTCCCGCGATGAAGCCTTCCGCTTCATCCACTATCCGCATACCCATCAGGAGATGCAGAAAGCACAGGTGCGACTCAAGTTTGAGGAACTCTTCTATGTGCAACTTAATATATTAAGGTACGCGAGCGACCAGCGGCGCAAATATCGTGGCTACATCTTCAACCGAATCGGCGACATCTTCCATGATTTCTATGCCCACCATCTTCCTTTCGAACTCACGGGCGCACAGAAACGGGTGATGCATGAAATCCGTGCCGATATGTGCTGCGGCCGACAGATGAATCGGTTGCTGCAGGGCGACGTGGGTTCTGGTAAAACCCTCGTGGCGCTGATGGCCATGCTCATCGCCCTCGACAATGGTTATCAGGCCTGTCTGATGGCTCCTACCGAAATCCTTGCCGAACAGCACTTGCAGACCATCCGTGAATTTCTCAAGGGGATGGACATCCGGGTGGAACTGCTCACGGGTATGGTGAAGGGAAAGAAGCGCAAGGAAGTGCTCGATGCTCTGATACGTGGAGATGTCCAGATATTGGTGGGCACACATGCCATCCTCGAAGACCCCGTGATGTTCGCCCATCTCGGCGTAGCAGTCATCGACGAGCAGCATCGCTTCGGAGTTGCCCAGCGTGCCCGCCTATGGGCAAAGAGCGAGAATCCGCCTCATGTATTGGTGATGACCGCCACGCCTATCCCGAGAACCTTGGCAATGACCATCTATGGCGATCTCGACGTGAGTGTGATAGACGAACTTCCGCCAGGTAGAAAACCCATCCAGACTTTGCATAAGTTTGACAACCAGTTGACCAGCCTCTACCAGAGCATCCGCCGTCAGATCAATATGGGCAGACAGGTTTATATCGTCTTCCCGCTGATCAAGGAGAGCGAAAAGAGCGACCTCAAGAACTTAGAGGAAGGATTTGAAACGCTGAAGGAAGCCTTCCCGGAGTTCCGCCTCAGCAAGGTACACGGACAGATGAAACCGGCAGAGAAGGAAGAAGAAATGGAGCATTTCGTGAAGGGCGAGACGCAGATATTGGTAGCCACCACCGTGATAGAAGTGGGTGTGAATGTGCCCAATGCCTCCGTGATGGTTATCCTCGATGCACAGCGCTTCGGACTTGCCCAACTCCACCAGCTCAGAGGCAGAGTGGGACGAGGTTGCGACCAGAGTTACTGCATCCTCGTCACCAGCTATAAGTTGTCGGAGGAAACCCGCAAACGCATTGATATCATGTGTGATACGAACGATGGATTCCGCATCGCCGAAGCCGATCTCAAGTTCAGAGGACCGGGCGATTTGGAAGGAACCCAACAGAGCGGAATGGCTTTCGACCTGAAGATAGCCAATATTGCAAGAGACGGACAGATTGTACAGTTGGCACGCACAGAAGCACAGACCATCATCGATGCCGACCCACATTGCAACCTGCCTCAGAATGCCCTGCTCTGGAACCGACTGAAAGAAATGAAGAAAACCCATATCAATTGGGCTGCAATCAGTTAGGGAAACCATGACCGGGATTAAAAAAGAGGATTAAAAAGAGAATAACTGAGAAAGAAATCAGAGATAAAAAGGAATCAAGAGATGAAGGAGAAAAACAATATAGAAGAAGGCTTCCTTTTTGATGCAGAAGAAATCGGAAAGCAGGAAACGGACACACAGACATCAGAAGGCACAGAGTCCACAGATGCCCCTCTCCGTAGAGGAAGAAAGCGCTCCATGGTGACGGAAGACAGACCGCCCCTCACGCCAGAACAGATGAGAGAACTTCTGGAAGGCATCACGGAGATAGAGACAGCTACAGGCATCCGATACATCCGTATCCACCTCACAGCCAAGATGGTGATAGGCATCCGGGAAAGTTCCGGCAAGGAGTTCACCATCAATCTCGGTGAACTGTATCAGGCCTATCAGAAATGCCTCCGCTTTACAAGTCCGGAAGTCAAGCGAATCATCTTTATGGGTCACTCTCCCGCCGTCACCCTGCTGCGAATGCTGAAAGAAAAAGCACAGAATTTATCGTGAAAAAACGATAAAGGCTTCATGAGGGAATGAAACAGGCTTCATGAGGAAACGAAAGTAATTTCAATAGAAAATGCAAATACTTTCATAAGAAGCCTGCATAATTTTGCAAAAACAGAATACTGTAAAATTGATTTAAATCAAAAAGCGCTTCTTCTTAACAAAAGTTAAACATCAACTTTTCGCGTTAAATATCCCCTTATTCGTGTTAATGGCCTTGGCAGACTGGAATATTTTTCATATATTTGCAAAGTCTATTTAACAAAGTCACGCACATAAGGGGTTTTTACTTAGGTGTTTTGTAGTGGAATTTCATTTATGATTTCATTTCAATGGTGACGAACCTAAAAAAGAATATTAATTAAAAAGTATGAGTTTAAAAAAGAAAATAAAGAAGATTTCCGTAGTGGCATTGTTGGCGTTAACAACCGTGCCGTCATTTGGTCAAGACTTGCTTGCCCGTCAAGCACCAGTTGACCATCGCATGAAGTCGATAGACACATTAGCAGTATCTCATTATCGAATGATGGAAGATAGAGAGAATCCTTCAGCAGAGTTGTATCAGGATTTCTCCAACAAGTATGCTCACCGCCGGACTGCGCTTCCTGAGCACTTCCGTATCGACCTCCGTCATTTCTGCATGCCAACTCCAAGTCGCGTTGTCACAAGTAACTTCGGTTACCGTGCAAGCTTTGGCCGCCAACATAAAGGTATGGACATCAAGGTTTATATTGGCGACACAATCCGCGCTGCCTTCTCAGGCAAAGTTCGCATCGTAAGATATGAAGGTGGTGGTTATGGTAAGTACATCGTAATCCGTCACAATAATGGTTTGGAGACCATCTACGGTCACCTCTCTAAGCAGCTCGTTTCTGAGAACGAGGAGGTAAGAGCAGGCGATGTGATTGGTTTGGGAGGTAATACAGGTCGTAGTACCGGTTCTCACCTTCACTTCGAGACTCGTCTTTGCGGTGTAGCCCTCAACCCAGCGTTGATGTTCGATTTCCGCAATCAGGACGTTACTGGCGATTTCTACGATTTCCGTCGCGACTCTTACGAGCGTGAGTCTGCAGATGCCAATGCAGCTCGTGGCAAGATTGGTAATGGTGGTTACACCCGTGAGCAGGTTAATGGTGGCGAAGTGGGCAGATACAATGCCAACGCTGGTGGCGAGAAGCTTTACCACAAGGTTAAGTATGGTGAGACTCTGAATTCCATCGCCGAGAAGCGTGGTGTAACAGTAGATCAGATTTGCCGCCTCAACGGTTACAAGAAGGATAAGAAGCTGACTCCAGGTCAGATTATCCGCTACTCTTAATCTTAGGACTTTACAACAATACTTTTTCAATAACAACCATAAAGCAGGAATCTCTGGGAGGAGGTTCCTGCTTTTTTCGTTATATAATCATTTCAGGAGAGGCTAACGTTAATGTTGTTGAAAAAAAGAGAGAATAGGTTGTATTTTCAATAGAAAATATTACTCCAGAATCTCCAAACGATTTTGGTTTTAAAAAGAAGAATCCCCAAATTTTTTTGGCCAAATACCAGAAGAATCCCCAAATCTTTTTGATCAAATACCAGAAGAATCCCCAAATCTTTATACCAAAATAGCGGGAAATGCTACAAAAACGGAAATTTGAAAAGCGAAACGAGAAAAGCCCTTCACCCTTCACCATATCAGCATAAACATCTGATAAACAAGTACTTACAAGCACAATAACTTAAAATCACCCTTCACCACCCTTCACCACCCTTCATCTCAATCTAAAAGACGCATTTAGCCTAAAAACCTACTATGAAGGCTGAAATTGGTCGTTTATTAAGGTAAACTCTGGTCTTAATAGACGACTGTATAGACTCATAAGATGAAGCTAAATCAGAAATAATATGTATATATTTTTCATAACCAACTAAATTTCAAATCTAACGAATAACCAGTCAATCGTAGCTAATAAAGGGCTAAAAACGGCAAAAAAGTAAGCGGCTCCGCGTTTATACCATTGTAGCTTTCTCGTTTGTTCGTACCTTTGCACCATAATTTTTTAATTGCATGAATTATGACAACAAACGAACGTTTTGAGAAGGCTTGGAATTCCTTCTTAATCTATTTGAATCGAAATCCAAAGGCTCACCTGACTTGTATATACTAATTTAAAAGTGTACCACTTTCTAATTAAAAAGTGTACCACT
>ERZ1031746.847-NODE-847-length-10305-cov-3.831610_pt1 | contig 10305 bp, 9 predicted proteins | sample MGYA00518171_ERZ1031746 | MGnify/ENA primary metagenome ERZ1031746 (study PRJEB33719, sample SAMN04261238) | wastewater metagenome | biome: rural village; feature: human; material: feces | host: Homo sapiens | place: El Salvador | collected 2013-01-07 ...
AAACATATTTGTTGAGTTTAGTTTCTAGATACGATATAATAAATTCGCTATGATAAGAAAGAGTACACAGATTATCTATTTCTTAGAGAGAAACTGGCTGGTGTAAAGTTTCAAATAGACCTGTGGAATACACCTTGGAGCTTCAATTTTGACGTATACCTGCGTTAAAGGTTTAAGTGCATACAAAAAATATTTTGTATGAAGTAAGGTGGTACCGCGATCAAATCGTCCTTATTGGGCGATTTTTTTTATTTTCAGGGAGGACAAAATGGAATTATTTGAAGAATTGAAATGGCGTGGTCTTGTTGACAACGTCACAAGTGAAGAAGTGGAAGATGTTATTAATAATGGGGAAGTCACATTTTATATTGGTACAGATCCAACAGCGGATAGTTTACACATTGGACACTATTCATCATTATTGATGGCAAAACGTTTAGAAAAACATGGACACCACCCAATTATGTTGGTTGGTGGAGCAACTGGATTTATCGGTGATCCAAAGGCTACTGGAGAAAGAAGCATGTTGACTAGTGAAGTATTAAAGTCAAATTATGATGCATTGCATGCACAAATCTCTAAATTATGGGGCTTTGACATGGTAAATAACTTAGATTGGACAAAAGACATCACGATCATTGATTTCTTGCGTGATTATGGAAAATTATTCAATGTGAACTATATGTTGAATAAAGAAACAGTAAAAAAACGTTTAGATTCAGGAATTAGTTATACAGAATTTTCTTATATGATTCTTCAATCTTTAGACTTCTTAAATCTTTACCAAACAAGAGGTTGTACAATGCAGATTGGTGGACAGGATCAATGGGGAAATATCACTTCTGGTTTGGAATTGATTCGTAAAAAATGTGGTGCCGATGTAAAATGTTATGGCTTAACAATGCCACTCATCACAAAGGCAGATGGAACTAAATTTGGTAAGAGTGAAACGGGAACTGTTTGGTTGGATCCTAAAAAGACATCTCCTTATGAACTATACCAATTCTTGTTTAATACAGATGATTCAAAGGTTATTGAATATTTAAAGAAATTAACATTCTTAACAAAAGAAGAAATTGATGCTTTAGAAGTATCTTTAAAAGAAGATGCTGGAAGACGTGAAGCACAAAAGAAATTGGCAGAAGAAGTGGTTCGTGATTTACATGGTGAGGAAGGTTTAGAATCGGCTTTAAAAATCACAAATGCCTTATTTAGAGGTCAATTAAATGATTTGGATGAACAACAACGTTTAGATGCGGTTAAAAATATGGATAAAGTTGATCAAGAAGCTGGAAAATCTTTAATTGATGTTTTAGTGGAGGCTAAGATTGCTTCGAGTCGTCGTGAAGCTAGAGAATGGATCAAAGGAAATTCCATTAGCTTAAATGGTGTCAAAGTCAATGATGAAACATTAGTTATTGATTCTACGCAAGCCTATGTATCAAACTATGTAATCATTCGTCGTGGTAAGAAAAGATATTATTGTTTAAATTTGAAATAAAAATAAAAATACGTGGTTAGACATTTTTGCCTTGCCACGTATTTCTTTTTACCATTAACTTATCAATTTCATTTGTCACAATCGTTTTTTTGATTGTCCATTTTGGTTCAATCAAATCTTTCGCAATACCATCCCCTGTTAATCGTTCAATGATAATTTCTTGTGGTAATAATTCCAATTGATCGACTACAATATCGACATATTCTTCTAAGGTTAGAATATGAAATGGATGTTCTTTATATTCTTTTGCCATTTGTGTGCCCTCTATTAAATGCAGCATATGGATCTTAATCGCATCTATAGGATGTTTGGAAATCTGTTTAACCGTTTCTAACATGTCGGATTTTGTTTCATTTGGTAAACCATTAATAATATGTACACATGTTTTTATATTTGTCGATTTTAATTTATCTAACCAATCAAACACAATTTGTGTACTATGTTTACGATTACATCTTTCCATTGTCTTTTCATGTATACTTTGAAGGCCGAGTTCTAGCCAGACTTCTTTGTTTTGACTATTTAAATAGTCTATGATTTCATCACTTAAACAATCGGCACGAGTTGCAATCGCAACTCCAGGAATGTCTGGATTTTTAAAGAAAGGGTCATATATTTTCTTCAAGATAGGGAGTGGAGCATATGTATTGGAATAGCTTTGAAAATACGCAAATCCAATACAATCCGGCCATTTATTTTGCATGCGCTTTAAGCCTTCTTTATATTGTTTCTGCAACGAATCATCAAAACATAGAATACTATCGCCTGAACCCATACTGGAACAGAAAGTACATCCACCGCTTCCTTTTGTTCCATCGCGATTTGGACAGGTAAAACCTGCATTTAATGGAATCTTAGCCACTTTTTGATGGTATGTATTACGAAAATAGTAATTGATTGTTTGGTATCTTTTATTGTCATTTGAATAAGGATAAGGATTATTCATTGTATCACCCAAAGCATTGTAACATAAAAAGAAACTGCGTGTGCAGTTTCTTATAGTTCTCTACCAACTACTTTGGCAATGGCTTTACCTTTTTTAACAAGTTTGGCATAGCGTTTAGGTTTTAAGCTTTGGGCTCCATCACTCCAAGCATTTTCTGGATCATCATGCACTTCAATGATCAATCCATCTGCTCCAGCTGCAATAGCGGCTAAAGATAAAGATTCAATTAATTTATAATCTCCAGCTGCATGACTTGGATCAATGATAATAGGTAAGTGTGTTCTTTCTTTAATAATGGGTACAACACTTAAATCTAATGTATTACGTGTATAGGTTTCAAAAGTACGAATACCACGTTCACAGAAGATGACATTTGGATTTCCTTCGGACATAATATATTCAGCTGCCATGATCCATTCTTGAATCGTAGCACTCATACCTCGTTTTAATAAGATTGGTTTTTTTGTTTTTCCTACAGCTTTTAATAAGTCAAAGTTTTGCATATTGCGAGCACCAATCTGAATGATATCTACATTTTCAACGAATTCATCCAAATGTTCTGCGCTCATAAGTTCAGATACAATAGGAAGTTTTGTTTCTTGTCTAGCCTTTACCATGGCCATAATTCCAGCTGTTCCCATACCTTGGAAAGCGTATGGACTTGTTCTTGGTTTATAAGCGCCACCTCTTAACATATCAGCGCCTGCTGCTTTTACTTCTTTGGCAATACGACAGATTTGTTCTTCTCCTTCAACAGAACATGGGCCTGCAATCATGACAATTTTTTTGCCGCCGATTTTAATACTATTTACATCCACCATGGTATCTTCTGGATGGAACATACGATTGGCCAATTTATAAGGTTGGGCAACACGTTGTACGTTATATACAATGGGGTTTGCCATAACGCTTTTTTCATCTACGATACTTGTATCTCCAACTAAACCAAAGACATTGTAGTTATCGCCTTGGATCATTGTGACTTGAAGATCCATTCCTTCGAATTTGTGAATTAATTTGTCGACATCGTGTTTTGGTGCATTCTTCTTTAAAGTAATAATCATAGTAATATCCTTCTTTCCATTTGTGAGTAACAAAAAAGCATTAACCGTTCGAATTGTTAATGCTTAAAAGCCCTAATAAAAATACCATTCTGTTTTGATTGGTTCTATTAGGGCTATCTAAAGTAAAAGTAAAAATATGTAGATTGAATGTTCATGTTAATCACCTGTGTATACTATAGCTTAATCCTTGAAAATGTGCAAGTTATTTTCTGAAAATAGTTACATTTTACTTGTCAACCTTCTTGGCAAAGTTGGTTATATTTTTGTCATTTCTTGTCGAAAAGTGTAAAACAAAATAAAAGTGTTATAATCTAAGTAGCAATAGAAATCATATAGGAGGTACATAATATGAAAGTCAATATTGTAGGAAAAAACATCACAGTCACTGAAGGAATCTCAGATAAGATCCATAAAAAATTAGATGTTTTAACAAAGTACTTCATTATTAGTGAGGATGATGTAGCTAACGTTTTAGTTCGTACATATCCTACAAAACAAAAAATTGAAGTTACAATCCCAACGCGTTATGCGATTCTTCGTGCGGAGGTTGTAGACGATGATTTATATGCAGCTATCGATCTCGCTGTAGATAAATTGGAAGATCAAATTCGTAGAACAAAAACACGTTTAACACGTAAAAATAAAGAATCACTTGCCGAAGCTTTCTTAGATCATGAATTATTCAATGATGAAGAAGTAGATGATGATGAAGTTGTTCGTACTAAATCAATCGTTCCAAAAGAAATGAGCTTGGATGAAGCTATTATGAAGATGGAATTATTAGGACATGATTTCTTCATTTATACAGATGATGAAACAAACAAAATTGCCGTTTGCTACAAACGTCATGATGGTGGATACGGATTAATTGAAACTGAATAATATGTAAAAAGGCATGTCAAATTGGCATGTCTTTTAATTGGAAATAAAAAAAAGAATATAAGTTTGAATAAGTTATTCTTTGTGCTATAATTATGTTCGTTAAGGAGGTTTTTCCCATGGGATTTATGGATAAAGTAAAAGACTTCGTTGCTCCAATCGAAGAAGAAGACGATTATCAAGAAGCACCACAAGCTGAAAAGGTAGAAGAAGTAGAACCTCAAAGTCGTTATGAGAGACCAAAAGCTCGTACGAACGCAACTTCTTTGAATTCGAATACAAAAATGGTATTGTTTGAACCAAGAAGCTTTGGAGAAGCTGAAGAAGTAGGACAACGTTTAAAAGAAGGTCGTGCTGTTGTAGTTAACTTACATAAGCTAGATCGTGACTATGCACAACGTACTATTGATTTTTTAACAGGTGTTGTTTATGCACTTGATGGTAAAATTCAGAAAATTGGTCAGAACGTAATTTTATGTTCTCCAGCTGAAATTGGTGTACAAGGAACTATTTCATTAGGAAGTCCTGATGACTTCGAAGATGAAGATTAATAATTACTTTTAATGAGCTCATTTATGGTAGGTCATGAGGTGTTTATTTCGCAGATGAAAGATCAAATTCGTATCTTTCAAAAACAAAATAGGCGGATCATGACCTATTTTTTATCGATTTCTGAACAAGCCATTCTTCAAAACATGGTCCCTAAAAATATATGTGTCGTTTTTGATGGTGGGTACGAGAATGCAGAAAGAAAGATCGCATGTTTTATACCGGAAGGCTATGAAGGTTTTAGTGATTGTGTCTGTCTTCATGCCACATACAATTCAAAATTCAAAACATTGACACATTCCGATTTATTAGGTTGTTTAATGCATTCGGGTATTGAAAGAAGTGTCATTGGAGATTTGATTGTACAAGAAGATGATCTGTATATATTTTGTAAGGAAAAGATTTCAAAATATATTATCGATAATTGTACGCAGATTGGTAAGTGTACAGTTCATTTTGAAGTGTGTTTGGATTATGAAATCATAAAAAATAATAAACAAGAAATACGTGTTATGTGCAGCAGTTTACGTTTAGATAGTGTAGTTGCGCAATTGTCGCATTGTTCTAGAAGTGAAGCATTAAAAAAGATTCATGCAGGATTTGTGAAAGTTAATGATGTGGTACTTGAACAAAATTTACAATTGTGCAATAATGATTTTGTGTCAATCAGAAAAACGGGTCGATTCCAGTTTAAAGAGGTTGTTTCAACTACTAAAAAGGGAAGACTTGTTTTGAACTTTGATCAATATATCTAGCTAAGATAAAGACACGCCTTTATTCGTTATGATTGTAGAGAGCAATGAAGTTTTTGGTGAAACATTGTATGAATAAGAATTTAGGTATCCCTTTTGAGCTGATCTTACGAAATTACAGTAGTTTGATCCGGGTGAACCGTTATCTCATGAAAGTGCATAGTGAAAACTATGAAGTAAGGTGGTACCGCGTGTTTATTACGTCCTTTTTAAGGGCGTTTTTTTATTTTGAAAAGGAGATAAAGTATGGACTACAAAGAAACTCTTCATATGCCTAAAACGGCATTTGAAATGCGTGGAAATTTGACTAAAAAAGAGCCTGGTTTCCAAAAACGCTGGCAAGATGAAAAATTGTATGAAAAGATGTTAGAAAGAAGAGAAGGAGCAGAATCATTTGTATTACATGATGGTCCTCCTTATGCCAATGGGGATATCCACTTAGGACATGCCTTAAATAAAGTGTTAAAAGATGTAATTGTAAAATCTCACTTTATGGAAGGATACAAAACACCATATATTCCAGGATGGGATACTCATGGTTTACCAATTGAAACAGCTGTTACTAAATTGGGGTATGACCGTAAAAAAATGGGAATTGCTGAATTTAGAAAAATCTGTTATGACTATGCTTTAAAGCAAGTAGCTAATCAAAAAGCAGGATTCTTAAGCTTAGGATCAATTGGAGATTATGATCATCCTTATATCACTCTTCAAAAGGGTTTTGAAAAACACCAAATCGAAATCTTTGGAAAGATGGCTATGAAAGGTTTGATCTACAAAGGATTAAAACCAGTGTATTGGTCACCAAGTAGTGAATCCGCTTTAGCGGAGGCAGAAGTTGAATATAAAGATGTTAAGAGTCCAACGATTTATGTTAAATTTGCCGTTAAAGACGGAAAAGGTGTATTGGATACAGATTGCAACTTCGTCATTTGGACAACAACACCTTGGACAATTCCTGCAAACTTAGGAATCAGTGTAAACCCTGATTTTGATTATTCATTAGTGGATACAGAAAAGGGTAAATTGATTATGCTTTCAAGCATGGTTGAAGAATTGTGTGATAAGTTTGAAGTTGAAAAACGTGATGTTTTAAAGACTTTCAAAGGTAAAGAATTCGAATATATTACTTGTACTCACCCATTATATCCAGAAAGAGAAAGTTTATTGATGTGTGGAGATCACGTAACAGCCGATGCTGGTACTGGATGTGTTCATACAGCACCTGGATTTGGTGTAGATGACTTTAATATTGGTATGAAATATGGTTTACCAGTATATTGTAACGTAGATGCACAAGGATGCATGATGGATGATGTAGGCGAATGGCTTGCAGGTCAATATGTGGAAGATGCCAATAAGACAGTTACTCAAAAATTAGATGAATTGGGTGTATTATTAAAACTTCAATTCATCACGCACTCATACCCACATGACTGGCGTACTAAAAAGCCAATTATTTTCCGTGCTACAACACAATGGTTTGCGTCAATTGATCAAATCCGTGATGAATTATTAGAACAAATTCACTCTGTATCTTGGGTACCTGCCTGGGGTGAACAACGTATGCACAATATGATTGCCGATCGTAATGACTGGTGTATTTCACGTCAACGTGCTTGGGGTGTTCCAATTCCAATTGTTTATGGTGAAGATGATACTCCAATCATGGATCAAGCAATCTTCGATCATGTTGCCAAATTAGTTGGTGAATATGGATCAAACGTTTGGTTTGAAAGAGATGTTAAAGATTTATTACCAGAAGGATATACAAATGAACATTCACCAAATGGTATCTTCCGTAAAGAAACGGATACTATGGATGTTTGGTTTGACTCAGGATCAAGTCATACTGGAGCTATGATGGATCGTGGCTTAGGTTATCCTGCAGATTTATATTTTGAAGGTAGTGACCAATATCGTGGATGGTTCAACTCAAGTTTGATCGTAGGTACTGCTGTTCATGGTAAAGCTCCATACAAACAAGTATTATCACATGGTTTCGTTATGGATGAAAAGGGCGTTAAGATGTCTAAATCACAATGGAATGCCGTTGCACCTAGTGAAATCACTAAGAAATATGGTGCAGATATCTTACGTTTATGGGCATGTAGTGTAGATTATCAAGCGGATGTTTCAATGGGTCAAAAAATCTTGAAACAGGTGAGTGAAAACTATCGTAAAGTACGTAATACATTGCGTTTCTTAATGGCAAACTTAGATGATCAACAATTTACTGCAAAAGATTGTGTAAACTTCAATGAATTAAGTGAATTGGATCAATATATTTTAACCGAATTAAAGGATGCTGTAGATTTCTGTAGAAAAGCTTATAATGAATATCGTTTCTCTGATGTTGTTACATATTTGACAAACTTAATGACGAATGAATTATCAGCTTATTACTTAGATTACACGAAGGATATTCTTTATATTGAAAAAGAAGATGCACCAGTTCGTCGTCAAGTTCAAACTGTACTTTATAATGCCGTTGAAGTGATGACTAAATTGTGGGCTCCAATCTTGGCTCATACTTGTGAAGAAGTTAATGACTATATGCACTTTGATGAAGAAAGTATTCACTTAACTACATTTAAAGATCTTGAATTAGATTTTGATGTTGAAAAGATCAAAGCGGATATGGAAGAATTATTCAAAGTTCGTAAGGATGTCTTCAAAGCATTAGAAAATGCACGTGCTCAAGGTTTAATCGGTAAATCATTAGAAGCACATGTCGTATTACATGTAAGTGATGCACAAAAAGAAATCATGGATCGTGTATTAAGTAATGCAGCACAATGGTTTATTGTATCTAAAGTAACATTCACAACGGATGAATTAGAACAATTTGAAGTTTGTCAGGTTAAAGTAGAAAAGGCTACAGGCCATGTATGTCCTCGTTGCTGGAACTACACAGAATCTGAAAATGAAGATGGATTGTGTGATCGTTGTAACCACGTATTACATGACTAATATGTAAATGAAAAGAGTAACTCTAATCGGCAAGAGTTACTCTGTTTTTTATTTTATCGGTTGTGATGATTTTATAATCTTTTGTTTTTAAATCCGATGAAACATCACTATCTTTATCTACGATCCATATCGCTTGTACATCATAATCAAATATGCGTTGTTTGTCTTTTTGTTTTGAGGTGCAGAAAATTTATATATTGATGATTTTGAGTATGGCAATATAATCGAAGGTTTGAATAATTTGTTTAATAAGCTCATAGTAGATTGGAAGGTATACCGATGCAGTAGATGAATTAATTAACAAAAATCTTTCACGCACCTATTAAGAAATTCAAAGTAAATATAGGTTTAAGTTTATGCAAAAGACAATGTTTAAACAAATAGGCGGTATATATGAACAAAAGGCGATTGTTTTATTTCTTGGATTATTCTTCTCAAAGAAGAACAAGTTGAAATTGGAAAAAGAGGACAGCGACTCTACGATAAAATGAAAAGTTATCTTGTTGACATTGGCAAAAAGGCTGAAGAAGTTTTTTTGTCTTGTAAAAAAATGCTAGTATGTGAGGCGCACCGAAATGGAGAATGCAGAATTTATATATGAAAAACAATAACGGCAAGGAATTCTTGCCGTTATTGTTTTATGTTAGCATTTATTTTTTAATATATATTCCAGAATCTACAACAATTTGTTTTATCTTATTCATAGCTGCCTTCTTCTGTCTATATACTGTGGAGTTTGAATCTCTTTTTTTGTAAATGTAATCCAGTAGCGCTTTGACAATTTCTAAATCATCAATATCATTAATATCTATTTTGATATTGGAAACATCTTCACTTGTGTTCTCGGAAGAATGAACTGTGCTAAAAAGTTGTCCGTTTGATGTGATTTGAGCTATAAACTCAGGATCCTTATATTCTTTTATAATAATTGTAGAAAAAGTTCTTAATGCTCTACCTAAACTATTTAAAGGTAATGCACTCTCTAATTTAATAGATAAAACCGATTTTTCAAGAGATATTTTCTCGATTTTTTTTGGGTTTTGCATTTGATATGTTCGATTGTTGTAATCTTTAATAGCGTTATCAATCACATCTTCTTTATCTGTAAAGGTAATTGTAGGAGATGGATTTGCAAAAGCAAGTTGAATATTATAGATATAACTCATTTTATTTTCGCCTCCGTGTTATAAGTTTAGCATAACTTTCAAAAAAAGTAAAGTGATTTAAAAATCGTATTCAAAAAATATTGCAAAATACATTTGATGACGATATAATATGAATACGAAGATCAATATATAAAACGGTGAAAGGAGGATTAATATGTTTTGTAACGATATGTAGAAATCATAATCTATTAGATGATGAACTTGAAGAGGAATTGATGGACAAGATATATGATTGATTTAGCGGGTAACCTCCACTGAATCACCATAGAAACATAATAAAAACACAGGAGGAGAAAACAAAATGAAACTTATAGAAACGTCTTTGAATCTTAGGATTGAATATGGTAAAAGTAAGGAGAATTATTTGATTTCAGAAGATATTGCTAAGAAACAATTATCTTTTTCAGATATGGATATATATACCAATGTTGAATTTATGGATTGTGACAATGAAGCATATTTAAAAATGTTTGAA
>ERZ1031746.858-NODE-858-length-10208-cov-5.522407_pt1 | contig 10208 bp, 10 predicted proteins | sample MGYA00518171_ERZ1031746 | MGnify/ENA primary metagenome ERZ1031746 (study PRJEB33719, sample SAMN04261238) | wastewater metagenome | biome: rural village; feature: human; material: feces | host: Homo sapiens | place: El Salvador | collected 2013-01-07 ...
CGCAAAAGCCCCAGACCTCAGAACCGGTATCGTTCTGAAATCTGGGGCAAAAGTAGAAAGAATACTCCGTTACGCCTTTTCCGCCGAATGCGCCAAATTGAATTCGGCGGAAACAAGAAAGGGGCAAAACCATCGTCTTGCCCCTCTATATCAATATCTTACAGAGATATAATTATTTTCTTTACGTCAAATGAAGTCAGTAATTCGGCGCAAGATTCTATATGTTGTGAGACTTTGCGAAATCCTCTACAAAACCCTCTACCTCATAATCTATATTCCCGTCATTGATCTTCTTTCTTATATAATTGCCATACGACTTTTGGGTAACACCCAGTTCCAGATGACAATCATCGTGCAGAAAACGAGTGATGGATGAGCCATTAGGAACACCAGCACTCACATAGCCCTGGTTAGACCAACGCAGGAAAAACGCCACCACACTCTTGTTCAACAAACCATCGGAAGTGGAAAGCTGACTGTCTGAAATATGATGCAGCTTGAGATATTTCACAAAAGCATCCGCCATCTTCCCCGTAAGCCCCACATCCTTTTCACCCTCAGGAGTAGAAAAGAGATTCTCGGCACTTCTTCCCGCAGAAGATGAAGCACACTTCACCTTAACACTCTGTTCAAAAACAACTTCATCGGTATCATTCTTCATTTCAGAAGAATCATCGGAATCCTTATGTTGATGTTCATGACTCTCATAATAGTTCTCTATATAGGTTACGGAACCTGCAAAATGGAAATTTCTACTCATCAGTATGTGGTTTTGTGTCTTCATCAGAATTCTCGTAATTATTCTCTATATATTTGCTATTAGACTGTACATACACAACATTCTTGTACAAGCAAACACCACCGTTTTTGCACAAAAAACGGATAATTCTAAAAAATGATATTCTATCCATATCTTAAGTAGTTTAAAATATTACTAAAACTTGATATGGTCCTCTAATTGGTACGCGTAGGGCTAGACTAGAATAGCCAAGGAGAGCTTCTTAGGGTGGCATCCTCGATGCCGGTAGACAAGTCTTCCCTAGGTAAGTGTATTAGTTCGTTTCATGTTGATTTTTTTAGATAAATGTTATTGTTATTCATTATTTATTTTTAGGCACAAAAAGCTTTTGGTATTTTGCTATATGTGCTTCCAATTTGTTAAGTTGCTTCAAGTCTCTCGCAAAAGTAATCCACTGCGAAAAGGCTTCATTGAAATTCTTCTCAAACTGACTCTTGTCAAACTTCTTACCTTCCGCCGTATGTCGTTTGACCAGTTCATCAACGATTCTATCCCAATTATATAGGATACAGCAGCACCATCTTCTCTGCTGCAAAGGCTGAAGACTTACACTTCTCTTCAGCACTCTGAGCACTGTATCACACTTTATATGCGTGATATTAGAAAACTGATATGCAGATATCTGTTCAGCTTTGCCACCAATAAATGAATTGAGATACAAGATGATGCATTCTTCCTGTATCTTATCAATTCTTTTGTCTAGCTGAGCTAAATTCTCCAGAATCAACACCCTTCTATGTTCTGCTATATCCAGCATATTAATTGTAAATTTATGCGAATTTACTACTAATAGTTGGAACAGCCAAATGCATTACCCACATAGCAAAAATAGGAGGGTATATTTTTCAGAAACGTTAATACTTGAATAAAAATTAACTACAGAATAACAAAAAAAGAGAGAAAGTGCGCATTTTTAGTGCTACACTTCCTCTCCTCGACTTTTATGGATGGGTAGGTAATTCTATTACCATTTCCACGGCTCTTGTGAACGACATGAGGGGTGGGATTTTTACTCCAGCGCTTCTCAGATAGTTCACCAGTTTCTTCTTGCCCCAGTTGATTCTGGAATCTCTTTCACGATAGAGTTCCCTGAGCTGTTTGACATTGGAAGGCAAAGAATCCAGCTTTTTCTTCAGCTCGGCAGGATCTCCATACCGGGTCATTTCCTCTATTCGAGCCTTCAAGGCCTTGTTCTCCTCCACCAGCTGGTCGTAATAGCGGAGCAAGACTTTTACCTGCTGCTCGTAAGGCAGGTCTTTGTTCATTTCATGCATAAGCATTTCTATTTTAGAATCTCTTCATAGAATAAATTCATTCAGTTCATCCCTGTACTTCTCCCACATAGGCATGTGCTTGTCAAGCACAGCTCTAAACTGAGCATCGTGATTTTTAGACACGATGTGGGCTAACTCATGCACCACCACATACTCGATGCAGGACTTAGGTTTCTTCGCCAATTCCAGGTTAAAGAGAAGCTTATGGGTGCGCTGGTTACAACTACCCCACCTTGTCTTCATTTCCCGAATAGTAAAGCCACCACATTTCAAGCCCATCTTCTCTTCCCATTTAGGAACCAGCGTATCCAGCAAATGCATCAACTTAGCTCGATACCACTCCTTCATGGCATTAGCCAGATACACCTTGTCTGCACCATACTTCACGAATAGGTTGATATATCTGCCACTGATTTTAACCGTTGGTCCAAAACCCTTCTCGTGAACTTTAAGCAAATATCGACGCCCCATGTAATAATGGTCTTCACCCGATACATAGATGCGGTCAGTCTGTCTCTCAGTGCTATTGATTCGAGCAATGGCCTGACGAATCCATACCAGATGGTCGATGGCATAAAGCTGGAGACTTTCTAGCGTCATAAACTCCGGAGCCGAGATATGTACCCTTGCATCAGGTGGATACACGGCAAGATGAATATGCTTGATATTCTTACGTTCCACCTCAATATCAATGTCACTAACAGTAACCTTTTCCATACTCATCATGAAGTTTGATTATATCATATATCTTAAGTGCCATTTCGTCTCCCAGCAATTTTGCGAGTGCTTTGATCAATTTTCTTTGTTTCAATCTATTATCTCTGAAACCAACAAGGGCATTCTCCTTGATTACCTCATGAGCCCGAATAGCCAGGTATTCATTCTGTCCCAAGTTATCATAGAGAGCTCGCATGCCAGGGGTTTTGATGGATTCGGGATATGAATTGGCTGATTTTCCTCTCGCTTTCTTTACAAGTTCTATCAGTTCTTTCATATACTCTTCGTAATCCAGCATTTCCTTCTTGCGCTTATCTATCAACTCCTGCAAGATGATGGAAAGCTTTCCGTAATAAGCAGGATTGAAAGGACTGTCCTTGCGGATTACTTCACGCAGATTCGCTTCTACGGTCTCTGCTGATGCCCTGCCATATTCATCTTTCAGTTCGTCAGGCAAATCATTGAGCTGTTCTTCATTTTGAGCAGCCACAATATCCAGAAAAGAGGTATCGTCCAGTTTGGCAATCACCTCACTGTCCTCAGCCTTCACATAAAGATCAAGAACCTGACGCATATCCGGTTCATAACGTCTCATATCAATATGGTCGTTACTGCGCAGTTCTATCTCACGCTTCAAGGCATCATACTTCTTGGCACATTCAGCATACTCCTTGCGTTCCGCTTCGCTATACCCCATATCCTCCAACGAATTGGCTAAGTTGGCATAACAATTCAGATAGCGACGCACATACTTATAAAGCTTAGAGCGCTTTTCCGCATTATCATCCAACTGCTTGTCCATCTCCTCTTCCGGGGCATTATCATCATAGACAAAATATCTGAAGAATCCTTCTCTTGTCTGAGGATGAACGAGAGCCAGCAAGGCTTCCACCTGTTCCTTGGCTTCTTCCAAATCCTTTCGGCACGCCTTGTTTTTCTCCTTGATATAGCCTTCGATATCTTCTTTGTCATAGCCGCTCAAAGCAGCCCCATCAGAAGTATAGTCGCCAATGGCTCCTGATATGCATTCAAACAGATTCTGATAATCTACAATGTAGCCATATTCCTTATCATCGCCATCTACGCGATTCACACGGCAGATAGCCTGGAAGAGATTATGGTTTTCCATGTGCTTATCAATATAAAGCACACAGGCAGATGGAGCATCGAAACCAGTAAGCAGTTTATCTACCACAATCAGGAGGCGCATATTCTTAGGATGGTCAATAAATTCCTTCTTGGCATAGGCCTCAAAGGCAGAAACGCTTTTATGTCCATCTGTCATTTCCTTGTAGATGCGATATTTGTATTCATCCTCAGATTCGTTCTCGCCGGATGATGCCATATTGATATCATCTGCCTTTGCCTCAAAGCTGGTAATCACGGCACAATGTCCCTTTAAGGCTGTCTTCTGAAAGGCATCCCAATATCTGCAAGCCTGATAAATGCTGTCTGCCACAAGAATGGCATTACCACGCCGGTTCACCAGCATCGGCGTGGTGTCCATATCCAAGCAAATATCACCCACCACTGCATCTATACGCTGACGGCTGCTGAAGATGTTCTGCATGGTTGCCCATCTACCTTTCAGCCGGGCTGCAGCCACCTTATTCAGTCCCTTTGTCTTCTTCTCAAACCAGGCATCTATCTTATCTTTGTTGCCCAAGAACTGGTCAACTTTTCTTGACTCATAGCGCAGGTCGAGAATCACACCGTCTTCTACGGCTTCATTAAACCTATAGGCATGAATCAGCGGGCCGAAGGTCTGCCAGGTATCTTTTTTCTGTGTATGGAGAAGAGGAGTACCCGTAAAACCTATCATCATTACATCTTTGCCCATGATGGTTTTCATGGCTTCATGCAGATAACCGCCTTGCGTTCTATGACACTCGTCGATGAAGACGAAGATGTTTCCCTTTGCCTTAAATCCCTGGGGAAGTTGTGCTACAATCTCCTCCAGATACTTTTCCAGGGGTATCTCTGATTTCACTCCAGCCATATCGCCCTTACCTTCCACATTCTTCTTTCCAAATTTATGAATCAAGGTACAGAGCAACCAAGGAGCCTCTTCATTGAGCATACCGATAAGACCTGCACCGCTCTTGGCACGGGCAATGGTTTCTCCGGTATCCTTGAATCCATCAGAAATCTGTTCATCCAGTTCTTCTCGGTCGGTGATGATAACAACACGTGAATTATCAATATTCTCATGAATCCACTCTGCCAGCCAAACCATAATCAGACTTTTGCCACTACCCTGCGCTTCCCATATCACGCCGCCTTCTTTCTTCTCGCAACGTGGTTGAGCTGCCTTTACGGCAAAATACTGGTTAGGGCGGCAAATCTTCTTGACTCCAGCATCAAAGACCAGAAAATCATGAATCATTTCCAGCAATCGTTCCTTATTAAACCACTGGGTAACACTTCTATCCAATTCGTTAGGAATGCTTGCATCCGGTTCTTTCCATCTGAGCCAGAACTTTTCGGGTGTATCTATCACGCCATAATATAAGCCCTGACTATCGTTGCCGGCAAAAAGCAGTTGCACCGTAGAGAAGAAAGGACGGATAAAATTCTCCTGCTGATTGCCTATCGTCTGGCGGATACCATCATGCACGCTCACCTTACTTCGTTTCAGTTCTATCACAGCCAAGGCGATACCATTCACATAAATAACCAAGTCTGGTCGTTTTGTAAAGCTATCAGGCGTGCTGCTGTTGATGGTTACTTCTTCTGCTATATAGAATTGATTCTTATCAGGATGCTCCCAGTCTATCAGATTCACTGTAATCTTTTTGGCACCTACATCTGGAGATACATTCACTCCATAACGGAGCAGGGAATATACTTTCTCGTTCTTCTCCTGCATGTTCTGAGGTGTGCAGTATGCCTCCTTTTCCAATATGGCAATGGCACGCTTCGCCTCATCCCCCGACCACTTTTTCGTACTCATCAAGTAATCGAAGAGAAGTTTACTCTCTATGTTACGATTACATGTACGATACTCATAGTTGCCGAGATATTCGTACTTTAGCTTCTCCTTGAAGAGAGCCAGCAATCTGTTTTGAACCGATCTTTCGGGTTCGCCTATATGTGAGTCCATAAGCTATCATTTTTACTTAATTAAACGGATCTTGCCTGTCAGGAGTTGCTGCATCATGCCTTGCTTAATCTCCTTGTATTTATCTCGCTTCTCTTCGAGTGCGGCGATTTCAGAATCGCAGTCGGAGAGGATGTTGGAGATGGCAGTTTGCTCTGCCTTGGAAGTCGGAATATAAACTTTTATCAGAGATATATTCCCTAAATTAATTTTCTGAGGTATAGCAAAAACCAAAGAGTTTAACATAACTTCTTCTTTAAAAGATTTTATATTAGATAAGTAAGATATAAACTTACTGTCATATTTCTCGTTGATTTTTAGCAATGCCAAGCTTACATAAAAGCTCGCATCTACATCCCAATCCACATATTTACAACAACCAATAGAACCTATTCGAGTCATGAGAACATCTCCTTTTTCTATTCTATAATTACTCGTTAAAGCCTTATGCTCTTCAAGCGATATATGCTTAACATTTTTAAAGTCATCAGCTGTTACATTCTCCACACTATAAAATGGTTTTCCACCACTCTTTACATATTTTGGGGTTTGGTGAGTTCCATCTTTGACTTCAGCTATATCACCTAATAACATAGATTTCCATTTATCATTAAATCCTGGCAATCTTTTCTTACCAGTAAGAAGTTGCTGCATAAGGCCCTGCTTGATAGCCTTCTTCTTCTCTATCTTTTTGGTTAAAGCAGAGATAAGAGAATCAACATCAGAGAGGGCTGTGGCAATGGCAGTCTGCTCGTTCTTTAAAGGAACAAGAACCCTAGTTCCCAAGATTTCATTCTTAGATACAGAGCTTACTTTTGTTCCATGAATCAATGGCAGCAACTGATTGTGATATAAACTATAATTCATAAAATAACCAAGAAAACCCTTTTCGAATAGCCCCTCGTTTGGATGCAACCAAAATGTATGTAATCCAGACACTATTTTCTTGTGATTCACATTTATAACCTCAGAACACTTACCTACAGTATTATCTTCTGCGGTATCTGCCATAATGATATCACCTTCTGTAACAATCCTTCTATTTACCCATTTATCTGTAATGGCTTTATTTATAAAAGGAATTTCGGTATTCCCAGCATCAAGCAAAGCGCCATACCTAATCAAGACATCGCCATAATGTATATCATGATACTCACCAGCATGAGTATTTAAATAATCTCTAGACAGAGAATTATTAGGTATAACAGAAAAAGTTTCATTAAATTCTTTCACCTCCCAGTCCTCAGGTATTACCCCGACTTCCGTCATTTTATAACCACTTTTCATTTCAACCATACTCAATCCTCCATTCATTAAAGAACAAAACCCATTTGAGCAAGATGAGCATTCACCCTACTTTCATAATCTTCAACTTCCTTATCAATAGAAGGAAGAGTCTGGTCATAGCGGTCTGAAATGGCAGAAAGCTGACTTTTCAGCTGCTCAATGCTACGGCTCAACTCAGATTCTATGCGAGTAGAAATTGCATTTACCCACTTCTCCTTCACAAGATTCTTTACTTTCATTTCATTCTGTGCCAACAAATCATATTCCTCTTTTACACGAGACAACAACTTGTCATTGGCTTCCTTCAACTTGGCCTTTTCTGCCTTGATGGAATTCTGCCACTCAATCCACTCAATAAGACGTGCCTGTTCTTCACCTTTAGTAACTTTGGCACGCTTCTTAACAGAAGCCAAGTTAACCTTCTCCTTCTCGAAATTCTTTGTATCAAATACATCATCATCCTCTTCAACAAGGCTTGTCACCTCATTTTCCATAAAAGCAATGCTGGCAGACAACTCATCACACGCTTCCAATTCACTCTTACAGAATCTATTGACGATATACTCTACAGGCAAGAGGTCACTCTCCAAATCATTCCAGGTTTTCACCACCACAGGAACCATTTTCTTCTCCTTTTTATCCTCTTTCTGCTTAGGACGGAGGTTAAGCTTCCAGCCATCAGCCATAATCATATAGACATCATCCTGCATGGTTTCTGCCCAATAATTCATCAGCTGCTCGTAGGCATCATATTCATCAACCAACAGGTTTCCCTCACCAAACAGATTACGAATGCTTTGTCCCATTCTTTCAATGAGAGTCTTCGGCTTTTCGCTGCTTTCTGCCAGGTTGTAAATGGTTTCCTGCCACTGCTCCATAAAATCAGTTCTACAATGATGCTTCAATGTAGCTTGCTGAGTCTGATAATCCTCATTGTCGTTGATGATACCATCAATCTGCTCTCTGGATACCGCCCAGGCATAATAACCATTACCCTGATATTTTACCAGTTCATCCTTCAAAGTTGGCAATGCCTCCCAATAATCGGAAAGCTGATCTATATCGTGCTTTGGCAAGCCACCTTTAAGATGGGCTTCGATATTCTGTACTATCTCGGTATCACGAGCCTCAATATAACGAGGAATATTCAGATTGTAATCATTCTTCTCTATCTCTTCCTGTGGAACAAAACGAGCATAATGAGGTACGTCAACCCATGCTTCCCATGTGTCAACAATACGCTGGATATCCTCTTCACGCAGGCGGTTCATATTCCCATCCTTTACAAAGCCATCCTTGGCATCTATCATAAAGATTCCCTTACGATCAGATGCTTCCTGCTTATCAAGAATGATGATGCAGGCTGGGATTCCGGTACCATAGAAAAGGTTTTGTGGCAGTCCGATGAGTCCCTTGATATAACCAGCCTTGACAATGTTCTTGCGGATTTCACCCTCTGCATAGCCACGGAACAAAACACCATGAGGCAAAATGCATGCGCCCTTACCATCAGCAGCCATCGACTTGATGATATGAAGCAAGAAGGCGTAATCGCCATTTTTCTCAGGTGGCACACCGATAGAAGAAGGAGTACGGGAGCCTTCTTCCATATCCACCACACCATTACCCCAGCGCTCAAACATGTCGTTTTCCTTAGCACTCTTCAACCATGATTTCTGGCTAAAAGGAGGATTTGCTACCACGTAATTGAAGGTTTGCAAGGCGGTAGGTGAACTGAGGAACTGTGGATTATTAAGGGTATCACCCTGCTGAATATCACTGCATTCATAACCGTGAAGAATCATATTCATCTTAGCCATACCCACATTATTGATGTCTTTCTCCTGACCAAAAAGAGCCGTATTGTTGGGATGCAAAGACTCGCTCAAAGCTCTCAAAAGTAGTGAGCCTGAGCCACAGGTTGGGTCATAAATCGAGATATTTTCATGTAGATCCTGATGAATACCAATCACCTTTGCCATCACACGACTCACCTCGCCTGGAGTATAAAACTGTCCCTTACTCTTACCGCTTTCTGAAGCAAAATTCTTCATCAGGTATTCATAGGCATCACCCAGAAGGTCATCATCACCAGCACGGTTGCTGGAAAAATCAAGTGCATTTTTTGTGAAAGCCGTAACAAGTTTAGACAAAGTATCTACCTTGTCCTTACCCTTACCCAATTTGGTATCATCATTAAAATCGGCAGTATCAATCACACCGCTCAGATCATTTTCCTCTGCAATCTGATGGATGATTTCATTCAGTCTTTCACCGATATTACTCTTATAACGAAGCGCAAGAATATCCTCCCAAAAACATCCTTCAGGAATATTGAGAAGATAATCCTTATCAGCCTTTGCCTTGTCACTGATATATTTTAAGAAGAGTACAACAAGTACATAATCCTTATATTGGCTGGCATCCATGCCACCACGCAACTGATTACAACTCTCCCATAAAGAGCTGTATAACTCAGATTTCTTAACTGCCATTTATATAAAATTTTACTAATTAATTAATGATTAAAATGGAGCGTAACCTCCCCATCAGGCATTTCTTCAATGCTCTGCACCCATTCGATGCTGCCTGTATCGGGATTTACGTCTATCGAATATTCGCTGCCTTCCTTTTGACCATCAAACTGCACGGCAAAACGCCAAAGACCATCTTTCAGGACTTCGGTAAAGGCAATATGCATTGTTGAAGCATGCGATAGGGATATATCTAATCGCTTAGCTATCTCTTCATAGCTAAGTGTCCATTTGGAATGATTCGTATCTTGTTTGATAAAACATGCTATACCAGAGGTGATGTACGCAACCCCTTCAGTATCGGTAATGGCATAGTAAGTACGTGTACTATTAGCTTCAATACAGATGGCACGCTCACCTGTATTAAAGGTCTCATCCTTGCAACAACTGGCAAGAACAAGCAATAAAGTGAAGGCTACCAGAGCCTGTACCCCAAATCGATAGGGGGAGGCCGTCCGAAAACTTAATTAGGGAAGCAAATAACTGAATTGAGCATT
>ERZ1031746.880-NODE-880-length-10052-cov-11.214664_pt1 | contig 10052 bp, 8 predicted proteins | sample MGYA00518171_ERZ1031746 | MGnify/ENA primary metagenome ERZ1031746 (study PRJEB33719, sample SAMN04261238) | wastewater metagenome | biome: rural village; feature: human; material: feces | host: Homo sapiens | place: El Salvador | collected 2013-01-07 ...
AAAGAAAGTTACAGGGTAGGTACTCTGATTATTCATCGAGCATCAAGCCAAGACTCGTATGATATAGTTGATGGCTTGCAGAGAATCATTACGTTTTCTTTGTTGCTAAGGGCTTTGGGGAAGAACGATATAGCTTTTCTCCAGCAAGAATTATATGATAATGAGTATAATGCCCGTAATATATCCAATAATTATCGAGCATTGGAACGACGCGTCAGCAAACCTGATTTGAAAGAAAGTCAACAACAGAAAGAAGAGTATTATGTAAAGGAACAGGAGTGTGGAAGACTGGAAGAATTTGTAGAGAACAGATGTGAACTTATTGTTGTTGTCACATCTGACGTTTCTGAAGCCTTTCAGTTCTTTGACTCTCAGAATGCTCGTGGCAAAGCCCTATATCCACATGATTTGCTGAAAGCTTATCATTTACGTGAAATGATTGGTATAGATGAGAATGAGGTTGAAAGAATCGTCAAGGGATGGGAACAAATATCTCAAAGTGGTTTGGCAGATTTTTTCGGAAACTATCTGTATCGTATCAAAGAATGGGTAAATGGCAATAGGGCAGAAGTGTTGGATGAACGTAATATCCACATGTTCAAGGGGATTACTCGTTCTGCACGAACTCCTTATGCTCAATTCTATAAGAGTGCTTATTGTTATGCAGATATGGTAAATTCTTCTGCTATGCCATTCGTTTCTGGAACTCGCAATATTAATGCATTTCAATTGGACGCTCCAATTATAGCAGGCAAACCTTTCTTTGAATATACGAAGCATTATTATGCCATACTAAAGGACATTCGAGATAATAGCAAGTACGAGGGGTTCTATATCAACGACAATATTATAGTAAAGACATTGGATCGCTATTTCAAGAATGGAAAAGGCAATGGTATTGCTCGGTTACTGTTTGATACCTCGGTACTCCTGTATGTAGATAGGTTTTGTCCGGAGTCATATCCAACCAAAGAAGATATGGAGCTATTTGAGCAATTTGTCGTTTATGCCTTTGTTTGGGCTTATTCGCTTAGAGCGCAATATACAAATTTGGGATGGCTTTCTGCTCAGAATTTCATTATGGAAACTAATGAGAATTTGAAGAATTCATTTAATATGTACAAGTTGATAGCCAGGCAGGATACCCCCACTACATTACTCAGCGTGTTGGCAGACAAGCTAACTCCTTTGTCTAATAGCGACTTAAAGGATGGGAAAAAGAATGGCAGAATAAATGCCGAGATTTTGGATGGACATGATGGCGATGGAGTCTATCTGAATTATCTCTATTTCTTTAAAGTTAATCGTTTTTATAAATAGTAGAAGACAATGAAAGATTTGAAAAGTATTTTGAAAGAGTGTTCTATCAAGGAAATCTATTGTGATAACTACGGAGCACCTATTACATACGTAATTCCTATCTACCAGCGTAACTATGCGTGGGAACGAGATGAAATCTGTGCTTTGATAAAAGATGTCCATGATTCTATGGATATGGGCAAAACGGTTTATTACATAGGTACTCTTGTCACTTATAAGCGTGATGAGAACAAATATGAGGTGATAGATGGTCAACAGCGTTTGACTACGATTTACATCATACTTAGCGCTTTGGGAGTGCATGACATTTATAATCGCTTGACTTATTCGGCACGAAAAGCTTCAGCTTCGACGATAGAGGCATTATCAGGGCGTGGAGAGAAAGAGGATCTTAGTGAGATGCCTGACCTTGGTATCAAGAATGGCTTCGAGTCCGCAAAAGCAGGATTGAATGAGATTGTTGGTTTGGCTCAAACTGATGTGGATAAATTCAAAGAGTATTTCTTGAATCATGTCCATATCATACATTATCGAGTGCCGAAGGATGTGGATTTGAACCATTATTTTGAGGTGATGAACTCTCGTGGCGAACAGTTGGAGAAGCATGAGATTGTTAAGGCAAAATTGAGTGAGCAATTTATCGGGGATAATACCTCAATGGAGAAGTTCAGCCGTATCTGGGAAGCATGTAGTGATATGTGCTTCTACGTTCAGCAAAAAATGTCTGATATGAAAACTGTTTTTGGTGAGAACATGGATAGTTTCGTCTTAGAGTCGTTTGATGCATTTGCCGACATGCCAGCTAATGCAGGTAATTCTTTGGGTAGAAAAACGATTGCAGAGTTGTTGAATACTCCTGTTAAGCCAGTGCCCCAGAGTACGACGTTAGATGAAAATGATAGATTTCAACCGATTATAGACTTTCCTAATTTCCTCTTGATTGTGTTGAAGATTACGAGAATGAAGGAACAAGGATTTGATCCTTTGAAATTATCTCTTGATGACAAGGAACTGCTTCATGAGTTTGAGAAGATTAACATTACGGCTGATTTCGTAAAGCGGTTTGCTTATAATCTGTTGAAGGCTAAGTATTTCTTGGATAATTATGTGGTTCATCATACGCTCGGTGAGGACCGTATTTCTGAAAATCCGTGGAAGTTGCAGCGTTACTATAAAAATGGAAATGCTGTCTATCTGAAGGATTTGTCGGAAGACAAACCTGTGCAGGCAGAGCTGGTACAGTTGCTATCTATGTTCGAGGTGACTTTTACGGCGAAGCAACGCAAGAACTACCTGTTCTATTGTCTGTACCATTTGTTTGAGAACGATAATATGAGTGATTATCTCGTCTTTATGAGAGATTTGGCTGATAAGTATTTCTTTGATGTGTATCTGAATGCGGAAAAACTCAATGAAAGAAATCAGCCAAAGCCTAATAGCTTTGATGACACGATGATACGAAATGGACATCTGAATGTAGAACTGGAAAATGTAGAACGAGACTTTAATCTCATCTATCCTAAGGGAGCCCCCAATATACCTCTCTATGTGTTTGATTATACAGACTATAAAATATGGAGAAAGTATGCGGAGGAGCTACGTGGAGAAAAGGCTAAGAAAGGAGATGCAAAACGTATCGGATTCTTTCAGGATTTGGGATGTAGTGATTTTGAATTAGAGGTATTTAATAACTTCTATTTCTCTCGAACTCGTAAGAGCCTTGAACATTATTATCCTCAGGCTAAGGCTGGTAATGATAAACCTATCAGCTCAGAAGACATCAATTGTTTTGGAAACTTTGCCATGATTGGTTCCGATGCTAATAGCTCCGGTTCTGACTGGAATCCAATTGATAAGAAAAACCGTTATTTGGATTCAAAGTCAAATCAAGTAAGTACAGCATCTCTAAAGTTCAGAATCATGTTGCAAATATGTCAAGACAATTATGATGATGGGATTAAGAATGAGACGGCTAAACGTCCTTTTGGATTGGAATGGAATGTGGATGATATGAATGAGCATCAAGAAAGAATGCTTAAAATCGTCATGAAAAGCTAAAATAAGCTGCTGATTATTTCGTAAATAAGAAAAGGGACAGGAAATCCTCCCGAAGCCTGCATCCGAAGACCGACGTGTGAGAGGCGTATCCTGTCCCTTTGTAGGTAAGCACAGAAAGGTCAAGGCCACGTCGCACCATACAGGTCCCTACGGCCTGGCCCGATATTAGGGTCAACTTTAGACACAATTCTGTGCTTGTTGGTTTTGCTTGATGCGAATGGTCAAGCGAATTTGGTTCTCGTAATGAGCATCTTCGTTGATTTTGCTGATGCGGCATTCAAAGATAGATGCCCACCCCATTTCCAATAATTGGGCAATCTCTGTATTGGAAGTGCGAGGAAGATAGCCTAGCAAATATTCCTCTTTCTCGTTGTTATCTGCCACCTTTGAGTAAACCACAGCGACAGCATTCTTGTCGTATGGGTTCTCTTGGTCTCTTTGTAATTCAAGCAGAGTGCCGACCTTCAACTCTTCCCAAACTTCATTGGCATCATGATATTGGCGACCTGCGAGATGACATTCCTTGAAAAATATCTTTTTTCTCTTCATAACTTTACTATTTTGATTTCTGTGTGCAAAGTTAGCTTGCACTTGTGCCAATTCGTGGGACAGCAAGTCTTTATTTTATGTATTTAGAGGAAATATTTTAAAGTATATGTTGCAAAATACAAAATAATCCTTTTCCTCGAACAGCAGGCGATAAATATAATACTATACTATTTCGGCACATTTGTCGGGCAAGCCTTTGGTGGGATAGAAGCCACAACTTCCTTGAATTTCTCCTTTGTAATCTATCACCCAATATTCTGCATTTGCATTTAAGCATTATCCATCTTCTTGATTGGACGGATGATAAAATCATCTTTTGTCGCCATATTGTTATCGGTTTGTTTCCTATTCCTACAAAGATTCTCTTTGTTTTCAGGCAATGAGTCTGTAGCCATTCCATTTACCATGGTCTGCATTACTATATTCAGGCTGAATGAATATTTGGCATCCACCCTTATGCCGTTTTAGAGTTGAAGCAATTAACAAGCAAGGAAGCTGCGGTAAAGGCAACTCCTACTCCTACCACACCCGTCCATCCATAATGTTGCCAGAATAGACCTGAAACAAATGTACCAGCAGAACCTCCTAAGAAGTAAATGGTCATATAAACGGTATTGACCCGGTTGATGGCGGATGCGTCAAGAGCGACCACACTGGTCTGATTTGACAGATGGATGCTTTGCATTCCGGCATCAATCAAGAGGATGGCGATTATCATCCACAAGTAACTGTTATTTCCCCAAAATGCCAACAACCATGCAAGCAAGATGACGCATCCTCCGACAATAGAGAAGAATCTTGCGCCATACTTTTGGATATATCCGCTGATGAAAACCACCGTGGATGCACCTGCCAATCCGCACAAACCGAGTGCTCCGATAATATCGTCGCTTGCAAAGAAAGGCTCTTGCTTCATTCGGAAAGCAAGGCAACTCCACAAGGCAAAGAACGAGCCATAAGCCAATGCCGCCCTCAACGACGCGATACGCAAGTACGGGTATTTGGAAAGTAGGCGCAACAAGGATTTCCACAGCCCTGCATAACTTTCTCGTGAACGGGCAGGCAACACGGGCAGCATTTTGTGAATCATCAGAAAACACCCGAGCATAAACACGCAAGCCACAAAATAGACAGAACGCCATCCCCATATATCGGCGAGAAAACCACTGAATACCCGTGACCCGAGAATGCCTATGAGCAAACAGGACTGTATAATCCCCACGTTGCGCACCTTGTGGTCCGGAGCTGAATTATACGACACCAACGGAATGAAGAACTGCGGCATGACCGAAGATGCCCCGGCAAGCAAGGATGCGCCCCACACCCAGTAGATGTTCGGGGCGAGTGCTATGGCAAGCAAGGCGCACGAAGAAACGATGTAATTGGTCAATATCAGTCTCTTTCGTGAAACCAGGTCGCCAAGCGGAATGACAAATACAAGCCCTGCCACATAGCCTATCTGGGTCAATGTCGCCACCATGCTGGCGGAAAAATCGCTTACCGCGAAATCCTTAGCCATACTGCCCAACAGAGGCTGGTTATAATAGCAGTTGGCAACGGAAAGCCCGGTAGCGACTGCCATCAGCGCCAGCAGAGGCGCCGAAATGCCTTGGTTCTCCCTCAATTCATACTTCATCTTCTGCCTCCTTTCAATATGACACGATTTTCAATCCAATCAGGGAAGCAATAAGCGTGAATAGGAAGAAAAGACGGATGGGAGAGGTCGGCTCCTTGAAGACGAATATCCCTATCAAGACCGTGCCGACCGCCCCGATACCCGTCCAAATGGCGTATGCCGTTCCCAAAGGTAAAGTCTGAACCGCCTTGGCAAGCAGGGTCATGCTCAATACTGTGGAAGCCAAGAAGCCACTACCCCACAGATAAAAAACAAGTCCTGACGCAGCTCTCGCTTTACCCAAGCAGAATGTAAGGCTCACCTCAAACAATCCTGCCAATAATAAGATTATCCAATTCATAACTATGATTTATTAAATTCAGGTGCAAAAGTAAGTAAATAATCTCTAATTGCTTTTTTCATTTGGTAAAAACTGATTTTACATTTGCAAAAAAACAGCCGTTCATTTCCGTTTTTATGTGCAATTTTATAATTTTGCACACCAAATACAACAATGAGTTATGGATATAAAGGAAATCATCAATCAAAGATATGCCATGCCGGATGCGTCTTTGGATAGATTGCGGCAATGCCTGAGTGAGGTTTCGTACCCCAAAGGATTCCGCGTGTTGGAAAACGGCAAGATAGAAAAGGATATCTTTTTCATCAAGAACGGCATTGTCCGCGCTTACACTTCGGTGGACGGGAAAGAAATTACCTTTTGGGTTGGCAAGGAAGGAGCGACCCTTGTTTCCATGAAAGGATACGTGAACGATGAGCCGGGATATGAGACGATGGAGCTGATGGAAGATTCAGTCTTATACGTATTGAAGAAGAAAAAGCTGAAAGAATTGTTTACGGAAGACTTGCATATTGCCAATTGGGGTCGGCGTTATGCGGAGATGGAATTGCTTGCCACCGAGGAACGGCTGATTTCCATGTTGTCAGCCATTGCTTCGGAACGGTACAAAGAGTTGATAGAGAAAGAACCCGAGTTGTTGCAACGGTTGCCGTTGGGAAACATTGCTACCTATTTAGGCATAACACAGGCAAGTCTGAGCCGGATCAGGGCACAAATAAAGTGACGTAATTCGGCGGACATTCCATAGTTTTTTATATTACTCAAAGCTCAAAGCCATGAGCAAAATTACAAATGTTCCCTCAGAAATGCGAAACTTGAATTAAAAATACAAGATTGGGATAAAGAAAGAACAAACTTTCCTTTTCAAAAGGAAATAATTGCCGATTTCTTTCCTTTTTAGAAGGAAAGTTTGTATCTTTGCAACCGAGTGTAGGTATCTACATATTAACAATAAAATAATCAGTAATAAAGAAGGTACACAAATGGAACTACGCAGCACATTTCAGTCAATCATTTCCTTGCACCAAGAGGAATTACCTTTTGCCTTGCAAGAGAGAAGCACCCAACTCCCGTTGGATGGAAACCGCATCGTGACTGTTACTGGCATTCGCCGTTGCGGAAAGTCATCATTATTGGGACTTACGATTAATCGCCTGCTACAACAAGGAATTCCAAAAGAGCACATCCTCTATGTAGGCTTCGACGATGAACGTCTTCTTTCCATGTCGCCCGAAAATTTCGATGAATTGCTGCAAGCTTATCGTGAAATGTATCCTGATACATCGCTTAAGGATGTTTATATGTTTTTTGATGAGATACAACTCATAGAGGGCTGGGAACTCTTTGTTCTCCGGGTGTATAAGAATTATTGCAAGCATATCTATATAACAGGTAGCACAGCCAAGATGCTTTCAGAAGAAATGGCTTCCGCTTTGCGAGGATGGCCTGACGAATATCGCGAGTATCCTTTGAGTTTCAAGGAATATTTGGCGTTCAAAGGCACCAAGGCAAATCCATTTAGCGAAGCTGGCAAGGCAAAGATGGCGGTCTCCTTCCGCGGATATTGCGAGGAGGGCGGTTTTCCAGAGGTTGTTCTCGAAAAAAGCAAGATGGAAAAAGTCAAAATCCTGCAGTCTTACTTCAACACCATGCTCTTCAGGGATATGGTGGAGCATTATCATATCGGAGCTTCTCCTTCGGTGGTGCGTTATTTCTTAAAGCGTGTGATGAACAATCTCACGAAGCCGACTAGCGTGAACAATATTTATAACGACTTGAAGTCGCAAGGCTTAAAGGTCTCCAAGGATTCCCTCTATCTGTGGCTCGACTATGCTTGCAACATTTTCATGTTTCGCAAAGTGGAAAAATACGATAAGTCGATGGTAAAACAGCGTTCTGCTCCCGCCAAGTATTATGTGGCTGACATTGCCCTGCACAATGCCGTATTATTGCCTGAGAGCGAAGATGCAGGCAAGGCTTTGGAGAATATCGTTTATCTCAACTTGGAGAGAACGCTTGGAGAAGAGGGTAGGGTATTCTACTTCTATGAATCGAAGGAATGCGACTTCGTTGTGAAAAAGGGCGAGCGTGTAGCTGAGCTGATACAAGTCTGCTGGACATTGAATGATGATAACGTAGAACGAGAGATAGGAGGTTTGATAGCAGCCTCCTCCGTTACAGGCTGCAAACAGGGAAAAATCATCACTTTCTCCCAACGAGAGACCTTCGAACGAGACGGGATAAGGATTGAGGTTATGCCGATATGGGAGATGGAATAGGAAAAGGAAAAGGCAAGACCATGGCTCAAAGCACCATGATCTTGCCCTTTTCCATTCTGACTTTTGCCACACCCATCTCGTTCAGCGCCGTGATGATTTCCTGCAAACTTGCCCTGCGGGAGAAGCGGAAGTGGATGAGCTTATCCATATTCGCCTGGGACTGAAAGACTACGGTCTTGTTGTACCAGGCTCCGATGTCGCTCATCGCCTCTGCCAGCGTAACCTGATCCATATCGAAATCGCCTTCCAGCCAATCGGAGGCTGAAGGGGAAGCCTTAGACACCACTATCTTATCCGCCTGGAGCGTAGCGGTCTGCCCCGGGCGCATCTCTACCTCCGTATCGGCATTGCTCACCTTCACCTTGCCCTGCATCAGGGTTACCTTTGGGGCATCCTTGCGATAGGCTTTCACATCGAATATGGTACCTAATACCTGCGTCTGCATCTCTCCTGCCTTTACCACGAAAGGACGATGAGGATTCTTGGTTACCTCGAAATGAGCCTCGCCCTTCAGACGGACTTCCCGGACTTCTGCATCATCGAAAGATGCAGGATATTCGAGCGTAGAATTGGCGTTGAGCATCACCCTGGTGCCATCGCTCAGCGTTACCAATGTGGTGGTTGCTGCCGGGGTAGAAACCACGCAATAGCCATCGCTCAGGGTCTGCTCCACCTGCTTGGGAGAAGTGACCTCCGAGAAAAGTTCCATGGAGAACTCCGTTGGCTGAGAAATCTCCTGGGATGAACGGAAAATAAAAAGGAAGAGGCTTGCCGCTACTGCAACAGATGCCATAATCCAAGTCAGGATTCGGGCTTTAGAAACCTTTCTTGATGAAGATTCTCCTCCGATTTCATCCTCTATCTTTTTCTCAGACAATTCATCTTCTGCCTTCTGTAATGGTTCCTCCTCAGAAGAAAGATGCTTCTTCTCGAAGGCATCCCAAGCCGCCAGCGTTTCCTCCTTCGAAGGCTCATCGCCCAAGGCTTCCCCGAATATCTGGGTAAGTTGGGCATCAGAAGCATTTTCTGCTTCCATTCTATAATCCAGTTCTTGATCTTGATTCTTATTCATGACTTTTCCTCCTAATTCTCTATGTTTGTATGCTTCATTCGCTCGCGCAAGGTGGCGAGTGCCTTGGAAATATGCTTCTTCACGGTGTTGGGACTGATGCCCAACCTGTCGGCTGCCTGCTGATAGGTGAGATGCTCGAAATAGCAGAGGCGGAGAATCGTGCAGGTGGGTTCCTTCAGCTCCCTCGCTATCTGCTCCGCCTGTTGCAGCAGGCGCTCGTGCTCCTCATACCGGGTACTCATATCATACCGGGTGGCCTCTATCAGCGCCTCCACGTTGGTCTGTTCCACCTGCTGGTGCTTGAGCCAGTTGAGGCAGACATTTCTCACCGATGCGTAGAGCCAGCTCCTCCTTGTTTCCATCTGCAAGGAGGAGAATTGGTTCCACGCCTTCTCGAAAACATCTCCTACAACGTCACGGGCCTCGTTGCCGTCTCCCAAAAGGGACACGGCATAACGCACCAATCGAGGATACATTTCCAGGAATAGCTGCTTAAAGTCGTTGTCTTTCGCTCTGTCCTGCGCCACTACCTTTATATTTATTTCTCGTTGCATTGAATGTGTATCTCACACAGATGCCAACTTTCTGATTATCTGCGTATCGGGTAAACGTGCGATGCGACTGCGTGCCGTTTGCCTCGAAATAATAATATCCTGTATGCAAGAGGTCTTGCAATACAAACACCACCTTAAGGGCATCATTCTTCATGAAATTCTTGGAAACCCGGAACTGCATGTTGCCCATACATTTCCTCCTTCCGATTCCCATCTCTGCATTCGTGCTGACATTACCCGAAAG
>ERZ1031746.881-NODE-881-length-10035-cov-7.061423_pt1 | contig 10035 bp, 9 predicted proteins | sample MGYA00518171_ERZ1031746 | MGnify/ENA primary metagenome ERZ1031746 (study PRJEB33719, sample SAMN04261238) | wastewater metagenome | biome: rural village; feature: human; material: feces | host: Homo sapiens | place: El Salvador | collected 2013-01-07 ...
TATGTATATTTATAAACAAGCAAGTTGATATTTATTCACTTGCGAAACTTCAGTACCTAATACGGTAAAAAAGATAAATAAAAAAGCTTTTTATGGTTGTACTTCAATCAAATCTATTGAAATTCCTACATCTATTGATACTATTGGTTCTAGTGCATTTGGTGGAATATCTAAAGTTGACATTTATATTAATAGCATTGAAAAATGGTGTAATATAACAGATGATAGTAAATATGGAGGCCACCCAACGATTCCTTTGGGTGATTTATATTTGAATAGAAGTATTCTTACAAAATTAGTTATTCCCAATGATATGTCTAAAATAGAATGGGGATTTCAAGGATGTACTTCTATTAAAGAAGTGGTAATACATAAAAATGTAAAAGAAGTCTCTAATAATGTATTTAGTGGTTGTTCAAATTTGACATCAATAAAGTGTTATTGTGAAACTCCTCCTAAGGCAGGGGGAGCCATAACTGATATGCTGACAACTTGTATTTTATATGTTCCAAAACAATCTATACAAGTTTACAAGGACGACGCAAATTGGGGACAATTTAATTTTATTTATAGCTTAGATGGGGATAAGCTGGATGAAATCAAGCAATGTGAAACACCAACCATATCATACGAAGATGGTGAAATTACTTTTAATAGTGAGACACCAAATGCAACTTTCCATTATGAGATAAGCAGCGGAGATATGGGAGCTGGAGTAAGTTCAACAGATGCCAACATCTCCTTATCTGGCGAATACAAAATAAGTGTATATGCCACAGCTGTTGGCTATAATGCCTCGGGAATAACAACTGCCACCTTACAATGGACAGAAGGAAAACTTGAAGAAAAAAAACAACCTTCCACCCCATCTTTGGATGGGCATGAATATGTTGACCTAGGGTTGCCTTCAGGAAAACTTTGGGCTATAACAAACCTAAATGGTCCAACACCCGAAAGCTATGGCGGCTATTTTATGTATGGCAATATGAACAGCTATGCTACATCAGAATGGGGAACGAATTGGGAGATTCCAACAAAAGAAGATTATGAAGAATTATTACGCTACTGTACTTGGACTTGGAGTTCTGTCGGTGTATTCAATGGATATACTGTAACTGGAGAAAATGGAAATTCGTTATTTTTACCAGCTGCAGGATGCGTATTGATGGGCGGCTCTTCACAAGACGCAAATTCTAAAATTTATTATTGGACCAAGACCGCATCGTCCACAATGGCAAACATGGCCTATATGCTATCTGGAAATTCCAGTTCTATAAATGCAAACATCGCCTATAATACTAACATAACCTACGCTCCCGTCCGGCTTGTTGTCAAAAACACGACAAATGCTATCGAACAAACTGTTAATGTGCAAACAACAGAAACATCTGTTGCTATTTATAACATCAATGGTATAAAGCAAGCAAAACAAAAGAAAGGTGTAAATCTCATGAAGATGAGCAATGGAACAACAAAGAAAATTATCATAAAATAAAAGGAAACAGCCGCTAGTGTGCGAATGTTGATGTTTTTAAGCATGTTTTCGCACGCTATCGGCTATTTTCTACACCAACTAATTCTTCATTACATCACTTGGCAGGAATACTCGCATATCCTTAGCACAATGAGTTGGAGAGTCCTTTAAGAATAGCACATGCGTCATAAGAAAAAATTGCAGATTTCTTGGTCATCTCAAGAAATAATCGTATCTTTGCTGCGGATTTTTATGGAATATCCTCAGTAGTGTTGCGGATTTTCATTGAAAATCCGCAGTAGAAACGATTAAATGATTCAATGATGTTTGAACGTATATGTCACATAGATAAAGAGTTAGAAGATAGTATATTCTTGTTTGGTGCTCGTCAGACAGGAAAAAGTACTTTTTTGCGTCAGAAATATCCCGATGCGATCTATATTGACTTGTTGGATACCGCAATGAAAGGACGATTGAAACGTCGCCCCACATTGTTGTATGAGATGCTTTGTGACAAATCGGAGGGTACACTTGTCATTATTGATGAAATACCTGAGGTGCCAGAATTGCTCAACGAAGTACATCGCTTAATGTCTGAAAAGAACTTGGTGTTTATCTTGTGTGGCTCCAGTGCTCGCAAGTTGAAACGTAATGGGTATAATACTTTGGGTGGAAGGGCATATCCTGTATATCTTTTCCCATTTGTAACGGCAGAGATTCCTAACTTCAATCTCCAGCAAGCTATTAACTATGGAATGTTGCCGCCTCATTATTTGGCAAAGAATCCACATCGTCGTCTATCTGCTTATATAGATGTCTATTTGAAGGAAGAAATCAAAGAAGAAGCTTTGGTTCGTAATCTGAATGCGTTCCAACGTTTCTTGGAGGTTGCTGCCCTTACGGATGGCGAGATGGTAAACAACAATAATATAGCCCAAGATTGTGGGGTTAGTGCCAATACGGTAGTTAGCTATTTTGATATATTGGAAGATACGTTGTTGGGATTCCGTATGCCAGCTTATACGAAGACTTTGAAGCGCCGCTTGGTGCAAGCTCCTCGCTTCTATTATTTTGATGTTGGAATCGTCAATCATTTATTGCATCGAAAGGAGTTGGTGCGAGGTACGGCTGAGTATGGGCATGCCTTCGAACATTTAGTTATTCAGGAATTGCGTGCATGGCTTTCTTATTCTGAGAGTGAAGAGAAGTTGAGCTATTGGCGTACTTATACGGGATTAGAGGTTGATGCGGTGATTGGTGATGCCCGAATAGCGATTGAAATCAAGTCGGTGGAAGAGGTTATGTATCGCCATTTGAAGGGACTGAAGGCTTTTGCGGAAGATTATCCTGACAGTCGCCAATTGGTAGTCTCCTTGGATCCGATAAACCGACGCATGGGAAACATTGAATGTATCTACGTGTTGGATTTTTTCAAGATGTTGTGGAAAGGACAAATCTGATGAAGCAGACGTGCGTTGGCTTGCAGGTCTACTTTTTGAAATTGCAGATTCTTGATGCAATATTTATGGAATTGTGCCGTTTTTCTTATATAATCATTCTCAAAATATGAATAGTATGAAAAAGTATATGATGGCAGTCGCCTTGATGGTGCTTTCTGTAATGGCAGCCGTGGCGCAAGATGTAGAAAATCCTGTGGGGAAAATATCTGTTATCCCTCGTATTGGTGTGGTGCTCTCTAATTGGAGTAATAATAAAATCTATTTCACGACTGAAGAAAATGCTGACTATATGAAATCCAAATATCAAGCTGGATTTATGGGCGGTGTTGATTTCGAATATCGGGCTACTGAACAGGTGGGCATCAGCTTGGGAGCTTATTATGCCAAACAGGGTTTCCGATGGCCAAGTTATCAGACGGAAAGTAAGGATAATGGCAAGACGGTGCTGACGGGGTACAACAACCAGCACGTGGACCTGAACTATATTCAAGTGCCTCTGATGGTGAAGGCCTACGTCACACGCCAGTTGGCTTTGCTGCTGGGCGTACAGGCTGGCTTCCTCTTGGGTGATGCTAAATATAAGGGGGATTCTTCGGAAATTACGATTGATAATTCCGGCCATTCGGTGTATGAGGAGAAAGAATCCTTTGATGAGAAATGGCCAGCTAAGAAATGTGATGTCTCTATTCCGATTGGCGTGGCTTACGAGTATCAGAATGTGATATTGGATGCGAGATATCAGTTAGGATTGAGCAAGGTGGATAAGATGGCCAATATGCCAAGCCAATCTAAGACGAATGCCTTTACGGTTTCTGTGGGCTATCGTTTTACGCTGTAAGTCCTCTCTCTTAATCCCCTGATGCAGGAAAATCAATCATTTATTGCATCCAAAAGAATTTGTTAATAAGTATTCTTTTTATTTGATTCGTATTAATAATAAACAATAACGATGAAAATAGGAAGAATACTTTTTTTGATGTCTGCTCTTGCCTTCTCGCAAGCGGGAATGGCAAATCATCAGGCTTCGGATAAGAACTCTGCGGCAGACAAGATGTGGGTGCTTGATGTGGATAAGCAATTAGAATATTGCCACAAGCAAGTGGGTAGAGCCTTGGATGAATTGCGCCAGAAGGATGGCAGTTATGACTTCTCGATGGAACCGCGCAATATCCTGAAGGGCGACAGACAGAAGGGATGGAACTGTCGCAAGGCAACTCCTGAGGAGTGGTGCGACGGATTCTGGCCGGGCATTCTCTGGATGGATTATCAGAACATCAAGGATGAGGCTGTACGCAAGGCAGCTGAGGGCTATACGGAATCTTTGAAGGAAACGAGCGATGATCTCGTTCCTCTCTGGGATATGGATGATCCACGTGGGGTGAAAGGTGGCGCTCCTAAGGACGCCAGTGCTGCTTGTGTTGTGACAGATGCCTTGTTGGAACTCCAGCAGTATGTGGGAGGTGAGAAAGGTGAGGAATATAAGCTGTTTGCCTTGCAGTCTTTGGCTCAGTTGAGTACAGAACGATACCAGAGTGGCAAGAAGAATGTAGCTTTCCTCATGCACAGTACAGGTCATCATCCTGCAGGAAGCGAGATTGATGCCAGTATCATCTATGCCGACTACTATTATCTGGAGGCATTGATGAGAGCACAGGCATTGAAATGATTGAGACTTGTAGCTAAGGTTTAGGTTTATATTAAAATTATTTAGTTCGGTTTTTAGATTGTCAAAGGATAACAAACAGAACAGTCAATAGGTTTTGTAAAATCTGTTGACTGTTTTTTTCTTGTTACTAAAGCATTGATAAATCCCGCGAGAAAAATTTTCCCCTGGGCAGAGAAAAATTTTTTCTTGCCCAGGGAAAAATGAAAGTGGGGTATGGGAGGCTTTCTGCAAGACTTTCTTTCCCATGCCCATGACAAATAATCAGTCTTCGGATAAGAGGTCTGTGGCAGATTTTGTATATATGTTATTCAATCACCCAATCCTCTATATTTCCCTTGGTGGAATTGAAATTGATGCCAACCTTGGTGATAGGCTTGCTGCTGAGGGCGAAGCGTTGGCGATAGTTCTTCAGATTGATCTGTTGCATCGCCGCCTTGGCGTTCTTGTTCAATTTCAGTTCGATAATGTAGAGGTGGGTCTTGGTGAGCAAAACAATATCTACTCTGCCATTTGGCGTATGTACTTCCACGTCCACCAGATAATCTGTCAGGAGCGAGAATATGATGAAGAGCATCTGCTGATAATGACCTTCATAATTGGTTACGTTACAATAAGGAATAGTACCCAGAAAATCTTGCAAGAGATGCAAGGCTCCATCCATATTCTGCTGGTCCAGAGCTTGGGCGAAGCGACGAGCTGTTGTAGTGGTGGCAAGTGTATTGTGAGTAACATACGCTGGGATGAGAGCCTTGGTCAAACCTACTTTCACTTCCTTGTTGGGTATGTCAAGGGTATAATAGTTGTAGTCCTTGTTGTAATCCTTGATGGTGATGTAGCCGCTCTGGTAGAGCAATGGCATGATGGTATTCATATTCTCCGTTGGTGCATCAAATTCACTCTCGTCAGCTTCAATGCGACCGATGTCAGTAGGAAGCGTATCTAACTTTTTCATCGTATTGATGAGATAGGTTGGCGTTCCAGAGGCAAACCAATAGGTACCCAGTTCTCGTTTTGCAAAGCAATTGAGCAGACTGTATGGATTGAACACATCTGGCGAAGCCTTTGAAAAATGATAACCATCATAATATTCCTTGAGCTTGGCAGTAGTCTGATCTACTGATAGGTCTTGAGCCTTGGCAAGCATCTCTATATCTTCTGACATATTCTCCAATAGCTCTTCCTTAGTGATGCCGCAGATACCTGCATACTCGTCATCCATAGAGATGTTGGTGATATTGTTCAATTCGCTGAAAATGCTGAGTTGCGAGAATTTTGTGATACCTGTGAGGAAGACAAAGCGAAGCTTGCCTTCTCGCATTTTCAATGGGCTAAAGAAATTGCGCATGATATTACGCAATTCGTCAAGCTGCTCTTTCTCATGAGCCACATCAAGCAAAGGTGCATCATACTCGTCGATAAGTACAACCACTTGCTTGCCAGTCTTTTCGTAAGCAAAGTCTATAAGGTCTTTGAGGCGGAGGTTGGCATCAATCTTTTTGCTGTGATAGCCCCACTTAGTCTCTTGTTCTTCTAGTACATCTGCTAAATATCTCTCCAATTGTTCCTTCTCCATGTGCTTACCTCCACTCATGTCGAAGTGCAGCACAGGATACTCAGTCCATTCTTTCTCCAGATTCTCCATGGCAAGTCCTTTGAAGAGTTCCTTTTTACCCTCGAAGTAACTTTGCATGGTTGATACCAGGAGTGACTTTCCAAAACGGCGTGGTCGTCCCAAGAAGAAATGTTTACCGCCACTATGTGACATTCGGTAAATGTATTCCGTCTTGTCAATATAGAGAAGATCTCTGTGGATAATCTCCTCAAATGTCTGTATTCCTATTGGATATAATTTCAGTGCCATAGCTTTCTGTTCTGATTGTGAGGGCAAAGATAAGCAAAATAATCGAAAGTTGCAAAAAACTATGTCATTATTTGGTGTTTAAGTCTATTCTCCTAATAGATTCCATATGATAGATATATAAACGATATGATATATCCTTCTTTGTAATTATTTCCTTCCGAATTTTACCTGCTTGTTTTAAGTTAATGTTGCACTCAAAGACAGGATTTCTGCATAAAAAAGATTCTCATTTCACAACTTTATGTATCAAAAAATATGAGTAAAGCTTTATTCTGGTCTCATGTCGTACGACTATAAACTCCTATGTTGTACGACTATAGCGCTCATGCCGTATCCCTGATTAAATAAGTCTAAGAAACCTCATTCATCATCTCTACAACTAAGTATTCAACCAACCTTTAATATAGAGAAAGCATAGGAATTGTAACTTGCGTTTTCTTGTTTTGTTCACAATTTAAGTTAATTGGTGAACTTTTATTTGGCTGTTTGGTTATAAAAGTTTACTTTTGTGCGTAAAAAAGATGTTGTTAATTCTGATACCCTTTATTTTGCCTATCCTTTAAGGAAGCAAGCAGATATGTTGTATGATGAGATATTGAATATAAAGAACCCTTGGGAATAGCTATGTGTTTTCGGATACGATAGCCAATCATATAGCGATTGGAGTAATGAAGTTGATAGAGTATGGTTTAAATTTTAAGAAAATGAAGAAAAAAAGAAAAGGAGGAAGCCTTCTTGGCTTGCTGGTTTTATTCTTTGCGGTATGTTTCTGTAGTGGTTGTCGAGGTTGTTCGAATGTGAAATGGAACAGCCAGAAGGATGGTATGCTGTGGGAAATATCTGGTAACGGATTGTCGCACAAATCATACTTGTTTGGTACGATGCATGGTGGCGGGCATAACTTTACACAGAAAGAAGTCTTCACGGCATTTCCCCAGTTGGGTGAGGTCTTAGAAAATGTGTCTTGTATGTATCTTGAGCAGAGTAAAAATTTTAATGATTCTGCTGTTGTTGCTGATTGTATGGCTTCTGCTTCTGTCTTTATGAAAGCAGATGAAGCAAGCGAATATAATACGTTGCCTCAAGGTGAAAGTTATCAAGGTTTATATGATAATGAAGAGCAGTTTCGGATTGTAGATAACTTTTTCTGCGAAAAGATGCACCGTTCTTCTTATGTGCAATTTAAACCTGCATACTGGGTGGAGCGCCTTCGATTGGTGAAGATGCAGGGGAATGTTAAGGCTGTAAGTGTTGATGATTGTTTATATCATGATGCATTGCAGAAGAATATCAAAGTTTTTGGATTGGAAACTTATGAGGAATCGGCAAGGGCATTGGTAGAAACAATAAAGGATACTGCCGAATACCATAAGAGTTTGAAAGAGCAAGCTGTGGATCTATATAATGTGATTTCTCAAATTGAAAAGGTGTCGGCTTCTGCATCTTGCCATGAAATGTATTTGTCTGGTGATTTGGAGAAGCTATATACCCATAGTCAGTCTTTAATTCCCAAGGGAGTGGATGATTCGAAAATGGTAGCCGAAAGAAATATCAAATGGTTGAAAAAGATAGAAGGTCATTTAAAGGATAGGGCTTGTTTGATAGCCGTTGGAGTGATGCATCTCCCAGGAGATAAAGGCTTGATATCCTTGTTGCGAGATAAAGGATATGTTGTGCAACCTGTAAGAAGTGAATAAAAATAAGTTGGGCTGCCAGAATATTCTGGCAGCCCTATTACGTTAGTATGTTATGAAAAATTTGAGAGAAATGAAACTTCACAGTTTCGAATTGTTTTACTAAACATGATTCTTTTTATATAGAGAAAGCATAGAAATTACTACTTTAATATGGTGGGAGAGGCTTGATCAACAGTCATTTTGTCGATGCTGGTGTGCTGCATGGAATCTACTTTTGCAGAATCTCCACTCAATGCAACAGAAGCGCCTCTTGTCGCCTTGATAACTCCCACGTTTTCAACATTCTGAGAATCTTCCTGGAATGGAACTTGGGCAGCATTGCCCAAAGTGAGGAAGATGGCTACGACAGCGGCAGCCTTGAATAATGGCTTCAGGCGCTCTGTCAGCGATACAACCTTTGCCTTGTTAGGCTCCTTGGTGTATTCATCTTCGATCATAGCCATCATCTTCTGGTCGAACTCCTCACCCAAAGCCTCGTTCTTGGTCTCGCTCAACTCATAGGCAAAGAGAGACTTATACGGCTCCAGCTCGGCAGGAAGTTCATCCTGGCTGAAGAATGTGCGGAGGATGTTCTCTTCTTCCAAAGAGGTCTCGCACTTCCAGTAGCGTTCCAAAAGTTGGTTGATGTACTTATAATCCATATCTGTCGAATTGTTGAAATCTTTGTTTTACTGTCTGACGAGCTCTGAAGATATTTACTTTTACTTGTTCCTCGGTTATTTCCAGGATTTCAGCTATTTCCCTGTATGCCTTTCCTTCGATATCTCTCAGTTGCAGGCAGGAGCGCTGTTTCTCTGGCAGCTCGTCTATCATTTTCCTCACGATGTCCAGCTTGTCTTTCTGAATCATTCGCTCGGATGGGGTAGAAGCGGTGTCTGGCTGCTCTATCTTCTCGTTTTCTATCGAATCATTCTGATTTTCTTTCTTCTTGATGCGATCGAGCGAGAGATTGCGGGCAATGGTTAGGCTGAATGCCTCGATGGATTCCAAATCCTGCCATCTTTCGCGGGCGTTCCAGACTTTAATCATTGTATCCTGCACGACATCTTCTGCTTCCTCTCTGTTGAGAGTAATGCGCAGAGCCAGTCTGAAGAGTTTATTCTTCAGTGGCAAAACATCGTTTCGGAAACTGATTTCTTTCATCCCTCTATTATCAATGACGACTATGTTATAAGAAAGTTACAACCAATCTTAAATTATTTCTATTTTTAACTCTTATTAAGGAATGAAGGGCAAATGAATTCTTCACTCTTCGTTCTTCACTCTTTACTTAATCACCGTTCCGTGCTTTCCGTCAATGGCAGTAGCGAGGGTGATAATCACTTCCTTTACTCCTGCATCGATGGCTGCGAGTGCATTCTCCAATTTTGGAATCATGCCACCTGCTACGGTTCCATCTGCTTTGTATCTCTCAAAATCGGCATGGGTAATCACAGGAATTACGCTATCGTCATCGTCTGGATTGCTGAGCACGCCTTTCTTTTCAAAACTGTATATCAATGTCACATCGTAGTAAGGAGCCAGTGCCTTGGCGGTCTCGCTGGCGATGGTGTCGGCATTGGTATTGAGGATATTGCCCTTGCCGTCATGGGTCAGCGGAGCCATTACTGGGGTGATGTCTTCTTCCAGCAATGTCTGGAGCATCTTGCCGTTGGCACGTTCTACGTCGCCTACAAAGCCGAAGTCGATTCCGTCCTTTAATGGGCGCTTATGACTGTGGATGACATCCATATCGGCTCCTGTCAGACCTAATGCATTCACACCATTTGCCTGGAGTTTTGCCACCAGGTTTTTGTTGACCAGTCCACCATAAACCATGGTCACCACTTCCAGCATGTCTGCATCGGTGATACGGCGACCGTTCACCATCTTGCTCT
>ERZ1031746.898-NODE-898-length-9870-cov-4.938258_pt1 | contig 9870 bp, 15 predicted proteins | sample MGYA00518171_ERZ1031746 | MGnify/ENA primary metagenome ERZ1031746 (study PRJEB33719, sample SAMN04261238) | wastewater metagenome | biome: rural village; feature: human; material: feces | host: Homo sapiens | place: El Salvador | collected 2013-01-07 ...
TTGTACCAATGCGAATGATTTGTCCGCCTAGTGCTTTAATGATTGGATCATATTCACCTTCAGGATCGGCGATGATAATGTCATCATTGGTTGATAAGATTAAGAATTCCAATTCTTCTTTTGTAAGGAAGGATTTACCAGCACCAGGAATTCCTAATACAAAGGAGTTTGGATTTTGCAGCAAAGCTTTATTACAAAGAATCGGATTATTGGTGATGGCATTCTGTCCATACCAGATACCACCTTTTTGCATGATTTCATGTGCTCTAAAAGGAATAAACACAGCTGCACTTTCTGTAAGAAGAGTACGCGTAATATTCAACTTATTGACTCCAATTGGAAGTACAGTTTGTAAACCATCCAGTTGTCTTTTTGAAAAGTATAATGTTTCAAGCTCACAAACATATTTACGAGCAACTGCTTTTAGTGTCTCGGTATCTTTATCCAGTTCTTCTAATGAATCAGCTAAATGTACGATTGTTATATTACAAAGCATCATTCTTTGATCACGAACAATTAAATCATCCAGAAATTCTTTACACTCTTTTCGTTGAAGTTCCATATCATAGGGAATAATGGCGGAAAAGTTATTGTTACGGTTTTGTTTCATTTGCCAGTCGGTAATGTTCTTTTCAACACCTAAAAACTTATTTTCAACTTCTCGTACTGCTTCATCAGTAGGAATCGTAATAATGTCCATGGAATACATCAGGTTCCGGTTGAGATCACAAAGTTCGGAAACAAATTCATCTTTTAAGAAACCAGGATAATTGTTGAGATATAAGACTCTTCCATATTTACCATCAAATTCAAAATATTTATTGTGGTACTTACACATCCTAGGTGTAATCAAATCTTTGAAGGAATGTCCTTTTTTAGCTAAATCATTGATGTTTAAATTAAATTCTTCGGTTTCATTACGATAAAAGTCATGCAGGATTTTTAATCGCTCTTCAGCATTGAGTTCAATACAAGAACTTCCTAGTCTTGCAAATAATGTGGAGAACTCTGTGGTAATACGAGAAAATGTGAATCTTGCTTCATCGATGGAATTCTTAAATACAGTAACAGTAATGTACTTTTCCTGGATAATATCATCACTTTCAGACAGTTTATCCAAAAGCATATTGTTGTATTCTTCACGATATTTATCCAATCCATCATTCTTTAATGGAATCAAGATATCTTCTTTAAATTTCTTGATATCTACTTTTCGATTATTGATAGTAATCTTTGTCATTACAGAAGAATCAAAAGAATTCAATAAATCACTATAACTTAAAAATAGATTGTTTTTATCTTCACCAGAAGCAATCTTATAGTTGATATCCAAGAACCTATAACTCTTTGTATATTTATTACCGGATTTAAAAATACCATCCTTATAGATCGTGTCTACCGGGATGGTATCCTGAACAGTTCTAGGCACTCTTGTTTTTTCTTTGTTGAGCTTTTTCAATCTTTCGTAACTTTTTATCATGTACAATTGACTCCTTTCTGGATTGTTTAATAGTTGGTTCAAGTATTTCGTAATAAAGATTAAAAGGGGAATTGATTAGGTTTCTTGCTGACAAGATAAAAGAAGATATTGCCATCTTTACAATATCTTCTGTATACATTCCTTGAAAACGAATAAATCCAAATGCTGCAAAAGGAGCAGCAGCAAGCATACATAGCCAGCTTGTCATTTCTGTACCTAATCTATCTTTACATAAGAAATACAAACCACACGCAATAGCGCAGGCAATGATAGAAAAGATACTTTGTCGAAGTGACAATCCAAAGAAAATACTTTCTGTATAATCACGTATTTCTTTGTTGATTTTGATTTCAAAATTAGATTTCATCATTAAAATCCTCATGAATGACATCTAGTGGAATAGAAGATGCAAATAAGATATTTTCGACAGGAATAATCAAATTTCTGCCATCACGTCGGACAACAATTTTATCCTTTTCATGTTCCACTTTATACATCAATTTTTCCGTTAATGGTAAAGTTGAAGATTCAACAATATCCAATGAATCTCCTGTTTTTAATACAACTTTGTTTAAAATATAATCTTTCATGTTACGTTCCTTTCCTACCTTGAAGGCATAATAAAAGCAGGAACAATATGCTCCTGCAATATCAATTAAAATAGTAATGATAAGTAATCTTGTCTTGAGTCTAGTATTCTAATAATTTCGATATTATCTTCATTGATATCATAGAATACAATTTGTTTAGATACGATTAAATAGCGTAATGATGTATCTATATTAAATCGATCTGACATTTTTGGCCCTAAATAAGGATTATCATTTAATAATGAAATTGTATCCACAATGTTTGTTTTAAACTTTTTTGCGGCTTGATCATTATGAAACTGATTAATAATATAGTTTTCGGTATTAAGAAGATCGTCAATTGCGGATTTTTTATAAATGATCCTCATTTTACAAACCTAACATCTTTTTGGCTTCTTCTTCTGAATAAGATTCAGTACAATTCATACCAATTTCTAATTCTTTCATTAATTTAGATAAAGCTTTTGCTTTCATCTTTTCGGCATTATCCTCAGTTACAGAAAATGGAAATCCACCTGTATTTAATACTTGTTGAAAAAATACATTTACTGCATCTGTTAAAGTTAAACCATTTTTGGCAAATACTTCTTCCAATTCATTCTTAATTTCTGAATTCATGCGAATTCTAAATACATCATCTTTTTGAGCATTGATTACGTTACGCATAATTAACACTTCCTTTCGTATATATTATAATCAGTTTTTTACAAAATATCAACAAATGTGGTAACTGAGTAGCTACATATTATAGTCCCATCATTTCTTTTACAATCCTGTCTGACATTTTGATTGTTCCTACAAGAACTAACATATTGAATATCAATTCACCAATATAACTCCATACCATAGATACACTAGATGCTGTTGAATCCACTACTGGTGGACTTGATGCAAAGGCTGAAAAGATAATACAGGAAAGGACAATGATCGCTCCTTCTAAACAAATTCCTGCATAGCTTTTGATAAATGTAAAAGCTGTGTTTTGTGTGCTTTCTCCTGCAGCTGCTGCAAGTGGTATTGGAGAAATAGCTGTGTACATGTAAAGTTTAAAAAATCTTCCATAAACAGTTAATATCATTACAAATGAAAGTATTGTGATAAATATTGATCCTAATAATGTAACTGCCCAAAGTGGAATAGATTCTAAAAATCCTGTATTACTAACCGCATCAACTATTTCCTGTGGTATAACTGTTTCGTTGGATACTCCAAGTCCTACAGTTTCCGTAATCGATTGAATTATCCCCTGTACAATTTCAAAAATCTTTGTCATCAGTTCCATTCCATACATGACAAGACCTCTGGCAATAATAAATCTTAGAAAAAGTTTGAAGGCTTGTTCTGGTCGTTTAACATCCTGCCAGCTTGTACAAGTTCGTATCAATCCCCATACAAAGAAAAGCACAAGAAGTGCAAGTCCAATAGCTTGTAAGCCTTCATGTACTTTTACAATGATTTTCCATATATCACCACCTTTAAATGACTCTGGTGATTCAGTAAGCAACAACCATATTTCAGCAAGTTTAGAATTCCAAGTATTGATAGCACTTGTTAGGTTATCGATGATTCCATCCATACATTAACCTACAATAATATTTAAAATCTCTTTCGCAAACGTAATAATAATTCCACCAGCAACAGTCATAAATCCATTTGCTCTTTGGCTTGGATCGTGGCTTTTTAAAGATAAACCAACCTGCACAATTCCAAAGCCCAATAGAATCATTCCAATAGCTCGAATAAGTCCAAACATAAAATCACTGAAATTATTGACTACAGTGACTGGATCATTAGCTGCATAGACAGGTGTTATAAAGTTTGTGATGAGTATCAATGCTGTATAAGCATAGAACACTGCTTTTCTAATTGTTTTTGTTTTCTTCATTTTCTTTGATCTCCTTTACATATTTTTCTACTTCTTCTTGATCTAACAATTCATATTCGTTATCAGTCAAAAGAATATTTTGCCAATCATCAATGAAATGATACGTTTGCCCATGAATATAAGGCTCTCGTCCTCCATCCAATGTCTGCTTAATATTTGGATGTTTTAATAAATCATATTTTTTATCTTTAACAGGGCGTTCTCCCTTAATAAAAAGAAGTCCATAGTTGTTATCCAACAATCGAACTTCATCTGCGGTTAAAAGCTCTCTTCCTGTCTGTTGATAATTTGTAGAATAATTACCACTTCTTCCTTCAGATTTGCCATACGTATTTGTATCCAATGTTTCTTTTCCCAGCAATTCACTGATGTATTTATGTGTACTTTGTTCATTACCACCTAGGTAATACGTTTCATCACAGTTACCTAAAATGGATTCCCAGCTATCTTTGTATAACGCTTTAATCTGAGCCAGGTTCTGTAAAATAATGGATACAAAGATCTGTCTTGAACGCATGGTTGAAAGCAATTTATCAAATTCATCTGGTAAAGCAACATTGGCAAATTCATCCATCAAGAAATGGACGGGTACAAGAAGTTCTCCACCATGTACATAATCCGCCTGGTAATACAACATTTGAAATAACTGGGTGTACAACATTCCAACTACAAAATTGAATGTGGAATCGTTGTCTGGAATAATCGCAAATAAAGCCGTTTTTCTTTCTCCAATCTGTTCTAATTCCATCTCGTCATATTTGGTTAATGATGCAAGTTCTTCCAAATTAAAAGCAGCAAGTCTTACACCAACCGAAATCAGAATCGATTTGGCGGTTTTACCTGCTGCTTGTTTATAAATCTTGTATTGTTTTAAAGCTAATGAATTAGAATCTATCATTTCTAGTCTTTTAAATAACTCATCCAATGGACTTTCGTAGTCTTCTTCATCTTCTTTGACTTCTGCATAATTGAGCATTTCCATGACCATTGTAAAATTCTGTTCATCTTCTGGTGCATAATGGTACAGATATAACATCAGCGCTTCCAATAGTGCTGTTTCACTCTTTTCCCAGAATGGATCATTGGTAGAAGAACCTTTAGGTGTTGTATTACGGATCAAGTTGGTAATTAATTTCAATACATCCTTATCACTTTGAATATAGTGGAATGGATTATATCCAAGAGATTTAGACATATCAATCAAGTCAATGACTTTAATGACATAACCATTCTCTTCTAATAGATGACCAACACTTCGAATGATTTCGCCTTTAGGATCCAATACAACAAAACTTGTATTACATTGCATGATATTTGGTTTGGCATAAAATCTTGTTTTGCCAGCACCAGAGCCACCAATCACAACCGTATTCAAGTTTCGCCTATGTTTTTTTCCATCCAATCCCATTCGTACATTCTGAGAAAAGACTTTATTAGAAAAGTAATCTTTATTCGCATATTTCTTGCAAACAGTATTTGGATTTGCCCATTTAGCTGATCCATATTCTTCAGTTCTTCTATAGTTTTTAGATGAAGATAAATACATCCCAACACCTAATACATAGATTATCAGAAAGATACCAATCGTTTTTAATGTTGAATCCGTCCATTGAATTTGAAATGGATGATTTAAAGCTTCATTAAGATATGGAATTGCATTGATTAATCCTTTATCCATGTAGGGTGCAATAAGCAATGCAACCCAAATTGTTGGTATTAGTAATAAGCCAAGAAACACATATTCATCTTTTTTAGCATCTCTCATAATGATCTTTTATAGAAGGTGAATTTGCATCACAGACTTTGACAATCAGTGAATCTAAAAAGTCATAATTTTTATGTGCTATGCGTTGTTTATCTCTCAAATCCGCAAGAGCACGTACAATGATTCTTCTTTCCGTATCATCAACTTGGAGTTCAATCATTTCATCATTTTGTTTTTTAAACCAGTTACGCATACTTGTTATCTCACTTTCTTTTTTGATTTCTTTCTTACCGGATATTTAGGCGCAGAAGATTTTAATTGCTGTTGCTTAATATCTTTTAGCTCCTGACGCACAGAAGGTCTATCCGTAATAGCTGTTGATTTTTTTCTTTCGACGGTTTTCTTCTTGTTTTCTTTCTTCAATGTTTTTGAAGATGGCTCGAACGGAGTACCGTCCATGCTTGTCCGAGCCTTGACGGGGTTTGTTTTCTCATCCATTAATTTGGATAACAATGCATCATGTTCTTCATCACTCATTGGCTTTATATCCTTCTGTGATAAGACAGATTCACGAATGGCTTTTGTATCAATGGTTGCCAAATCAAATTTATCTACCATTCTAGATATTTTAGAAGCATCTTCTGCTTTGACCATGATATCTACAATTCCATCTGTATTGTTCTTTTCTTTTAAAACAGAGTAGAGAACACCATAGTGTTTAGCTTCTTCACAAAACTTTTTCAAATCAGAATGATGAATCGCAAATACCTTTAATTCCTTATTGGATTTTAATAAGTTATCTAAGTTGGTTTTGCCTTTGATTTTCTTGTTGTCACTAATAATTGCATATAAAGTGACAGCTAAAGATTTAGCAGCTGTTCCTCCTGCTTTTAATCCAATTTCAGCAGCTACTTGAATACCTTCTAATGTCATCTTCATCATTTGATCTGCAGTATCAGCACTGTTCATAAGTTCAAGCTCCTTTCGTATTCTTTTTGTGTTTGCATACGCTCTGCTTCTAATGCATTGACCATTTTTAATTTTTCTTCAATGTCAGGTACTCTCTTTTCTATATCTTCGCATATTCGGATTTCCTTTTTCCCATGTGCAATTTTGGAAGTGAGCGTATCTCGATCCTGTTCTAATTGTTGTTTCAACTCAGGATCACGGGTTCGTTTAATTTTGTTGTAGATGGATCTTCTTTGATTCATCCAGTTTTCTATTTGGTTGTTTAAATCCAATTTAAAAGCAAGCACATCTTCAATCGATTCAAGATTATGCTTGCCAACAAATGTATTTTCATCTGTGATTTTCTCCATATAAATTAAATCCTTTCTAAGTGCTGGACTTGGATATTTTTGAGGTATTCCTTTAGGTCGTAAAATACCCAATTCAAAACAATATCGAATATACATTGCTTTGATTCCTTTAAATTTTCTATGATTGCCTTGATATTCTTTACAAGGTATAACATCTTTAACAGATGACTGCATGGGAAACAAGAAGTTACTGTTAATCCGTTCCATCAAATGTTCTTCATCATAGCGATTATCACGAGTCAGTTTATAAAAGCGAAATGTTCTTTTAGATTGTGGATGTTTTAAAGTCCAATGCTTTCCTGATAGATTTACAACATAGCCAATTTCTTCAAGACCATCTTTAAATTGTTCAGGTGTTCTTGCATACAATAAAACAGAATCCACGTCATAGCGAATCAATTTTCGTAAATAGATAGAATCATTCTTTTCTGCTTTCCATTCTCCATAATTCATCGCTTTGCCTTCCGGTTTTGTGATGACAGTTAAACCATGCTCTTTACAGATCGCATCATTTAATTCACGGAAGTGATCGATATCAGCTTTCTTATTGTCATACTTTTTACCATCTACCCAGGAAACGGAGTTTACCACGAAATGATTGTGTAGATGGTCTTTATCCAAATGAGTAGAAACAACCACTTCAAATCGATTGCCCCACATTTGTTTGGCAAGCTGAACACCAAGTTCATGACAATGTTCAGGTGTAACTTCACCTGGCTTAAAAGATTGCACCGCATGAAAGGCAAGGCGACCATCCATCTTGTTGTAAGAAAGCTTTGTATTCATCATCTGTTTTAAGGCCGTACGAGGTTCACAATTGATTCCGGTAATAAACTCTTTTTCGTTTGTTTTATAGCCTTGAGTAGTGTAGGATAAAACTTCTTTTAAACCATCGCTCATTTCTTCTTTTGTCTTATCAGGGTTTTTAATATAGTTAAGGACACGATTCAAATCATCTTTTACTGCCCATATTTTGGTAATTGCCATATTTCCTCCATATTGATTGGTTGTCGAATCAAAATCATAATCTCATTAATTTGATCTTGCAGCTTTTCATAATTTTCCATGTAAAAGGATTTATTCCTTGCATTTTGTGTATAAACAGATATCGCAATTTGATTCATGTTTTCAGCAATCTCTCTTAAAATTTCGATTACTTCGATTAATTCTTTAGAAGGTGCAGGTCTAGGGAATAAACCGTTTATACACATTCGAAGATAAGATTCTCGAGATAGATTTGATTCTTTAACCAATTTATTAAGATGCTCAAAGTCTTGATTTGTTAATCTAACTTTGATTTCTTTTTTCTTCAATTTTGTTTTCATTGTAGAAAGCATCCTGAACAAATAAAACTGTACCCATTCCAATCATTCCACCACCAAGGAAACTGATAAAACATAGGGTTATACTATTAAACATTTTCATGTACCTCCAATCTTAAAAGAGCTATCAACAAATTGTGATAGCTCAGGGTCTTAGGGATATTCCCTAAATACTTGTCTTTTGTCCCCAAAAGACGTTGCTTGTTACAACTGTAGACATTAATTGGCTACAGTCTTTTTCTTATCCGGAATCAAATCGGCAAGATCTTGATCCATTTTTTCGAACATTTCTTTTTTCTGATTCAGTAGTTTTAGATTTGCAGTCAGAATATTATTTTCTTCAGAAAGTGTTTTGATGCGTTCTTCATTTTTGATTTTTTTCTTTTCAATAGTGGATATTCTTTTAACGATATCTTCGTACTTTATCATTTTGAAATCTCCAATTTCTAATGAAGTAATTGCGAATATTTATGTTTGTTGATTCGCTTTTCATAATCATCTGCTTTTTCTAAAATGTGTTCATCTTTATCATAATGATACAAATGATCAGATAGCTTTTTATCAGGATCTACCAATGTTGATTTATTAACAGAAAGAAGCATTTCTTTAACATGTTCAATATTCAAAGAAGGGGAATCACATAATGCAATACACTCATCTGTTGATGATGGAATGATATATAAGTCATGTTCTAATTTTTCAGCCAAATCATTTAAAATCCCAGCATAGAACATTGTGGCTGCACCATCTGTTTTATGTTCATTTGTCAGAACAACAAGTTGATGTTCTTTTTCTTCCAAGGCTATGTCTTTTGGAATTCCTATCAACATGGTTTCTAATGGAAGTATTTCTGGTTTCATCATATTTGGCGATGAAATCAATGCATCGTTATGAAGTTTGTTTACATCAATTCCATATACATCCATCATCTGATTGGTAACCTTAGCCGAACAAAATTGTTCTTCTGTAGTTTGAATCATGACTCGATATATAATGGCTAAATCCCCGACAATAGTATGAGGAACCTGAGATAATTCTGATTTATTTTCATCAGCATTGATAACATTCATATATAAATAGTCTTTGATAGAATCGTAATCAAGAAGTGCATTGATATCATCTAATACTTTTTCATTTCGAATCATTTTTGTTTTCTCCTTTTTTGATTTTTTCATAATAAAAAGCCAACCTTTCTAGATTAGCTTTGCTATATTTTTGAGTTTCAATTTCAAACATTTTACATTTCCTCCAATTCTATTTCTAATCCACAAAATGGATCATTCGTGTCCACTTCATTTACATCTTCTTCATATCCTTCAATCGCAAATACCATATATTCCACAATGTCACTGTACATTTTTTCTTTTGCATCTTCTAAAGCTTTGATGCCTTCTTCATAAGAAATCGTTTCTAAAGTATTTGTACATGCTTCTTTGGAATATGTGTACTCTGTAATCAAGTCTTCAATCGTTTCAAACATGAGTAATTGTGCCTGCACGATTTGTTTATCTTCCGTATGCAGATTTTTGTAATTATAGATTTTAGTGTTGTAAGTCATTGTTTTTACCT
>ERZ1031746.904-NODE-904-length-9841-cov-7.506744_pt1 | contig 9841 bp, 9 predicted proteins | sample MGYA00518171_ERZ1031746 | MGnify/ENA primary metagenome ERZ1031746 (study PRJEB33719, sample SAMN04261238) | wastewater metagenome | biome: rural village; feature: human; material: feces | host: Homo sapiens | place: El Salvador | collected 2013-01-07 ...
GCTCGCGGGGACGAGGCCCGGATGCGCGGCCGGCGCCATGGACCTCGCGCTCCTCGTGTTCTGGCTGGCCGGCGACAAAAAGGGCCTGGACGCGACGCTCGCCCGGCCCATGCCCGACACCGTCGTCAACGTGATAGTCCGGTTCGCCCGCGACCATGACATGTGGCCCGCGGGCGCGGCCGTGCCCCGCACCTACCGGGCGCCCGAGCTCAAGGCCTGATACTCCGCCTCCCATGCGGCCGCGTCCGACGCGTCCACGCCGAGCGCATCCTCGACCAGGCGCACGTCCAGGCCGCGCCGGCGCGCCTCCGCCCATGCGGCGTGCGCGTCCGCGCCGTCCGAGGCGTCCGAGGCGAACGCGTCATGCGCGTCCATCCGGTTGACCGCACCCATCCGGTTGTCCACATCGTCGAATTCGCCGGGCGTCCGGTCGAGCTCCGCACGTCCGGCGGCCAGCATGCGTTCGAAGTCCTCGCGCGCGTTGAACGGTTTCCCGTCCGCGTCCAGGCGGGGCGGGCGTCCATGGTATTCGGGGCGCGCGTTCGACCCGTCGGAATAGTACATGCCGCGCCCGTACTGGACGCCCCTGGCTATCTTCTCGTGGATGAAGTCGCCCATGTTCTCGTCCCAGATCCGGTCGCGCTGCCTTTTGTCGGGCAGTCGTCCGCCGTGTTCGCGCGCGTACGCGCCGATCCGGTCCATGTACCGTTTGCCGACGCGCATCCGGTGGGCGCTCAGATTGTAGGGCGGCCGGGCGAGGATCGCCTCCATGCGCACGGGCCGGGTGAGCGCGTAGCCGACGAGCCTGGCGGAGTAGCATCGGGTCGGGTCGCCGATCACGTTGCGGCGCAGCGCGTCGCACCGGTTCTCCGCGATCCTGCGCGCCATGTCGAAGCGTTCCGCCTCGTTCGGATACCAGGAGGCGAGGGCGCGCATGATCCGCCCGTAGTGCGGGCGTCCGTCCGCGTCCTCCCGGTAGACCGCGTCGTCGATCATGCGCGCCTCGTCGGCCGGGTCGAGCACCGGCTCGTCCCGGTAGTCGAACGGGTTGCCGTCCCTGTCGACGCCCGGCCTGACGGCTTTGAGCCGGTCCTGCAGCCACAGGCTGGTCGGATCGTGTTCGACCCGCCAGTTCACAAGCCTGACGGCCCTCTTGTGCCCGTAGCGTTTCGGGTCGAGGTCCTCGGCGGCGGGCGGCATGACGTCTCCGCCCGACGTGCCGGACGCCGGCTCGTAGGTGCCCGCGTACCCTTGGGGGAGGCCCTTCGCCCGGTGGCCCCTGCCGTTCCTGTCCATGACCATGCGGTCCGCTATGCGCCCGTCGGGCCGTGCCGGGCGCATAGCGGGGCTCCACGGGGTTTCGGACGGCCTGTCCTTCAGACGGGAATGGTCGTCGGGTCGATGCCGAGGTCGACGGCCGTGAGCACCATGTCCTCGAACCCGTCCGCGGCCATGTCCGGGGCGGCGCCCATGCCGGGCGACCATTCGAGACGTCCCATGTCCAGCAGGGATTCGAACCGGCGCCGCCCGTTGAACCCGTAGGGGCGTCCGCCGGTCGAGTTCGACCCGTCGGACAACGGGGTGGGCGTCACGTGGCGCACGCCGCGACGCCGCTTGTCATCCAGGCGGCGCATCGCGACCGCGTCCCACGCCTTGTCCGGATCGTCGCCGGGATGCGCGTCCATCCACTCCAGCCACGGGATGCCGTTCTCCAGCAGGCTTTTCGGCATCAGCCCCCGGGCGGAGAGCCAGTGCTGCGGCGAACAGTCGAGACGCCGGTTGTACGCCTCCCGCATGTCCGGCGTATGACCGTAGCGCAGGGCCGTGCGCTCCAGCCCGTCCTCCAGGCAGGCGGCGGCCATGCGCCCGCCCGCCATGCGCCCGTACAGGCGCGTGAACCAGTGTTCGAGGGATTCCAGTTGGGTCATGCGCCGTTGCATGCGTCCCCGAGGCGCATGGTTTCGACCATGCGACCGCGTGCATGATATCGTATTCCGCCCCGTTCATGCGGCGCGTCGCCCACGGGCCGGAAGCGGGGGAGGGTTCGCCGTGCGTGACATGCTCATCGGCCGGCAGGCGCGCCACGTCGTCCTCCCGGAACGGCGGGCCGCGGAACCGGAGACCATGCGTCGGGGACGCATGCGCGCGGGCATGCACGAGAACATCATCGGTTGGGAGAACCTGCCCGCAAGCCTCCTCGCCCGCATCCGGGACGGGATCGTGGTCCAACGGGACGGCGACGAATGGACGCGCTTCCGCCCCGCATTGGCCGGCAGGACCGATGCGGGCGAACCCTACATCGTGGACTCGGACTGCGTCGACCATTGGGTCGGCGACGGCTCCGCGTTCCCCGACCCGGACACGCCATTGCCCGAGGCCGTGCGGCGCGACCCCATGCCGGGCGACCTCATCCGCCTCCACAAGACCGACGACCCGGCCATCGCCGACATCGGCCGCTATGAGGGCCGGTCGGCGATGGCCGGGTGGATGACCGACAACGGGCCCTACTACGCGTGCGAATGGACGCTCGACGGGGTCGTCGAACAATAAGGGTCGCGTTTCGCATACGACGGCGTATGCGAAACGAAACGGACAAACCATTCTCATGGTTCGCGGACGATATGCCGGTATTGACGGGAAAGGGCTTCATGCCCATCGAATCGGTGGGCATCGGCGATCTGGTCCTCACCGGGTCGGATGGTTGGAAGCCGGTTCTTGAGACCATGACCGAAAAACGGGATGATGCCATTATCCTGCACGGGCAGGGTTCTAATGGGATAATCTGCGCGCCGGAAAGCATGTTTATGGCGGGACACCGTTTCCAGGTCCCTGGGACAACGCAAACCGCACCTACCCCACCCTGTTCGAAAAGGACGGCTGGCGGTCTGCTTCGAACATGGATGCTCACATGTGGCTTAACGTCGGCCGGATCCCGGAATTGCCCATCCCGTCATTGGAGAACGTCGTGTTCGACGAGGAGTTCTTCTATTTCGTGGGCCGTTTCCTCGGCGATGGCTGGGTGTGGGAATCACGGGATGGAAGCACCAACCAGCAGGTGGGCGTCTGCTGCGGGTTCAGGGATGTCGAATCCCTGATGCCCCACATGAAGGCGCTGGCCTGGAAGTTCAGCGAACAGGACCAGAGGACCGGCCACTACTGGCGTTGCTACGACAAAACGAAATTCCACTGGTTCGAGGACAATTTCGGCCGGGGAGCCATCAACAAGCATCTGCCCGGCTGGACGTTCGGCATGAAAAAGGAATGGCGGCAGGCCCTGTTACAGGGGTACTGGGAGTCGGACGGCAACCCGATCCGGAACGGCATGCACGCGACCTCGATCAGCCGAAAACTCATACTCGGAATCAAGACCCTGGAGGCCGGACTCGGGCGCGCATCCAGTATTTCCAGCCATGAACCCAACAGAGTGTGCCTCATCGAGGGACGCAGGGTCAACGAACGAACCAATTATCTGATCAACACGTATGACCGGATCCGCAAATCCATCATCTGCGACCGAGGCTATTGGGCTCACATGCGCAAACGCGAGGATATGAGGGAAACCATCACCATGCATGCGCTGACCCTCGAAGCCGACTCGTACATGGTGGACGGGATTCTCGTCAGGGCATGATGCGGGGAACGCATACAGCCATGTATGCAGAACAATTCTGAACACAACGGTCTCATCGGCAGCCTCTTCTCCGGATACGGGGGATTGGATCTCGGCGTCGACATGGCGTTGGGCGGCGGCATGCGCGTCGCCTACACCAGCGACATCGAACCCGGGCCCTGCGCCATCGAATCATATCACGCGCACGGCGACGACTGCCCGAACCTGGGCGATATCACCGGAATCGACTTCGGGGATCTGCCCGATACGGATGTGGTCGTCGGCGGCAGCCCCTGCTTCCCGGCGGGCAGCCTCGTGCTCACCGACCGGGGGTTCACCCCCATCGAACAGGTGAGGGTCGGCGATCTGGCGCTTACCCACCTGGGCAACTGGAAACGGGTCGTCGACACCGGCTCCCATATCGGCGACACGGTCATACTGAAGGGGCAGGGCACGCCCGGCATCGAATGCACGCCCAACCACAAGTTCCGGGCCGGACACCGCTACCAGCGGGCCATGGGACAGGGAGAATCCACCTATCCGACCATGTTCATGGAGGATGGGTGGATTCCCGCCGCCGACATGACCGGTCGCATGTGGCTCAACATGGGCGGCCATGTGCCCGCCCTGCCCATTCCCGCATTCGACTTCACCGGATGCCAGACCCGGGACATCCGGCTGAGCACGCCGTTCTTCTACTTCGTCGGCCGTTGGCTGGGCGACGGATGGCTGAACGTGTTCAAGCGTACGGGACGCAAGGCATCCTATATGAAGCGCGTGTTCGTATGCGACTCGTTCGACAAGGAGGACGAGCTGCGCGGCCGGCTCGACGAGACCGGCCTGCATTTCGGGATGACCCATGAGCGTACGACCGTGCGCTTCTGCTGCTCCTCGACCGCCCTCCACGACTGGCTGGAGTCGAACTTCGGCAGGGGGGCGGCGAACAAGACGATCCCCGCATGGGCGTTCGGCATGAAACGCGAATGGCGTGAGGCGCTGCTCCGGGGCTACTGGGATTCCGACGGCGACCGGACGGAAAACGGCATGCACGCCACATCGGCCAGCAAGCGTCTCCTGCTCGGCGTCAAGATGCTCGCCGCCGGGCTCGGCGCCCCATCCGGCCTGGGCATGCACGAACCGACCAGGGCGCGGTGCGTCATCGAAGGCAGGATCGTCAACGAGAAGACCAACTACATGCTCACCGCATACGACCATCCGCGCAAAAGCATCATGACCGAACTCGGCTACTGGGGGCATGTGCGCGAAATCGGGGCGGGACGCGAAAAGGTGCGCGTCTACAACATCACCGTCGAGGATGACCACAGCTACACGATCGACGGGATTGCCGTCAGGAACTGTCAATCAATGTCTTTGGCGGGTCTGCGCGCGGGCATGCATGAGGGCACCCGGTCGGGATTGTGGAGCTATCAGGCGGATATTCTGAAGGCTTCGAAGAGTCCCCTATTGCTATGGGAAAACGTCCAGGGTGCGTTGACCGCCACGGCCTCCAGCCGCGAGGATCTGGCGGAGGCGGACCGGCGTGCGAAGGCTTTGGAAAAGGCGGGCCTGTGCGCGTGCGGGACGCCCTCCGTCGACCCGTCGGACGGTTTCACGCCGCCCGACCCTGATGCGGAGGGGGCGAAGCCTTTGGCGACCGTCCTGCGCGATTATCTGGAAGCCGATCCGGAGAAGTGCGCGGCCGTCGTCTGCAAGGCGTGCGGCCGGCATGTGTTCGAAATCAACGGCGACATGGTGCTGGCGGATGGCGAGCGATTGGACGGCGTGCATACGGCGCCCACGATCCGCGCGTTGGGCCGTGTGCTGGGCGATCTGGCGAACCTGGGCTATGACGCGGTGTGGCGAGGTCTTGAGGCCGCCGACATCGGGGCCCCTCACCATAGGCTGCGCATCTTCGTGACCGCATGGCCGCGCGACCCGTCCACGGCGCGCGAGCCGTCGAACGCCCGGCTGAAACGCCTGGCCCAACTGCCGCCCATGAGGCCGAAGGGCCGCGCCTGGGCCGTATGGGATGCGGACAGGGACGTGTGGACGACGGGCGAGCCGGATTTGTTCGGCCAGGTGGACGTGTATATGGACGCGTGGCCGAAATCGGGCGTCATGGCGGCGGGCCGCGTGTATATGGTGCCCGGATCGTGGCTTACGGTCCCCGTGCCGGCGGCCGGATCGGCTTTGGCGACCCCGAAGGCGACGGACGGCGCGAAGGGCGGGCCGAACCAGTCATACGGGAACGGGGATGCGCCGCTGCCCGCGCAGGCGGCCATGCTGCCGACCATCAAGGCGGGGGATGCGGGGCATACGGGGCCGAACCAGCGGTTCGGGGCCGGCAACCCGAGCCTGGCGGCCTCGGTCGCGGGAATCGGCGTCCTTCCGACCCCGAACGTGTCGGATGCGGTCCCGGCGGACGGGTTCCTGTACACGCCGAAGCGGTCGGACGGGGTGTTCGCTGCCCCGGCCACGTCGGGCCGCCCGTTGGACAGGAGCACGTTCCTCTCCACGCAGGTGCGGCTCATGGACCTGCCGGGACGCATGGATCCGGAGAAGGTCAGGGAGCATGATTCGAAGCTGCCGACCCCGAGGGCGAACGACGCGAACGGGGCGGGCGTGCACGGGGACGACATCCGCCTGTCCCCCACGCCGAACGCGTTGTACGACAGCGTGAAGGCGGGCACTCCCGAGGATGCGGTCCGCCGCCGGAGGCGGGGCGCGCAGCTCGGCCTGGCGGACGAAATCAACCTGCTGTAGGTCCCGCGGGTTGATCGGCCTCGTTATGGATGGACATGTCGCGGATATGCCAGACCGCCGTACGCAGGATCCCCTCGGACCCGGTCTCGCGCCATTCCAGCCGGATCGCGCGATCCTCGTATGGAAACCGGATACCCGAACCGGGATCGCAGCGGCATGGGCTCGCCCCCCGCCTCGTTCGCGTATTTGACCACATGGGCGACCACCCGTCCATGTTCGTGACCATCGGGGGAAGACCTTGTTCGGCCATTCCCGCGATTTCGTGAGATTGGATTGGCATGGGGGAGGATCGGGCATGAAGGAAATACTGGGAGTCTTGATTCCCGTAATCATAATCCCGGAATCAATGGTGTGGTTTCTGATGGTCATGCATCTTCATGACCATCCCGGCATGATGTCCGAAAAGGAGGTGCGGTTCCGGCGGACGCTCCTTTTTGCCTGCCATGCGATCATCTGCATCGGGTTGATGATTCTCCTATGGCGGTTCAGTCTTTAGGATGCCATTTGCCGATGACCGCCGCCCCTATCGCGAAAACGGCGAGGGCCACGAGCGTCGGCATGATTCGCTGGACCATATCGACTTGCATGAGCGCAAGACAATACTGGGCGATATCCACGGCCACGGCCGCCATGGCGAGCATCTGGAAAGCGCGAAGGATCTCCCTGTTCTCCGACCGTTGCCGTCGCTCCATGACTTCGAGTCGGTTCTCCAGTCGACGCATGAGCCCGTTCCACTTCGACGCGGACGGGACGGAAGACAGCCCCTCCATCTCATCCACGATCGGCCACGCCCGTTCGATACGGTCCTCCATGGCGGTCAGGTCGGAGGCTCGCACCTTTGCGGGAATCGGACCCATGTCTATGAGGGTCCGGTAGGCGGCGCGGGCGAGCAGTCCCAGGGCATGCGATTCGACGTTCCTTTTCCCGGAGATGTCGAAAATCCCGTGGTCCACGGGTTCCAGCACGTCGATGCCGTCGAGGGGAGGGCATGACCCGTCGGGTCCGACGTAAGCATGCAATCCGGAGCCGGTGAGACGGAACACGGCCCCGTCCCTGCGCCATCGGCCGGCCTCTTCGGCATCCGGCGTCCATCCCTCTTCCCGCAGCTCCTCTTTCAGCCGTTCGGTGTCCGTGATTTCGATGATGCGGATAATGTTCATGCGGCCGAACTAAGGGTTTGGAATGGCGGGGACCGTCCCGTTTTCATGATCCGATACGCCTGCCCCGTCTGACGCATACCCGCGGCCATGAATGATGATGATCTGTGGCTGCCCACGCCGACGGTGATGGATGCGACCCGGCATACGAGCCGTGCGGTGTGGGCAGCCGGGGGAGAACTGGCGGGGCGTGGCCCTGGTGAACGCGATACTGGATGCGGGGGAGATCCGCTGCCTGCCGTTCGTGGAATGCGCGGAACGCATACGGCGGATATGAGCGAAAACGAACTGTTCGCCACGCCGAACTGCATGGATGCGCTTCCCCCGCACCGGGATATACGGCGTCTGCGCGCCGAACGGCACGCCGGCTACCGGAACCTGCGCGACGACATCGACTGCCTGCCGACACCCACGTCGAACGAGTGGAACGGGGGCACCATCGAACCGGCGCGCCGGGCCGCCATGGGGCATGCCGTCACCGTCGCCGACTACGCGGAGAAAGGCACGGACATCGAAACCGGCGGGGATCCCCGCCTGCTGTCCACGCCGAACCGCATGGACATGATCGCGCCCCGCTCCGGCAGGGCTTTGGAATACGTGCCGAGGCGCGGCGACCCGAAGAGGGGCATGGCCGGGTCGACGGGCAATCCGGGGGAGGATGTGATGATGGGCGATGTGGACATGATGCCCACGCCGACGAGCCGCGACGGGAAGGGCCGCAACCAAAGGAACACGGACGACTGCATGCCCGTCGCCGCCGACAACATGAGCATCACCGTCCCCGGCCCCTATCATGGCGGCCTGTGGGGGTTGGACGACGGCAGGGGCGTGCGCTTCGGCCGGTTCACCGCGGCGATCCGCCGTTGGGAGCGGGTGTCCGGCCGTCCCGCCCCCTGTCCCACGCAGGCGACCGGCGGCCTGCGCCGCTGGACGGCCGCCAACCAGGCGGATCCGACCCTGTTCGACCCATGGTGGCTCGCATGCCACGCGCCGTTCGACCGGCATCCCCACGCCCGCCTGGACCAGCCGATGCGCGACCGCATGCTCGCCCGCTGGCGTGCGGCGGACCGGGGGATGAGCCTCATCGACCCCATGTTCTGGCCCGGCTGCAAGGACATGGACCCGGACATCCCGATCCCCGCGACCCGCCTGCCCGACAAAAGCGTGCTCGATTATTGGAAGACCCGGTCCGTGGGCTCCCGGTTCCCGTCGGCCGCCCACCTATCCCCGAGGTTCGTGGAATGGATGATGGGTCTGGAGGACGGCTGGGTCACGAATCCGGCGATCTGGCGGCATGTGGACGGCAATCACAGGAACCTCCAACTGCGTGCCCTGGGCAACGGGGTCGTGCCCCCGCAGGCCGCCATGGCGGTCGACTGGGCGCTCCGCGTACGCGAAAGGCTCGCCGTTTGACGCCCGTCAACGTCTGGGCGTGGACGCTCCTGGGCGTCGCCGTCCGCCGTCTCATGCCCGTGCTCGCATGCCGGGCCGGATGGGGTCGGTTCGTCGCGTGGATGGGACGGCACGTCCCGCCCGTCCCCGCATGCGCGGCCGCGGCGATCCTCGCCTGGCTGCTGGGCGCGGACGTGTGGGGGATGAGGTTCGCCTGCCTGACGGTCGGCGTCGCCGTCGGCGGCCGGCTCCCGTCCCCGCCGCATGCGTCCGGACGTCCGGATCGTGACGGGACGGGCGCGAGGAACCTGCCTGGCCGCGTATCATACGGGCCCATGGAAGACGACGAGATCGAAGTGAGGCCGTTCCTCAAAGACAACGGGCCGTTCGCGGGCATGCCCTCCCGTTTCCTCGGCAGGGGGTGGAAACGGGTTCCGGACGGGCGCGGACTGTCGGAACGGTCCACGGTCCTTCGTCGGACGGGCCTCGTGTTCGTGGTCGGCCGGGTCACCGGACTGTCCGCCTGCATCGGTTACGGCCGGCCCGCCGAACATCCGGCGACACGCATGATGGCGACCCGTATCCTGCCGTATCCGGATTGGACGTGCCGGACGAGGAACGCGGATCCCGGCATGTTCGCTGACGCGTGCATGCTGCGCTACGGGGCCGACGTGCTGACCCGCCTGTCCCGTGACGCGTGCCGTGACGCCCATCCGCGTCTGGCGTGCATGGTCATGCGATGCCGTTGCGCCCCGATCCGCCGGGCGTTGGCGCATGCGGATCGTGTGAACCTCCCCGACCTTACGGTCGGGGCTTCCGTGCCTTCCGCAGAGATGATTGCTTCCGGCATGGCTACATGACCTCATACGGGGTCACGCCCCGGTTCCGGGGATTACTCCATGCTCACGTCGTTCTTCCG
>ERZ1031746.906-NODE-906-length-9831-cov-4.063727_pt1 | contig 9831 bp, 8 predicted proteins | sample MGYA00518171_ERZ1031746 | MGnify/ENA primary metagenome ERZ1031746 (study PRJEB33719, sample SAMN04261238) | wastewater metagenome | biome: rural village; feature: human; material: feces | host: Homo sapiens | place: El Salvador | collected 2013-01-07 ...
CGGCCTGCTCACCGACCGCAAGGCGAAGAAGTTCCCGGTGCGGTGCGGGCTGGGTAATGATCACTTACACGAACAACATGCGTATCATCATACCAATCTACAATCTTCACAAGTCTTTTATGTAAAGGAAATGCGAAGAATATCTTACCTCTTTCATGATTCAAATCAAAGACTTGACCACCCGAATTACTCGCCTTGATTTCCCAATAGTCTGGTACATCAATTTGATTGAAATATCGAGCTTTTCCATTCGCTTTTTTACCACAATAATACGTATAAATACTTGTCACATCATCTGGTAAAAAGCCTTCATCACTAAAAGTGAAAACAGGACCATCAAAGCCAGAAGTTCTAAAACTTTGATACAACATTTGACTCTCTTCATCAAAATTTTCTAATAATAAAACTGGAGTTTCTAACATACAGCTTCCCTCCATTTTTCTTGTACGTTACAAGTTAAGAAATCCTTAGCTACTTCATAAGATACAGAATGACACTTCTCTAAGTCTTGTTTAAATAAATCGACAATACCTTTTCTTAAAGCCTCTATTCTTTCTTTATCCTCTTCTGGTAAAGATATTAAATATCCATTTTCACCATTTCGAATAAAAGTAGGATTTCCATAACGAACATCAAAACCAATGATTGGTAAACCACCACCAACCGCTTCCATTAAAGTCAGTCCAAAACCTTCACTTGTACTTCCGGCAATATAAGCCTCATAGTTTTGATACACTTCACTCAAATCATGTTGACCCATTAAATGAATATAATCAGAAGCATTATTATCTCTAATGATAGTTTCAAGTTTTTCTCTTTCGCCACCAACACCATAAATATCCAAAGATACTTCTGGCACTTCAGCACGAGCTTGAATTACAGCCTTACAAATCCAGTCTACATGTTTTTCACTAGCCAAACGACTTGCCGTAATCAAAGAATAAGGTTTGCGAGTAGGACTAGGATATTTCAATTCTGGTAAGGATCCAACTGGAATGGTATATACACAAGGAGTTACACCATAATATTTTTCAAATTGTTGAACCATCAAATCACTCTGTGCTTGTGTTGAACAAATATAGAAATCAATATGTTTATGCATATTAAATTCATATTCATAGAAATTATTCCATAAAATATAATCGTCATTTGTATCCTTTTCACTAAAATGATCCGCATGTACGACTGTACCTACTCTTGCAGGCTTACAATTCATAAGAATGGATTGACCAATATCTGTAGAACGATCAATTAATACTACATCATCACTAGTAAGTTTTAATTGAGATACCATATATCCTACTAATTCTTCTTTTGAACAAAGAATCTTATCCTTAAACTTATACATCACACGATCATCATCAATGATTTCTTCATAGGCAACACTACCATTTTCATTAAAGAAACGACGATGATATAAATGTGCTGCATTATCTAATGGCGCATAATATTCAGAATACACACGTCCATATGTAAAATAATCTTTTCGAATCAAGAATCCATTTGAAACCAATTCTACACGATGCACAAAATCATCATGATCATTGACCATATACGCTGTATAGAAGTTATTACTTCCACCAAACACATAACGACAAATCTTGCCTTCTCTTGTTTTTGTATAATTTAAATCTGTAAATGTCTTTTCTAAATCACTCAACGTATAAGTAACAGGTGCTGTTTTAAAATCCGTAAAGAACGTATATAGCCAAATAACTTCCGAATCTAAAAAACCAATATTCTTCGTCATATGTTCCATATTTTCAGAAGGAAACATATCTGTAAATACAAACTTGGCATCGACACCAATATTACGAAACATTCGAGCACGATAGATCTGGGCATATTCAACACCACTACTTGCCCAGCCAATGCCTAAATTAAAATTATATATCATAATCAAGAACTCCTTTCTTTAAGGATACAATATAATCATTTCATTGTCTTTACCAAATGAGACTTCTCCCAGTAAAATATTACGAATCATCGCCTTTTTAATCGATTTTTCCATATCTCTAAAAGAAAGTCTTGCCTCCCTTTGGTATTCATATAAAAGATTACGCTGCGCCGTAGAACGACCAGAAATGGCTGCCTGTAACTGCTGCAAGTAGTCAACCTCTTCAATCCAACCATCATCTAAAGCTTTTAATGTACAAAGACGACAATATTCCGAGAAACGATTTCCCAACAATTGTTTCTTATCCTTAAATGCCATATCTGCATACTGTTTTAAATAATCTTTTTTATTGGCAGAAGAAATTGACAATTCTTTAAGTCGATATGACAAATTATCTAAGATATATCGATACATTGTTTTATCATCCATCTTTTTATTTTCTTTTACATAATCCTCTATATTCTGCTTATAAATTTGAACCAAGACATTCTCATCCAAACTTTTTCCATCCAACAAATCATTTCTTGTCTTATACATAATCGTTCTTTGACGCTTCATAACACTATCATAATCCACTGAATTTTTCCTTTGGGAAACACTCGACTCATCTTTAATTTTTTGCGATTTATTTATTAATTTCTTGATTCGATGCTTAGAAATATATCTTCCTTTATCAATATACTTCTCTAAGAAATCTTCACCTAAAATTGTACATACATCATCTTCTAATGAAGTATAGAAAATGGATACGCCTGGCTCTCCTTGACGTCCTGCACGACCTCTTGCCTGTCTTTCATCGCGTGTATTGCTCATTCGACCAATTCCTAGTACACATAAGCCGCCAAGCTCTTTAACACCCGGACCCAAATGAATATCCGTACCACGACCCGCCATACTTGTAGCCACTGTCACAACATTTTTCTGACCCGCTTCTTTAATGATTTCCGCTTCCCAGAACGCATTATTCGCGTTCAAGACGCTATGCTCAATATTTTCCTGTACTAATAATTTAGACAACATTTCCGTATCCGAAATTAAAGACGCAATCAATAATACAGGCTGTCCAGTTTTATGTCTTCTTACAGTTTCCTGAATGACCGCATCAAACTGTTCTTCGCTCGTTTTAAAATACTTATCCGGCATATCCTTACGAATCATAGGCTTACGCGGAGGAATCACAACGACTCTTTTATTATAGACTTCTAAAAGCTCCTCTTTACCATCTTTGATTGTACCACTCATACCTGACATTTTAGGAAATAAGTTAAATAAGTTTTGATACGTAATAGAAGCGACCGAACGCTGTTCTTGACTTAACTTCAAATGTTCCTTTCTTCAATCGCCTGATGAGAACCACCACGGAGTTTCATTCCCTTCATTTTACGACCCGTACTCTTATCAAGTAATACAATCTCACCTTCATCTGTTGCGACATAATCAATATCTTTTTCTAATAAGAAATGGGCACGTAAAGCTAAGACAATATGTCTTAAAACATCAAAATTTTCTTTACTATATAAATTTTCAATACGGAAATAACGCTTCGCATATTCGATTCCTTTATTGGTCAACCATACCTTTTTATCTTCAATTTCATAGTGAACATCTTCTACTAATGTCGTCACAAAAAAGTCAGTTATTCCATATAAATTGGATTGAACACGAGGAGAACCTGAAATAACTAAAGGCATACTTGCACTATCTAATAATACAGAATCTGCTTCATCAATAATCACAAAGTAAAAGTCTCGCATAAAACGATCTTCTTTTGACTGTACCAAGTTATTTAATAAGTAATCAAATCCAAGTGCACCATGCGTTGTATATACAATATCCGCATCATAGACATCCTTTTTTGAATCATTGTCTAACTTTACATTTGTATCTCGCTTTACACCTGCTTTTACACTCAAACCTAAAAACTTATAAACCTGACCCATCTCCTCGGCATCACGTATTGCCAAATATTCATTGGCAGTTACCAAAATACTACTTTTACCAGTCAATCCATTTAAGTATAAAGGCATTGTTGCCGTTAAAGTCTTTCCTTCACCCGTATTCATCTCGCATAAATAACACAAATGAAGAGCTATACCGCCCAAAATTTGTACATCATAAGGAAACATACCTAATACACGATAATCGGCTTCACAACATACCGCAAACGCTTCAGGAAGAAGATCATCTGTTGTTTCTCCATTATGTAAACGTTCTTTGAATTCCAACGTTTTATTCTTCAATTCAAAATCACTAAGTTCTTTAACCTTTTTACACTCCTCTTTGACTTTACCCAAAAGAAAGTGTAATTTTTTATCAATTTTATTCATCTTACCCTTCCTTTTCTGTAATCACAAAAGAATGAAAATGCATCTTAGTACCACCCGCATTAATCAGCTGTACATGATAGCTATATGTTTTTAAAGGACACTTAAAATCCATTTCCGGTTCACGAATAATTAGTGTACCCGCCTCATTTTCATAACGATCATAGAACACCATTCGTATTAAATACGATTCAAAATCACTCATATTCACTTGAATATGATAAGAACTCTCACCATCAATAATAGGTAAGGAAGGTTCTGTACGCATCATTTGATAGTTTACTTTGGAATACCATTCCTTTATAACGGTTCCAGGAGGCATTAATTCATTTTCAAATTCAATATCTTCACGAGAATGAAACCAAATCTTAGATCCATATAAATAGGTTCCAAACGTATCTTCATTCCATATAACTTTCCAAGCCTTATTCTTCATCTGGTTCACCTCGATTAAAATCCGATTTCAAAATATCATCATATTGTTTTTTAAACCACGCAACAATACTATACGTATCATCATTATGACGACCATGAATACCTTTACCAATCACTTCAACACCCACATCATCAATATGGGAAATCAAACGATTGTAGGCTGTCATATCATAATCATCTTCTAACATATATGAAATAATAAATTTTGTATGTGACCAATCCGTTTGATCAAACAAATCCCAAAAACGATGATTCAATGCATCAATTGACTTTAAACTCATATCCCCATAATTCTTTGACAATACATCTAATGAAGTAGGAAAACCTCCAGGTCTTGAAATACGCTCATTTCTGGCTATATCACCCAAACTAGCCAATGGTTTACCTAATAAAATCGCATGTGGTCTTAATTTACAACCATTGTATAAAGCACCAAAAGTTCCCATAGAAAGTCCAGACAAAATCAATTGTGAGTTATCAAAACCTAATTGTTTCAAACAATCTTGAATACCTGAAACAACATAATCCTCATATTCTTTGTCTCCCAAATAGAAGGCTCCACCCTCTAGTCGAGCTTCAGAAATCAACAAAAATGGCGTTCCCATATTTCGCATCATATAGAAGCCTTCAAAACCTTCTTGCGTCTTATATCCACTAAAATATACATTTAATGGTGGTTTCATATCCCCTGGATCAAAGTACATAAAAACTTCTTCACGTTTCGATGTAACCTTACGGGTTCCTCCAGGTAAAAAAGATCCATATTCTTTACGAGAATGACGATCATGTAAACCTACTATTTTTAATTTCCCCTTACCCTTTGCGAGTAAAGAAATAAATACAGGACCATCTATCTTATCATTACTTAAATGAACAATTGAACTTAAATCTTTTTCTGAATAGATCCAACGATTCTGTAAAGATGAAAGTGAACCACCTTCAAACTGTTCGATTTTCAATTCAATTGAAACAGACTCATCCTTTTCGTATTCTAACCATAAATCTAAAGTTTGACCTTTAAATAGAGGGATATTATACCTCCAATATGCCACTTGATAAAAATCATCTCCATAATCACCCTCAAGTTCAACACCTGAAAATCCATCCCAGAAAACACTACCTTTAAAGCTTTGCGAAATAGATAGATTTTGAGGGGCAAATTTCTCACCATAAGTATAAGAATAGAAAAGCTGTATATCCTTATCAATAAATGTTTGTAGAGAATTCATATCTACGTATTTTGCCATTCTAGAAGCATAGATCCATTTTGTCCACCCATTCAATTCAACCGAATCTAGCACAAACATGGTATAAGCACGTATTTTCTTAAGCAAGATATGCGCTTCCTTTTCATTTACACAACGATTTAAAACACATACATCATAACTTCTTTCAGTAGCCTCTTTTAAATCATCTACATGATTCCAATCCACAAAGTCAGGAATATGAAGTGTTAAACTTAAATCTTCATTTCCGACTTGTAAAACACTAATCTTGTTCAACTTGCTTCATAACTCCCTTCCACTTACGAATTAAACTTGCCGTATTATATTCTTTACCTAATTCATAAGAATAAATCATACACTTATTCCAATTCGTAATATTATCCAAATAATACTGTAAACCATTCAATACTTCAGATACTTCTTTGACAATAAAACCATTCTTTCCATCATGCACATATTGTGTATTAAAAGAAACAATTTGTGGAATGGCACTACTAATACATGAAATCTGTAAATATAGATCTGGACGTGATGTTACATCCACCATAATACGCTGTTCACGTATACATTTAGAAATACTCAACTCATCCACACATTGATCCACAAAGAACTTGATTGGAATTTTCTTATCTCCATCCAAATCAAACTCAGCCTTATCATTTGTCTCTTTTCGAGCCAGTCTTTCATCAAGTCCATTTACTTTTAGTACTTCACGAGTAAAATCCAAAACCGAATCCACACGATCCCAATTCGCATTTCGCGTAAAGAAATGCACACGAGCTGTTTCATTCATTTCAAAATAAGATGCGAATAAAAGAATCAATTCTTCAAATTTAGATTGTTCTATCGTATCAATAGGAACCAAAATATTTTGAACCGTTAATTGTTGACTAATTCCAAAATCCGCACGAGTATCAAAAGGTGTAATATCTACAATTGAAAGTTTCTTTTCTGCATAGTCTTCTAACATTGAAATCTTGTGTTTAGAATCCACAATACAATAGTTCGTATTACGAATCAAAGACTTCAATTCAGGATCTTCAAATAATTCCAAACGGTTTTGATAGAAAGATAAAATTGTCTTACGTTTTTCAAACAATTTTTCTAACATATCATGATGTAGTACATGCATAGCCAAGCAGAAAATGTCATCTGTTGAAGTCATTTCATCTAAATATGTTGAAAATACTTCTTCAATCAAAGATTCCATAGAATTATAGCTCAAGCAATTAAATTTAAATCTTTTATTATCAATCAAATAAAATGGATTCTCAGAATTGATTTCAATATGCCCATCCTCAAAGAAATGACACATTTTCCAATTCCCTTTTCCATCTAAATATTGTTCATAAACAGCTTGATTATTTTCATAAACAATAGTGTCCGATAAAAAGCCTCGATCATCATATACATTTTTACGGACCATCATATTATCTTGATACAAAAAGACTTCAATCATATTTCCATCTTCCCCAAAATGTACTTCCGCATATTTTTGATTATTTACATACGCCACAATACAAAATGGTGTATAGACAAATTCCGTATGGTCTGGCCACATCAAATCATGATAGGAAAGAATATCTACCTTTGTACGTCTAATTTCTTGTATCGCATCAAAACAAGACCAATATGGTGCATGGAATACACTTTGTCTATGAAGAAAGTGACGAAAGTTTGGACTATACGATAAATTCAAAATCTTATAATCCATAATGTCATTACGGTTAAACATCTGAATCTGTTTTACACTATCATCAAATTCTGTTACTGCACGACGCACATAAAAATATTGTTCATTTTCTTTATATTCATTTCCATGATACCAGGAAGGTACAAAATACATCATAAATACTACCCCCTATATAAATGGCTTATATGAATCAAAGTCACGATAAGCACGAATTTCTAAATAAATACTACAAATAAATCCTGAAAGCATCATAAATGTAGTTGGAAGCATGGCCACGGTTGCATCTACAATACCTTTATACTGTAAATACAAACAAAGACTTAAACAACCACACATGATTCCACCACTAATACAGCTCAATATTAAAACCCATTTACGAATATATCGACGAGTAGGTTTTCCTGCAGGAACATTCTCTATACAATCCCCCACTTGTAGAAGGTTATCCGATAAATCTTTTGGATTCACAAATAATAAGCTTAATAGAATGGTAAACACAAACATCATGACTACATAGACACGCATACCAAACAAGGTAGACATATTTAAATTCTTATATAAAAAATTAATAATTTCTGATTTATGATAATGATGAATCAAAGCCACAATCAATTGTGGAATCATAAAAATTGCAGAACCAAACATTAACGCCATAAATCCTACAGGATTGTATTTAATAGCCATATAGTTCTTTTCGGCATGCACATTATGGACAGAAACTCTTTGAACAGGTATTCTTTTCTCATGCATTTCCATAAAGATCATAATTATGACCATCACAAAAGAAATAGCTAGAGGAATCATTAACGCTTCAAGAGAAGATTTCACAAATATTCCAACTAAAGTTTCTGTCATATTCACAATAATAATTGGCGCAAATCCACCCACACCATACTTTTGATTTTTCATTAATAAATATTGTGCAATACTTGCCCCGGCCATTAATTCAAATATAACCACTAAAATACTCATTAAATCTCGATTTATATACTTAAGATCCACTGCATAAAAAATAGATTGAACCAACGCAACAATAAAAGTAATGGACGTAATCCAATAATTCATTGCCTTAGGTGACGTACGAGCCTTTGCCTCTTTTGAGCGCATTGCAAATAAAATCATTACAATTAAACTTGCCGTAATATAAGGCGAAATACCCAAACTCATAACATAACATTGTTTATTTGAACCATTTACAGCTAGTGACAATACAGCACCTAGATCCAAACTTAAATTATCATATGCACTCATATCAATTCCATTCAATGGAATTCTATGACAAACAAAATAAATTAAAATAATAACAATTGAAAAAAGACATCGATTTCTAACTAAATGCGTTTTTTCCTTCATAAACACCACTCCCAAAAAAATAACAGTAACTAAAAGTTAGTTACTGTTATATTTTATCATTATTTCATCTTTTTATCTTTAGATTCTTCTTTTTCCTTCTCTTTTTCTTCTTTACGACGCTTACGAGTCTCATTCGAAGAAATTAAAGCACCAATAATTGGAATCCAAGACCACCATACTCTATGAGCAACATCCAACGTTGACTTAGGCATCTTTTCTTTTTCGATTGATTCTTCCTTAGCCTTAGGAGTTACATCATCCTCTACAACTTCTTCCTCACTAACTCTTGGAGCTACTTGTAAAGGAGCACGAGTATCAACTACAACCTGGCGATAAGCAATTCCGCCACCTGCAGTACTTGTAGTAACACTTGTTGCGTAGCTTTCTGATGTAGAAGCACTTTCACTGCTTGATGCAGATTCACTACTACTCAATGATTCAGATGTACTTGTAGATTCACTGTCACTCAATGAAGCTGACGTGCTTTCTGATTCAGAAGTACTTAGAGATTCAGATTCACTTGCTGATGTACTAGTTGATTCACTTTCACTTACGCTAGTTGAAGTTGACTCACTTTCGTTTAAAGAAGTTGAAGTCGATTCGCTTTCACTTACTGATCCAGAAGTTGACTCACTCTCACTTACGCTATTCGAAGTGCTTTCGCTTTCGCTAACGCTATTTGAAGATGATTCGCTCTCACTTACTGATCCAGAAGTAGATTGACTTTCACTAACACTTGTAGAAGTTGATTGGCTTTCACTTACTGAAGTAGAAGTTGATTGACTGCTACTTACTGATCCAGATGTTGACTGGCTTTCACTTACACTTGTTGAAGTACTTTGACTTGAACTTACTGATCCAGAAGTTGACTCACTCTCACTTACGCTATTCGAAGTGCTTTCG
>ERZ1031746.907-NODE-907-length-9822-cov-3.936419_pt1 | contig 9822 bp, 8 predicted proteins | sample MGYA00518171_ERZ1031746 | MGnify/ENA primary metagenome ERZ1031746 (study PRJEB33719, sample SAMN04261238) | wastewater metagenome | biome: rural village; feature: human; material: feces | host: Homo sapiens | place: El Salvador | collected 2013-01-07 ...
AATGAGAAATGCGAAATGGTGGTGCGGCGCATAAAAATATAGAAGCGCCGCGGAGTATAAATCATGATGGTGTCCGAAGGTTGTATTTAGTCACCAGTCACTAGTCACTAGTCACCAGTCACTCCTAATCCCCAATCCCTAATCCCTAATCCATAGCTGCTTTCCCTAAGGAGGCAAAATGAAAACACATCGCGGCTTCCTCATGGTCTGGGCACTCGCAGGGATCACGGTCATCCTGATCCTTGCCGGGAGCGTCGCGCTGACGCTTTCGCAGGCGATGCGCCGGGAGGTCAGGATGGAGATCGCGACCGATGAAGCGCTCATTGTACAGGAAGCGCTGGAGCAGGGGAAAGCGGCGGTGCGCTTTGGTACGCCGCTTTCCATCTCAAAAGGAGACGTGGTAAGGAATGGGAGAACGTACCGCGTAGATTTCCATCAGGAAGAGACCGCAGCAGAGGGAGCCGCCGTCATCCGTCTCTCCTGCGAAGTCACGCATGAAAGCGGAGAGACCTACCGAGCCGAGACGCTGGTGGATCGGTGACTGATAGTTGGGGACTAGTGACTAGTAGCTAGTGACTGGGGATTGGGTTTCAAAGAACTCCTCCCAGCTGAGCAGCCCCTTGAAGAAGGGGCGCGTCGAAGGCGGAGGATAGAGTGCCTCGCAGAGGCACCATTCATCATAGCCGCATCCCTTCATCTGCGTCAGACGTTTTACCTGCTATCCCCTATATCCGCTGACCGTTCTGCGGAATTCTGCCCCTACGGGGCAGTCCATCCCGGCCTTTGGCCGCCCCCTTCTCCAAGGGGGAACGCATGAAAGAGTATCCCCATTCCTCTTTCATCCCCTCGCGAGGTAACGATACGAGGACACCGCTTTCTCATGGCCTGCGGGTGAATCTTGAACCCTCTGCCAAACATGTTATAATAAAGAGAAATCAATGCAAAGGTGGGATTTCTTTGTTGAAAAAAATACTCATGACCATGGTGTTCTGCGCCGCCAGTGCCATGCCTTTGGTTTCCGATGCGAAGGACAATGCGGGCGCCCAGCTCCCTGCTCAGGCGGAAGCGACGCAGGGAAAAACGGAAGACACGCTGAAGAGACCGGCTTTCGAGGACAAGCGGATCGAGATCAATCTGGCGAGCCGCCTTCTCACCCTGTATCAGGGGGACGTCGGCATCCGCATGTATCCTGTCGCACCGGGCAAGCCGGATTCGCCGACACCGACCGGGCGGCGCAAGGTGGTCGATATGGAGATCAATCCGACCTGGGTCGATCCGGATGATCCGAAGACCGAGGTGCCGTCGGGGCCGGACTGTCCGCTCGGCTATCGCTGGATCGGGATCGGCGGTAATTATGGGATCCATGGGACGAATGTGCCGTCCTCCATCGGCGGCTACGCATCCCACGGCTGTGTTCGCATGTACGAGAAGGATGTCGAAGACCTCTTCGATCACATCGTGAAGGGGATCCCTGTCGACATCAAGTATGAACGTGTCGTGACAGAGATGGATCCGGACAAAACCGTCGTTTACTACATATACCCTGACGGCTATGGGCGAGAGCCGCTCGAGATCTCTGATGTCAGAAAGAAGCTGGCAGAGTTGGGGGCGGGCGGTCTTGCCGATGATGCGAGCATCCAGCAGGCGATCGACAGCTCGGACGGACAGCCTCGCTATGTGGCAAAGGTCTATGACCTGTATCTCAAAGGAAAGCTGCTCGATGTCCACGCCTATGGCAAGGACGGACACGTGTATCTTCCCGTGATGGCCATCGCGAAGGCCGCCGGCATCCGCACGGAGTGGTCGCCGAACTGGAAGCGCTTCACCACCGCCTTCGGAAAGGCACCCGGCCTCAAGAGAGGAAAATATATCTATATCGATGCGAGTGATGCGCCGGCGCTTTTTCGCCTCACGGGGCATCTGGATGAGAAGCACAATTTCATACTGGAATAAGAAGATCCGCTCCGAGAGGAGCGGATCTTTTGATGTTGGCGAGTAGGGACTAGTGACTGGTGACTAGTAACAAGGGATTGGGGGCTAGGGATTAGGGATTAGGGATTAGGGATTAGGGATTAGACATCAGACGTCAGACATTAGACATTAGACATTAGACTTCTGACTTCTTCCCTCCGGCCTTCGGGCATCGCCCCATATATATATTTGCGACGAAGCCGCCACCACAACCCTGAACCCTGAACCCTGAACCCTTGGACCCTGAACCATTAAGCCCTGTTTCTGTTTCTCATTCCCAACCTGTGCTATAATATAGATACTTGTATGCCCATTGCGTTTTTGGATGAAATAGGAAGAACGCGATTTAAATTTTCGATCACAGGAGCGATCTATGAAGAATTCAGATATTCGCAGGGAGCAGCCGAAGAAGCGATCCACTTTCAAGAAAGTGCTGGTCTTTCTCTTCGTGATCTGCTTCATCGCAGCTGCGGGCGCGGCGGCCGGATTTTTTGTGTCTGTCTCGAGCCATCTGCCGGACGTGGCAGGAAACATCACGCCAAATGCGTCCTCGCGCATCTATGATGACAAGGGACGGCTCATCACGACCGTCCATGCGGAAGAGAACCGCATCCCGGTGCCGATCTCTCAGGTGCCGCAGAATCTGCAGAATGCATTCGTCGCGGCCGAGGATGTGCGTTTCTATGAGCATCATGGCGTCGATCCGCGCGGCATCCTGCGCGCGGTCTTTGCGAATCTGACGAGCGGCAATGCGACAGGACAGGGCGGTTCGACCATCACCCAGCAGCTCGCGCGCAATGCCTTCCTCACGCAGGAGCAGACGCTGAAAAGAAAGCTGCTCGAAGTGGTGCTGGCTTTTGAGATCGAAAGCAAGTACACCAAGAAGCAGATCCTGGAAATGTACATGAACCAGATCTATTTCGGTCAGGGCTGCTATGGCATCCAGACCGCGGCGCATGTGTATTTCGGAAAGGATGTGAAGGATCTCTCGCTCTCGCAGTGTGCGATGCTGGCAGGCCTTCCGAACAGTCCGAACTATTACTCGCCTTTCCGCAGTCTGGAAGCAGCCAAGTACCGTCAGGGCATCGTCCTCGATCAGATGGCGAAGTACGGCTACATTTCCGCAGCGGACGCACAGGCGGCGAAAGCGGCCGATGTGCATCTGGCCAAGCAGGACAAAGGAAAATCCGGTGCGGGGACCGCGCAGTATTTCATCAACTATGTCATCCAGTCCATCAGCGATAAGTATGACTCGGATGCGATCTACAAAGAAGGACTGCAGGTCTACACCACGCTGAATCTCGACATGCAGAAGGAAGCGGAGAAGGCACTCGCCGCCGAGCTGCCGAAAGGGAATAAGAACAGCAAGGGCCTCACCCAGCCGCAGGGAGCGCTCGTCACCATCGAGACAGGTACGGGCCATGTCAAAGCCATGGTCGGCGGACGCGGCGAAGACCAGTTCAACCGCGCGACACAGATGGTCCGCCAGCCGGGTTCGGCCTTCAAGCCGTTCGTGTATCTGACGGCGTTTGAAAACAAGTACAGCCCTTACGATACCATCAGCAATGAGAAAAAGACCTATGCGGGCGGCTGGACGCCGAAGAACTACGGCGGCACCTCGGGCGGCAAGGTGACGCTCGAAGAAGCGCTCGTACATTCCATGAATATCCCGACCATTGACCTTGCAGACAAGGTCGGCATGTCGAAGATTCTCGCTACTGCGGAGGCCTGCGGCATTTCCACCCTCGTGAAGGACGGCAAGGCGAATGATAACAACCTCGCGGCCTCCATCGGCGGCCTGACCAATGGCGTCTCCCTGATCGATATGGCGAAGGCGTATAGCGTCTTTGCGAATGGCGGCAAGCTCGTCGAACCAACGGCGATCCTGAAGGTCGTCGATCGCAATGGCAATGTGCTCGAGGACCATTCACAGACCGCTCCCGGCAAGCAGGTCGTGAGTGAAAGCGCGGTATACCGACTGACGAGCATCCTGGAAGAGGTCGTTTCCAGAGGCACCGGCGGCAATGCGGCCATCGGACGCACCGCAGCCGGCAAGACCGGGACCACCGATGATGAGCACGATGCATGGTTCGTCGGCTACACGCCGGAGCTCGTCACCGCAGTCTGGATCGGTGACGATACCTCGACCAATGCCGGCTACACCGGCGGTACGATCCCGGCAGCCATCTGGCGTGACTTCATGAGCGTGGCTCTCGGTCAGTACAAGTCGAAGTCTTTCGAGATTCCGGATTCTGTACGCGCTGAAATGGCAAAAGCCCGTGAGGCACAGGCGAAGAAGGAAGCAGAAGACAAAGCCAAGGCAGAAAAAGAGAAGAAGGATAAGGAAAAGAAATCCGCCGGCAGCAAGCTCCTCGACCGCATCACCGGCAAAACACCGGCGAAGCCGCAGGAGGGAACAGATAAGCCGACGAATTGAGAGTTCACGGCTCCATAAAAATCCCGCTATCTTGAGAGATAGCGGGATTTTTGCGTGGAGGATCATGGATGCCATGTCGGGGCTGGAGACTAGGGAAACACTGATTCAATCGTTGTCAGATTTTACTCTTGAATTTTTATGCATAGCGAGGAATAGCCTGACGCGAATAGCGAGCTATTTAAGGAGGGTTATGACGAAGCTATGTATAAAAATTCTTGTAGAAGCTGACTCTGTGATTTAATCAGCGTTTCCCTAGGAGACATCCGCCTTCCGTATCGTCATTTCGAGCGTAAGCAAGAGATCTTTTTCGTTCACAGGCGGGGACTCACGCTTTCTCCACATGTGCCGCGCCCCTTTCCGCTTTCATCATCCTCTTTCATACCATAGTCGCCCTATCCGCCCCTGCGGGGCACCTTCCCCTAGAGGGGAAGGCTGCGATACGAGGATACCATCCTCTAAAAAGGCGGCGAAGCCGCCTCCATCCCATGGGCTGCCCTTTGCACCGAAAAAGGAGTCCCCAACGGGACTCCTTTTTTATTCTTTCACCAGTACCTTTTCGATCGCACCGATGTACATGGTGTGGAAATTTCCTGCTTCCTTTCCATCGTACCAGCGTTTTTCCATAGACGGGTCGAGGAAGGTCTTGCCGTCGAGCTTTGTTTGAAGCATTTTCCTGCACACGAGGATCACATCCGCTTCCGCTACGCCGCAGGTGTCGTCCACGGGATAGGGATGGAGACCGCATGCTTCCCATTTGTCACCATCGTGACCCGAGTGGGAGCCCATGTATCCCAGCTCTTTCTTGTAGCTTTCCGGAAGCGATGAGATGGTGAAGGTCTCCTTCGCATCGATGAATTCCTTCGTGCAGCGGTTCTGCCGGATATAGATGGTCGCTGCGTCCTTGCCCCACCATACGCCAAGGCCGCCCCAGCTGACGGTCATCGTATTCGATGCCTTTTCATCTCCTGCCGTCACCAGGAACCAGCCCTTGCCGATCTGTGTAAATGGATTCCAAGTCAGTTCTTCTGCTTTGATTTCTTTAAAAGCCATGATATCGCTCCTTTTGTAAATGGTTTTAGCTGGTTTTATTATAGCACAGATGGTCATAGCCGCGGAGAAGGTGCGATGCATGTCCGCTGCCAGGGCCTTCCAATCTCCATCCAATGGCAGCAGCCCGGTGGCTTACCGTCATTTTTCTTTTATGCTATAATACGGACATTAAGGGGGAGCGTTATGGAGGAGACAAAGAGGAAGTACTGGGAAAAGGAAGCGATACGCATCAGTGAGATGATGCATCGCGGATTCTATGAAAAGACGATCCATCCCAAGGATCTGGATGACTACCTGTCACAGGAAAGCTTCAGCTGGATCGGCGCCGTAGAGGGCGAGAACTATCTGAACAAGAAGGACGCCATCACTGCTTTCTCATGCCAGCGCGATCTGCAGGAGGTCCCGCTGATCGGTGTGGGAAAAGGCCGCTACCGCGTGCAGTGGGTGAGCGACACCGTCCTTCTGGTCCTTTCCATCATTCCCCTTTCGACGAAAAAGGAGACCGGGCTTCTTCTCTCGGAGAACCAGCGCAGCACCATGATCTTTCATATCGAGGAGGATGCGCTTCGCATCGTGCATATCCATGTATCAAATCCGTGGAGCATGATGCCTGACAAGAAACAGTTTCCCCGCTCGCAAGGCCGCTCAAACTATGAGTATGTCCAGCAGGTGCTCTCCGAACGGACGCTTTCCCGTTATCCCGACCTTTCGCCCCGGCAGAAGCTCATCTTAGAGCTTCTCTCTCAAGGAAAAACATATAAGGCCATTGCCGAATCGCTCTCCATCTCGCCCCGCACCGTCCGCTACCATGTGAATGAACTGCTCACAAAGTTCAAGGTGCGTACAAGAGCGGAGCTGCTCACAGCGGTGCAGAAGTGAGAAGGCGGGCCTTACGGGAAAGACGCTTCGCCCTGAAATGACATGGAGAGAGTCTCTTCCATTCACTAAAAAAGGCGATGTGAAATAACGATCATCTCATTTTCGCGTTCAATCTGCCGCTTAACTTAATAGCATTCCCTAGAGGGGAATGCTGTGATACGAGAATACCATCTTCTAAAAAAAGGCGGCGAAGCCGCCACCTCACCCTTGAACCCTGAACCTTGAACCCTGAACCAAATGAAAGCAAAGTAAAAAGGGGCTGTGAAGAAATGGGGATTCATTTCTTCACAGCCCCTTTTTTTATGGATTATATTTCTGATACACATAGAAGAGCTTGTCGGACATGAAGGAGATGACATTCTGTCCCTCCAAGATATCGGCCCAATAGTCAGGCATGAAGGCGGTGCCGAAGCGGGCGCCTTCGATGGCTCCGGTCACGGCGGCCGTGGTATTGCTCTTGCCGCTATGGTTGGCAGCGGTGATGAGTGCATCGAGCGGATCATCGAGCGCGAGGACGGAGTAGATGGCGATGGCGAGGGCTTCATCGGCATTCGCGCCGCTTCCCAGGGAGGCGATGCTGTCGATGTGGTCCCATGTGCCGCTCTTTCCGGCGGGGCGGGCATTCGCCTGCTCGACCGCAGCGGTGAGGAGACCGATGATGCCTGTTGTCTTGTGCTGCTTCGAGAGGAGGACGGTCACACGCTCCAGAGACTTCGGCAGCGTCAGGCCATAGGTGAGACAGGAAATGAGCGCGGCCAGAGCGCCAGCGCTGTAGTAGGCTGTCGGATTGGAATGAGAGAGCGCAGCGAGCTTCACCGCAGTGTCGAAAGCGAGCTTCTCATCACCGGCAAAAAGGAGACCCACAGGGACGGCTCTCATGAGAGCGGCGCTGCCCTTGCTGTCATTCACCTTGAGCTTCGTCGAGCCGCGGCCGTCTTTTGAGAAGGCGGAGAGCAGCCCTTCCTCCGGATTGCGGCGGGCGTGCATGAATTTTTCTCGGACGAGGCAGAATTCTCTTTCATGCGGCTGGCGGCGCATCCATGTCTTCTGTCCGCGGCGCGGTTCTTCGCCCGTCTGGCTGTAAAACCAGCGCATGTATCCGCGGTACACCCCTTCCAAGATCTCCAGCTTCTTGGCATCTGCCCATAAGATCCCATCGATCGTTGCCAGTACCATCTGGGTGTTGTCTGACACAGGCGCTAGTTTTCCATTCTTCGCGTCCCGCACCAGCGTGCGCAGCCCGAAGGGCCCGAAGCGGCGCTGGATACGACTGACGGAAAAACTTTGCAGCGGATAACCTAACGCATCACCGCAGGCTCCTCCGAGAAGCGCTCCGCGAAATTGATCTATCCCTGCCATGGTATCCTCCTTTTCTTGAAATACAGCTTTCCCCTGTGGGTGATCCTTGATCGGCGAAGAGAAGCGTCCCGGGCAGGGGATCTCTTCTGCTTTATCACATCCTCCTTGGATAAGCGGCCGGTACCCCGGTCCGCCTTACAGGGAAAGAAAAGTTTCTGACAATCGCTTGCAGAAACCTCGACTTGTGCGGAAATCAGACGCTGATACCCGTACTGTATCATATTGATTATATTATAGCATAAGGACGAAGGGTTGGAAATGGGGAACGGAATGCACTTCTGGATCCTTTCTTTCTTGTCCCCTTGCAGGCTGTGGTAAAATAGAAACAGGTTATTTAATTTTTTGAATATAAGAGAACCATGACCGCCGACCGGTCACAGATCGCCTCACAAGGAGCATAGATATTACCATGGAATTCAAACCCTTTCGTATAGAAGACAAAGCACGGATCGACAGCTACTTTGCCGTGCATCATTACGAGCAGATCGACTGCACCTTCAATACACTTTTCCTGTGGCAGGATGCGTATCAGACGTCCTGGGCGGAGCAGGACGGCATACTTTTCGTCCGCGCAGGGACAGGGAAGGATACCTTCTTCATGCCGCCGTTTGCCAAGGAGGAAGAAAATTTCGTACACGGGCTTGCCCTCATCCATGAGGAGTACGACAAGCTGGGACTGCCTTTCCGCTTGAAGTCCGCCTCTTCCTGGGTGACAGAGCAGATCGAACGTCTCGTGCCGGGCAAATATGATTTCATCGAAGACCGGGACAACGAAGAGTACATCTACAGGACGGAGGATATGATCCGTTTGCCGGGCAAGAAGCTCCGCATGAAGAAGAACCATCTGAACGGATTCCTTCGCCAGTACGCAGACTATCAGTACGAGGCTATCACAAAGGAGAATCTGGAGGATGCAAAGGCGGGGATCCACGACTGGTTCCTCCGTCACGGAGACATCGAGGAAGAGGAGCAGGCGATCAAGCGTTGCTTTGACCACTGGGATGCGCTCGGCGTGAAAGGTGCGGTTATTCGTATCTACGGCAAGGTCGAGGCCTTCACGAATGGCGATAGCATCAATGAAAAAATGGCGCATATCATTTTCGAAAAAGCAAATCCGGAGATCCGCGGTCTCTATCAGGCGATCAACCGTGATTTCCTCATTCATGAATTTGCGGAGACTGAATTCGTGAACCGCGAAGAGGATCTCGGTCTCCCGGGCCTTCGCGAAGCCAAGATGGGCTATCATCCTGATCATCTGACGGAGAAATATGATGTGGTGCTGAAACAGTGACTGGTAGCTGGTGACTAGTGACTGGTGGCTAGTGACTAGTGACTTAAATACTACTTTCGGGCATCGCCAACTTTATACTGCGGCGAAGCCGCTACCGATGAGCCTTCCCCGCATGGGGAAGGGGGGACCGCAAAGCGGTGGATAGGGTGCTTTCGTAAATCGTTGACTTGAGATGCTCTTTGCCGCTCTTTTTCATACCGCTTGTGCCCTATCCGCCCCTTCGGGGCACCTTCCCCTAGAGGGGAAGGCTGCGATACGAGATTACCATCCTCCCAAAAGGCGGCGAAGCCGCCACGAGAGCCCTGAACCTTGAACCTCGAAGTTTGAAAGCAGGGATTAGGGATTAGTAGCTAGGGATTAGGAGCTTCGAGTGACTGGTGACTTAAATGCCACTTTCGGGCATCGCCACTATCTATACTTTGCGGTGCTTCCATATTTTTATGCGCCGCACCAGCACTCCTCACTCCTAACTCCTCACTCCTAACTGGCGAGCAAAGCTTTCATCCACAATCAGTGGACGAGCCGCCCCAGGGGCTAACCCTGAACCCACTGAACCTTTAGAACCCTTGAACCTCTTGCACCCATTGCACCCTGTACTCTTTTATTTTCCTCATGAGGTAGACAAAATGAAAATTCGAAAAGCCTCTCCGGCGGATGAGCGCGCCGTGAGATCACTCTGGAGCTACTGCTTCGAGCCGGCGACCGATCCGTTCTTCATCTGGTACTTCCAGCGGCTGGTTCATATGGAGGAGGTCCTCGTGGGGGAAGAGGGCGGCAGCATCGCCTGTGACCTGCACCTGCGTCCCTATGAGATCTCTGTCCGTGGCCATTCCTA
>ERZ1031746.908-NODE-908-length-9807-cov-4.880435_pt1 | contig 9807 bp, 9 predicted proteins | sample MGYA00518171_ERZ1031746 | MGnify/ENA primary metagenome ERZ1031746 (study PRJEB33719, sample SAMN04261238) | wastewater metagenome | biome: rural village; feature: human; material: feces | host: Homo sapiens | place: El Salvador | collected 2013-01-07 ...
CCCAATATGTTTTTACCGTACATCAGAGCTTCGCATGTTTTTACCTTCATGCCACTACCAGAAAATATCGGGAACACCATAAAGTCTGCTTCTTCAAAGAAAGGAGCAAGGTCGGGAACATTTGAGAAAACTGGAATATCTACCAAACAAGGCTGAGATTTTTTCAGCTGGTCCATGTCCTTGCCTATTATCTTGAAATCTATGTCTACATGTGGCAACACATTCATTACAAACCACAAAAGCCCTTCGGTATTGCGAAAATATTTGTCATTACTAAATAAATAGCAAGAATCATTTGGCAGTTTCGTGGAAAAAATGTAACTTTGCGGAAAAATGTGAGCAATATGAAATATCCTATAGGAATACAATCTTTTGAGCAAATCATTCAAGGTGGTTTTGTGTATGTTGATAAGACAGACTTGGTCTATCAACTAGTATATAGTGGAAAAATTTATTTTCTGGGTCGCCCTCGGCGATTTGGAAAGAGTCTTCTCGTATCTACATTGGAACAATATTTCCTTGGGAACAAGGAACTTTTCAAGGGGCTTGCCATGGACAAGCAGGAGACAGAATGGAAGCAATACCCGGTGTTTCATGTAGATTTCAGCACAGGCAATTACTTGAATGATGGAGCTTTGGAAGAAAAATTATCGGGGACAATTTCGCGATGGGAGACACGGTATGGTGTAGAGAACACTTATGATGATTTGGGCTTGCGTTTCCAAGAGGTACTTCGTGCTGCTCATGAGAAGACAGGGCTAGGTGCTGTCGTGCTCATTGATGAATACGACAAGCCAATTTTGGACGTACTAGACCTTGACTATCAGGTGGAGCACTTAGGTAAGATGATTAGTTTGGAGGAAAAGCATCGCAACATCATGAAGTCGTTTTATGCTACTTTCAAGGGGGCTGATGCTGACCTTCGCTTTGTTTTCCTCACAGGTGTTACAAAGTTCTCGCAAATTAGCATGTTCAGCGGGTTCAACCAGCCTGATGACATCAGTTTGAATCGTAACTACGAGTCTATATGTGGAATTACCAAGGATGAGTTGGTCAGATATTTTGCTGAACCAATTAAGGAACTTGCAGAAGATTACGATTGTAGTTATGACGAGATGCTGACTATGCTTAAACAGAAATATGATGGCTATCATTTCAGTAAACGCATGACAGATATTTTTAATCCCTTTAGCATCCTGAATGCCTTTAACCAGATGGACTTCGGAAACTATTGGTTTAAGAGTGGCACACCGACTTATTTGGTTCGTTTGCTTTCTCATTTTGACCAAAACATGAATGAGCTGATAGGAAAGTATTATTCCACAAGTCAGTTTGATGATTATAAGGCGGATGTAGAAATGCCATTGCCTATGATTTATCAGAGTGGTTATCTGACTATCAAGGGCTTTGATCGTGACACGCAATCGTATCTTCTTGACATCCCAAACAATGAGGTGCGTGAGGGGTTGTTGACGGTGCTCGCTAACAATTACTTGAAGACGAAAGAGGATTCTGCGAGTTGGCTTATCAGTTCTGTACATCAGTTGAAGCGAGGCAAGCTACAGGAATTCATGGATTCGCTCACAGCTTTCCTCGCCAGCATTCCGTACAGTGTACGCCGCAGGAATGATGAGCGAGAGTATGAGCGATACTTCGATTATACTTTCTATTTGCTCCTCCGTATGCTGAGTTGCTATATGCTCTTTCGTGAGAAGGAGACGAGCAAGGGTAGGGCGGATTGTGTCTATGAAACCCCTAACGATGTCTATATCTTCGAGTTCAAACTGGACGGATCGGCGGAAGGAGCCTTGCTGCAGATAGAGGACAAGGGTTATGCCAAGGAGTACGCTACGGATGCCCGACATATTCATCAGATAGGTGTCAACTTCTCGTCGAAGACTGGTACGATAGAGGAGTGGAAGGAAAAGTAAAAAAAATGGTTATGCTTGATATTTTAAGTTATAGCCTGTATAAGCATGCTTGGATAGACAAGCGTACCCCCTTCATCATGGAGGAGAACTTAGACCTGGAAGAACAAACAGAATTTCTTGCGAAAATATTTGGAGATTATCTTTTTTATATGTATCTTTGCTAAAAATAGTGTTTAGTATGAAATATCCTATAGGAATCCAGACATTTGAACAAATCATAGAAGGGGGCTACTCTTATGTTGATAAGACAACTCTGGTCTATCAGTTGGCACATTATGCCAAAAATCAATTTCTGAGTCGTCCTCGTCGATTCGGAAAGTCATTGCTTGTCTCTACACTTCAAGCTTATTTTGAGGGACGTAAAGATTTGTTTAAGGGTTTGGAAATAGAAAAGTTAGAGCAACAATGGGAATCATATCCTGTTGTTCATATTGATTTGAGTGCTGGTAAATATTATCAATTGGATAATCTGCATGTAACTCTTGATTATATTCTTTCTCAGTATGAAAGAAAATATCATATAGAGGTGAGTGCTGACGCTTGTAAAGTCTATAATGTGCGATTAGCCAATATCATATCTACAGCTCGCGAACAAACAGGCAAGAGAGTTGTTGTGCTCATTGATGAATATGATGCTCCTATGCATGACTCTGTAAAAGACCTCAAAATACAGGATGAAATTCGTGAGGTCATTCGTGATTTTCTGAGTCCTTTGAAGCAACAGGATTCTAATTTGAGATTTGTTTTTATCACAGGTATTTCAAAATTTAGTCAGGTAAGTATTTTCAGTGAATTAAATAATCTGAAGATATTGACGATGAAGGATGAGTTTTCTGCAGTATGTGGTTTTACCGAAAAGGAATTGCTTACAGAATTTAATGATGGAATCCGCGCTTTTGCTCAAGAAAGCGGTTTGTCTTTTGACGATGCTGTTACTACATTACGTAAGCATTATGATGGCTATCATTTTTCTGGAAAATCTGAAGGTGTATATAATCCATATAGCATTATTAATGCCTTGGATGACAAATCATTAAATAACTATTGGTTCTCTTCTGGTACACCAACATTTCTTGTAGAATTGTTACAGAAGAAGGGTTATGATATGCTTCAATTAGATCAGATATGGGCTTCTGAAAGTCGCTTTGATGTACCTACGGAAAACATCTCTGATCCGGTGCCTGTATTGTATCAAAGTGGTTATTTGACCATTAAAGAATATGTTAAAGAACGCAGACAATATCTCCTGAGTTTTCCTAATGAGGAAGTTCGTCAGGGATTTTCAGAAAGTCTTTTCCGTTACTATTCTCCTGATGGAATGGGTAGCTATGATGCTTTATGCGGTGCATATTTTCAGCATGTAAAAAAAGAAGGGAATATGAGTGCATTTTTGCCTCATTTGAAAACTTTTTATGATAAATTCCCTTATACATTAATTAATAATAATGAGCGTCATTATCAGGCAGTAATGTACACTATTTTTGCCATGTTAGGAGCAGATGTTTCCCCAGAACTTCCAACTTCTGATGGCAGAATCGATATGGTCTTGAAGACAGATGACTATATCTACATCTTTGAATTAAAGTATGGAAAGGATGCAGTAACAGCTATCAATCAAATAGAGAAAAAAAAGTATTTCTCTGCTTTTGCAGATGATAAGCGCAAAAAGTTCCTTGTGGGTATTAATTTCTCAGATGATAGTCGAACTATTGATGATTGGAGTGTGATAGGAGGGTAGTTATTCCTATGCGCTGAGGATTATGAAGATGCTATAAAAACAATTAGGGCAAGCAACCAGAATAGTTGCTTGCCCTAATTTCTTAAGTTTATTCTTAGAATTTCTTTCCAAATACGATGTTGGTGAAAGTCTTGATGAGAATTTTAGCATCAAACCACCATGATCGATTCTCTAAATAATAGAGATCTAAATCCAGACGTCGCAGCATTTTCTCCATGGTGTCAGTATAACCATTATAGAGCGTAGCGTAGGAGGTAACTCCTGGGCGAATCTGATAGAGATACTCATATCGAGGATCATGCTTCATAATCTGATCAATATAGAACTTGCGCTCAGGGCGAGGACCAATAAACGCCATGTCACCCTTGAAAACATTCCAAAGCTGAGGAAGTTCATCGAGGTGATGAGCCCTGAGAAATCGTCCTACTTTTGTGAGTCTTGGGTCGCCGCTAATCTCTAAAAGATCGGGACCGTCCTTTTCAGCATCAATCTTCATAGAACGAAATTTGTAGATAAAGAATGGCTTGCCATGAAGACCGATGCGTTCTTGCCGGTAGATAACAGGTAACCCATCCTCCCAATGTATGGCAATGGCGCAGACCAACGCCAAAGGAAAGAAGAATATCAAACAACATGTTGCAATGATGAAATCGACGGAGCGTTTTAATATTTGCTCCGCCTTATTCATGTTGTCTTTATATTGTTTATTTTCCATTTATTTTTTATGCATCAATTAACTAAGTTTGAAGCTTAATTGTTCGTTATTTGTCGAGTTTTTCGTAAATCGAATTGTTGCTCTTATACTCAGGTACTATCTCCTTCATCTTCTTTACAGTGAGCATTTCATCGTACAACTTACTCTTTTCAACTAAGTCATCAATCTGTTTAGAAATTTCCGAATAGTCATATTCTCGTACCTTTGCGATTCTAATCTTATCATTGAATGATGGCTTGGTAGATTCCTTGTCGTTTAGTACTTCCTCGTAGAGCTTTTCACCAGCTCTTAACCCAGTGAATTTAATTTCTACATTCTTAGCTCCACTGAGGTTAATCATTCTCTGCGCCAAGTCTGCAATCTTGACAGGTTTACCCATGTCAAAGACAAAAATCTCACCACCATTACCCTTAGTACCAGCTTCCAAAACGAGTTCGCAAGCTTCAGGAATCAGCATGAAATAACGGATGATATTAGGGTCGGTGACTGTAACAGGACCACCATTCTTAATCTGTTTCTTAAACAGCGGAATGACAGAACCATTAGACCCCAAAACATTACCAAATCGGGTGGTAACAAACTGGGTTTCTCCTTTGACGATACCTTCTTTCACGGCTTTGTTGAGGCTTTGAACATAAATTTCACAGATACGTTTTGAGCATCCCATCACATTGGTAGGATTTACAGCCTTATCAGTTGATATCATCACAAACTTCTTCACGCCATACTTTACTGCTAAATCTGCTAAGATCTTAGTGCCATATACATTGTTTTGAATGCTCTCGCATGGATTGTTTTCCATCATAGGAACATGTTTATATGCAGCAGCATGGAAAACATAGTCAGGCAGGTATGTCTTGAAGATATGTTCCATTCTCGATTTGCTGCAGATAGTCGTGACAATGGTTTCAGCTTTAATCTCAGGGAATTGCTTCGCCATCATTAAGCGTATGTCGTGCTGCGGAGTCTCTGCACTATCTATCAGAATTAATTCTGCAGGACAGTACTTGGCGATTTGTCTTACCATTTCACTTCCGATGCTTCCAGCAGAACCTGTAATCAAAATTCGTTTGCCATGAAGCATAGCTCCCACGCTTTCCATATCGATGCTGATTTCATCTCGTGGCAAAAGATCTTCAATGCTAACTTCTTTGAGTTGTTGCTGTTGGTCTGCATTCCATTCCTGTGTTGTAGGCATGTATATACGAATACCTTCTGCAAGGATTGCATCCTGGAACTCCTTGTCTGCACGTAAATTATTGATGGCACCTGGTGAAACCAACAGGGTAGAGATCTTGTTGTCTCTCATCACCTTGATGGTGTTCTTGTCGAGTGCATATACCTTAGCTCCCATGAGGTGATGGTGTTTGATTTCTACATCATCAGAAATAAATCCCATGAGTTTGAACTTCATAGGCTTATCATTCTTAATTTGCTTAGCAAGACCGATGCCACCTTCCTTTACACCATATATAAAAGCATTCTTGATGTTATAATCCGATAAAGATACATCAAATACGGTTTTTGCTATGACTCTGATGGCCCACAAGATAAGTGTTGCAACAAGTGAACCTAAGATGATATTGCGATACTGAATCTCAACTCTTGGAAATAATTGAGTATTCAGCAGCATGTTCTTAGTCAGTACAGATAAAACAGCACCGACAGTTACAGCATAGAATACTTTCTGCAAATCAACAAAAGAAGAATATCTTAGAATGCCATCGTAAGTGTGGAACATCCTAAAACCTATGGCATGGAACATCGTGAAAATTGCAAAGACAGCAGAGAGTTGTCCTAATATTCCTAATGCCTGTGCTCCGCTATTAATTTGCTGGTATATAAAAAGGTATGATAAATATATCACAGCACAATCTATCCAAAAAATACACCAATAGGGTAGTGACTTTTTGGAAAAATACCAATTTGATAATTTACTGAAGAACCTCATATTCTTTTATCTAATATTAGGTTGTTTTATTTATGATGTTTATTGTATAATGTTTTCTTTGATAGTGTCGATGATGTAATGTACGTCTTCATCTGTGACACATGGACCACTCGGCAAACATAGACCTTTATGGAATAAATTTTCACTTACTCCATTTGTATAGGATGCACAGTCTGAATAAACTGGCTGACAGTGCATAGGCTTCCATAATGGTCTTGCCTCAATAGATGCTTGGTCAAGTGCAATTCGTAATGCTTCTACGTTCTTATTTGGTTCTATGTTCGTATGAACATTTTTTGCCTCATGTGTAACTCCTGCAGCTCCTCCTACTGCACTTGTGATAATTTGATTATATGCTTTTTATTCGCCCTTAATATGAATGTTCTCGTCTAACACAATTGTATTGAGACAGAAATTTGAATCATAATCAGATGTAGGATTATGATGTACCGTAATACCTTTGACGTCAGCAAGAAGTGTCTCATATAGTTCGTGTATGTGTTTGTGATGTGCTATATGTTCATCTAATACTGTCATTTGGCCACGACCAATTCCTGCACATACATTGCTCAGTCGATAGTTATATCCAATATGTTCATGTTGATAGTAAGGATATGATTCTCTTGCTTGTGTAGCATAGAACATGATTCGTGCTTGGCTTTCAGTGTCTGAACATATCAGTGCACCGCCACCACTTGTAGTAATCATTTTGTTACCATTGAAGCTTAATACACCATATTTTCCAAAAGTACCACACACTTGTCCTTTATAGCGTGAGCCAAGTCCCTCTGCAGCATCTTCTATGAGTGGAATATCGTATTTGTTGGCGACTTGTATGATTTCGTCAATCTTGGCTGGCATACCATATAGATAGACCACAATGATGGCTTTTGGTTTTTTGCCAGTCTTTTCTATTCTATCAGCGATAGCTTTGTCCAAGAGTTGTGGATCCATGTTCCATGTTTCCTTTTCGCTATCCACAAATACAGGTTTTGCACCTAAATATTTAATAGGGTTACTTGAAGCACAAAATGTAAAAGTTTGAACCATCACTTCATCACCAGCTTTTACATCACAGTCTATTAAGGCAAGGTGTACTGCTGCAGTTCCTGCACTTAATGCAACAACTTCCTTGTTTTGACCCACAAAATTCTCAAGATCTTCCTCAAAACCATTGACATTAGGGCCTAATGGAACAACCCAATTGGTATCAAAAGCATCTTTGATATATTTCATTTCGTTACCACTCATGTGGGCAAGACACAAGTAAATTCTCTTTCTGTTCTCCATTGTTTAAAATATTTTATAGTCGTGAACATCAGTTATAGATGGTGTTCTTCTATATTAATTCTTTATTGTATAAAATTCTCTTTCCTGTTACTGTAGCAATAATCATTTTTATGTCCATGATAAAACTATAGTGGTGAAGGTAATAGAGATTTATTTTAACTTTGTCAGGATAAATGATGTTGTCGTTATATTCCTGTGGATTGGCTTGCTTAGCAAGCAATTCCTCTTCGTCTCTATATTTCAAACTGGCAGGTCCTGTAATACCTGGGCGAAGTTTTAGGATTTCTCTATCTTCTCCTTTTAAGTTATCTGCGTATCCTGGTACGTCTGGTCGAGGTCCAACGAAACTCATATCCCCAATCAGTACGTTCCAAAGTTCAGGCAGTTCATCTATTTTATATTTCCTTAGTTTAGCTCCAAGAGGAGTGATACGGCTTTCACCTGCTACGGATACAGAAGATCCTCCATGGTTTTGAGACATGGAACGGAACTTGTACATCGTAAACAACTTACCATCTTTTCCAACTCTCTTTTGAGTAAAGATAGCTGGTCCGTCAGACATTTTGATGCGGATAAGAATCCACGTTGTAAGCAATATTGGACTAAGTAAAATGAGTCCAATAATGGCTGTTATTCTATCGAAGATGTATTTTATAATCATTTTGTGAAATATGATGTTTTTATTTATAAACGCTTTATTATTGCGTTTATTGCATATCCCACGAAACATATTGTAGAATAAATTGGATTTATATGCTCAATTTCTCTATAAACTTTCCAAACATCCTTGGCTGCTTTCCATTTTTTTGCTGTGTTAGATGTTGAAACTAAACGGTAGTTGGCTAATGTTTTTTGCAGTCCATATGCCTTAAAACCTCTTTTCATAATGAGTAGCCATAATGCCATGTCATGAGAACTTTTGATATTAGGCATCATAAATGGTCCTGTTTTTTCCTTATCTATGATAACGGTCAGACATCCTATAATGGTATTGCGCAGATATCCATGATAACCTATAACTTTTGGAGCGTGGATAATATTTCCAGTTGGGGTTCCGTCTTCTTTCATTACGCTATAGTTACTGAAAGAGAAAGCGATATTATTTTTTTCCATAAACTTGATTTGAGTTTCTAGTTTGTTGGAAATCCATGTGTCGTCACTATCTAAAAATGCAATGTATTTTCCAGTAGCATTTTGTAAAGATATGTTCCTTGCAGCTGCAGCACCGCTATTTTTTCCTGTAGAAAATAGTTGAATTCTATTGTCTATTTCTTGAAACTTTTTAATGATATTAATTGTGTCATCTTTAGAACAATCATCTGTTATCAATAGTTCCCAATTACTATAGGTCTGTTCTATTACAGATTGGATTGATGCAGCAATAAATTTTGCAGCATTGTAAGATGGCATGATAATACTAACTTTATTCATAACTAAATATTTTTTTGCAAAAATACTAAATTTTATCGAATTGACCAATTTTTATTTGTATGTTTCAAATAAAAATAGTATTTTTGCATTGTTTAAAAACATAATTAGTTTTGGAAGATAAAATATGTTTTAAAAAGCATATAAAGTGTGCTTTTAGGATTATTGGATATGATTAGATTTGTAAAAGGCAATTTATTAGAAAGTTCTGCTCAAGCACTTGTCTATACTGTAAATACGGTAGGAGTGATGGGTAAAGGTATAGCTTCACATTTTAAGGAGGCTTACCCTAATAATTATATTCTCTACAAAAAAGCATGTAAAGATAAACTTGTTCGGGTTGGTTCTATGTTCATAACTCAAGAACAAAATGTATATGGAATTCATAAAATCATAGTAAACTTTCCTGCAAAAACGACCTGGAGAACCCCCTCTGAATATTTCTATTATATGAGGAATATGTTCGTCTTGTATTAAATCATCTTTATAAATTTGAAAAGCAAAATATAGAATTATTATATGTTTAAGATTACTAATTATAAAATTTATAAGCACGCCTGGATTGACAAGCGTGCTCCACATTTTGGTGAAAAGTTAGACGCAATTTCAATTAGCGAGTTGTTATCTAATGGAGGTATAATGGTTAGAAATACCTATGATTTTGATTGTGATAAAGAAACTTCATTTTGGTATGTGATCAATGTATATACTAATTTAAAAGTGTACCACTTTCTAATTAAAAAGTGTACCACTC
>ERZ1031746.916-NODE-916-length-9755-cov-6.045361_pt1 | contig 9755 bp, 8 predicted proteins | sample MGYA00518171_ERZ1031746 | MGnify/ENA primary metagenome ERZ1031746 (study PRJEB33719, sample SAMN04261238) | wastewater metagenome | biome: rural village; feature: human; material: feces | host: Homo sapiens | place: El Salvador | collected 2013-01-07 ...
GAAAACACTGCAATACTTCGAATAATATCAAGGTTAATATTTCTTTTTTTCATCATAGGTATCTCCCTAATTTTAATCCTAATAATTATCTGTGTCATTTTAATGGTTGTTTTTTGCTTTGTCAATATAGATAATTGCAAATACTTGAATAAAATAGAGATATGGCACATGCCATATCTCGCGTTATCAAATTCTATTCATTTTATTCTGCTGAAAGTGTACTCAGATAATCCTTAACAGAGTCATAATTCACTTCTGCAACTGCACGTTCCTGGTTGGAAGAATGCAGATCATATGCTGAATATCCGAACCAGCCAACAATTGCAAGTGCAATTACTCCCGCTACACATCTTTTTACATTGCGCATGATCTTCTCTTTACGCATTGTCTTCTTTCGATCCGCCTTTTCCTTCTTATAACGATCCACCTTCGCCTGACTCATCTCTTGCCTGCTCCCTTCCTATTAGGTCTTTGGCAATTATTTTACCACAGCACATCTTAAAGTACAACAATAATTCCACCATCATTCGCATACATACTACTAATTCCTGCTGTATCTACAATAAAGGAATCTTTCACCTTTACTTTCTCCAAAATCAATTTTCTGACGGCCTCTGCACGTTCCGGACAGTTGCAATGTGCAATTGCAAGAATCTTCTCCTCCGGTTTTACAGCGTCCTTCGCGACATGCTCTGCCATCTTCGCCAAAGCTTTCTTCATCCCTCTGCTCTTATCCAACTGACAGATTGTTCCCTCTGGGGTAGAACCCATAACAGGCTTGATATTCAATGCGCTGACTACCAGAGATTTCAGTCCTGTCAGTCGTCCATTCTTACGAAGTGTATCAAGATTCTCAAGAACAAAATACGTATGCTGTTCTTCAATATAAGCTTCTACCGTTTCAACTACCTGTTCAAAATCCATTCCGGCTTCTTCACATTCCTGAATCTTTCGTCCGATCAACGTCTCTCCGACAGATGCTGAACGAGAGTTAAATACATGGATCTTTTCTTCTCCGCCCTCTTCTTTATAAAGTTTCTCTCCAAGAAGTGCACTGTTATAAGATCCGCTCAATTCCCCTGACAAAGTAACTGCATAGACTCTGTCAACATCACATTTGTATAATTCCATATAACGCTCCGGGGATGGACAGGATGACTTCGGACATTCCTCGCTTGCAGCCACTCTTCTTAAAAAATCAGCCTGATCAAATGTCTCGTCATCCGAAATGTGAAAGCCATCCACTTCCATGCTAAGAGAAGCCGTCTTAAAAATTCCACTCTCCTTCATCTGTAGGGTCAACTCTCCGCAACTATCTACGATCACTCTGTAACTCATAACTTATATCCTCCCATGCTCTATCGCATATTTTCCCATCCTACTTTACGTGGTTTTTAATACTACATATTAATATAACACACTTCAGTCAAGTTGAAAAGAGGGAGAATTTATTTCAACCGTATCTTAGATGATATTCCAAGCGCAATTCCCATCTCAGCCAACAATATCACAATTGCTGTACCTCCATAACTAATAAACGGAAGGGTAACACCGGTTGTCGGCAGTAGTCCTGTTACAACTCCTATGTTCAGAGTAACCTGCAGTGCAATATGTGCAAAAATACCTGTTGCGATCAACGCACCATACAAGTCCGGAGCATTTCTTGCGATAAACAGTAATCTATACAGCATGAAAGCAAACAAGCACAAAATAATAATTGCGCCGAACACTCCCAGCTCTTCACAGATAACCGCAAGAATCATATCATTCTGTGCCTCCGGAATCGCATGCAGCTTCTGTGTACTGTTTCCAAGTCCTTTTCCAAAGAAGCCTCCCGAACCGATCGCATACAATCCCTGTAAAAACTGATAGCTGTCTGTATCAGCATTCGCCTCCGGATTCAGCCATGCAATGATTCGGCGCATACGAAAGTTATCACTTTCCGCAAGTGTATATTTCAAAAAAATAATCCCAATAATTCCCACGATTCCTGCTGCAATTACTCCAGCAACAAATGGTTTTGTCTTCGGATGTACAACAAAAATTAAAATACATGTAATTGCAAACACAATAATTGCTGTACTCAGATTATCCGTCAATAGAAAAACTCCCAGTGTTGCAACAAGACCATAACCAAGCAGAATCTTAATTCCATCCCATTTTTTCGCCTTTTGCCCAAAGAGGCAGATTTCATATGCTATAAATAGAATCACCGCAATCTTCGTAAACTCTGCCGGCTGCAATGACAAGCCACCAGGAAGCCTGATCCACCTTCTTGCTCCATTTACAGTCTTACCAAGTGGTGTCTGCACCAATGCCATCAAAAACATTGAAAACCAAAATAATTCTTTTGCATAAGCACCATATAGATGATAGTCAATCTTAGAAACAATAAACATTGCAATGAATCCGATAATCCCGATCATTGCCTGTCTTGTGAAAAAGAACATATCATTCTTATAATCAACCTGTGCGCTGTAAGCACTACTGCTGTAAAGCATCACAACTCCAAAGCACATCAGAAAAATAATTACAAGAAGCAGATCATAATCATAATAAGGTTTTTCTTTTTCTCTTGTCCTTTTGCGTTTTGTACTCGCAGACATTTCTGCCCTTTGCCCTTTCCCCTGTACCGCAGTCTGCTGAGAATACGGAGAACCTGACGTTCTCACAACCTTCTGTCTCTGCTCTATTGAGCTTTGATACTTTCTATAAGCATCACTCTCATAGTTTCTCATACATACTCCCTGTCTAAACATCTGTATCAATTCTGCTTATTTTATCCAGCACTCTTAAAACAAATGATATAAATACACGTTTTATTATTGAACACTCATCGCCGGATGAACCGGTTTTCCATGCTCAAAGAATCTGTCATACCATACGAGGAAGATATAAACTGTCCAGATCTTACGGCTGTTATCCGTCTTCTCATTCGTATTCTTTCCGTTCTTATGATCATCAAGCATCTTAAGCAGGAGCTTCGTATCAAAGAACTTCTTCGCTGCATCAGACTCAAACATCTCTTTTACAATATTATAATACTTCTCTTCCTTCAACCATACGCGAATCGGAATTGGGAATCCCAGTTTCTTCTTCTCCGCTGTCTTACTTCTGATATGTCGCTCTGCCGCAGCACGCAATGCAACCTTCGTCTTTGGCGCACGTACTTTGTATTTTAACGGAAGTGTCTCGGCAAGTTCAAGTACTTCTCTGTCAAGGAACGGAACTCTGACTTCAAGAGAATTCGCCATTCCCATCTTGTCACCCTTCATCAGAATATCATGCACCAGCCATAAATGAAGATCCACATACTGCATCTTTGTCACAGGATCTTTTCCTTTTACACGTGCATACAATGGTTTTGTCACTTTCTGGATTCCCGGCTTGCATCCTTTTTTCAAAATACGATTTGCCTCACGCTCTGTAAAAATATTCGTCGCATTTGCGAAATATCTCTCTTCCAGTGTCTTTCCGTGACGCATAAGGAAACCTCTTCCCTTCATACCGCGTGGCAGACAGCGTTCTGCAAACGCACCCAGGAAACGGCGTACCGGCATCGGTATTTTATTAAAAGAAGTATGTTCCAAAGGTTCACAATATATGTTATATCCTCCAAACAATTCATCAGAACCTTCTCCTGAAAGAACTACCTTAACCTTCTTGGACGCTTCTGCACTGAGGAAATAAAGTGCGATTGCAGCCGGATCTGCAACCGGCTCATCCATATAATACTGAATATCCGAAAGCTTATCCCAATATTCTTCCGGTGAAATCACCTTAGCGTCATTCTTCATGTTAATGCTTGCTGCAAATTCCTTTGCATCCTGAATCTCACTGTACTTTCCTTCATCAAATCCGACTGTAAAAGTACGATCCACCTGTCCCAGATAAGTCAGATAACTGGAGTCCACACCACTGGAAAGGTAAGAAGCAACCTCTACATCACTGATTTTATGCTTCTCAACGGAATCCTTCATCACACGTTCTACATCATCCACCACTTCTTTGAAAGGCTTCTTACAGTCTCCTGTGAAATGAGGTTCAAAATAACGTGTAATGTTCATTTTTCCATTTTCATATATAAAGTAATGTCCTGGCTGTACACAGAACACTCCTTTAAAAAATGTCTCATTCGTAGGAACAAACTGGAAAGAAAGATAGTTGCCAAGCGCCTCTTCATTGAACACCTTATCAAACTTCGGATGCTCCATAAATGCTTTGATTTCAGAAGCAAACATCAATGTACCATTCATATTTGCATAATATAGCGGTTTGATTCCGAAAATATCTCTCGCTGCAAACAATCTTTTCTTCTTTGTATCCCAGATTGCAAAAGCATACATTCCGCGAAGACGGTCTACCAGTTTCTCGCCCCACTCTTCGTATCCATGAATCAGTGTCTCTGAATCTGTATTCGATACAAACTCATGACCAGCCGCTTTCAGTTCTTCTCTCAGGTCCTGGTAATTATAAATCTCTCCATTAAATACAAGAACCATGCTGCGATCCTCATTGTACAACGGCTGATCACCAACGGAAGAAAGATCTATGATACTCAGACGGCGAAATCCGAGTGCTGCATCTTCATCCACATACTTTCCCGCACTATCCGGTCCCCTGTGTACGATTGTATTCATCATATTAACAAGTACCTGTTCTCTGTCATCAACTTCTCCGACAAATCCTGCAAATCCACACATATGCCTTCTCCTTTTTTAATTACTGTCAACTGTATATTTGTTACTGTTCACACGATGTGCGACCAGCAACGCATCTCGCCATTTTAAATCGCCTTTGGCGATGGGGCGAGATGCATTCAAGCCAAAACATGCATCCTCCGTGTCAATCAGCAGAGTGATTGACACGGGAGTGAACTGTAACGTATATTTACACCCGACAATAAATTTCTTTTATTATAGCCTCTTTTACTCAGGGAAAAAAGTCCCTTTCATCAGAAAAACAGAAAAATACTGTGAGTATAACATCACAGTATCCCCATTGATCGTATATTTAATTGTTATGGTTTCCCCATCAACGCGTATATTATATCTGATTTATAGGGAAAAGTAAAGGGGGATTTTTGAGCAGTATTTACATAAAATGTAAATCAGGGATTGCCGTCTGACAATCCCTTTCACAAAATAAACACTTCATCTTCATTCAAATTCTGGGTTGATCGCATAGAAATTCTTACTGTCAAGATGTTCCTGTACAATTCTTAGACTTTCACCAAATCTCTGATAATGCACAATCTCTCTTTCTCTCAGAAAACGGATCGGATCACAGATTTCAGGATCTTTAATCAGCCGCAGGATATTATCATACGTAGTCCGTGCTTTTTGCTCTGCTGCAAGATCTTCATGAAGATCTGTAATCGGATCTCCCTTCGATTGGAAATACGTTGCAGTCCACGGAGCTCCGCTGGCTGCCTGTGGCCATAATGCCAGTGTATGATCAACATAATACGGTGCAAAACCGGAACGTTCAATTTCTTCCGGTGACAAATTCTTTGTCAGCTGATAGATAATTGCACAGATCATCTCCATATGGGCAAGTTCTTCTGTACCAATATCAGTCAGTATTCCTGTTACCTCTTTATATGGCATCGTATATCGCTGTGAAAGATAACGCATAGATGCAGCTAATTCGCCATCCGGCCCACCGAACTGACTTATAATAATCTTCGCCAGTTTCGGATTCGTCTGGGTTATCTTCACAGGATATTGAAGTCTTTTTTCATAATTCCACATAAATCAGCATCCCCCTTCCTGCCACGGCCATGGTTCATTGATCCAATTCCAGCAGTCACTGTTTTCGCTGACTGTATCTACAGTTAAAGGTCCGTATACCTCTGCATATTCTTTGAGTGCTTCAATACGTTTCTCTTTATATTTTTGAAAATAGTCAAGTGCTTTCTGATTTTCAGGATGTGTATCTAAAAATAATTTAACATCATCTACTGCAAAACTTATCTGATTTATATATTCAAAAAGTTCTCTTCGATTCATTTCATGACAATTGCAACTCATTTACAGCATCCTCCTTTTCCACGAAATGGTTTTTCAAGCTCTTGAAAAATAGTTCCACACTGAAATCCATAACCGAGATCGTGAAGTTTTCTCCACTGCTGCCATGGGACATAAGCCATCGCAACCGGAAACTCTTGCAAAACATCCGTTTTGCTGTAATCACCAACACACTCATCACAACAGTAATTTTTCGACTTCTGCTCCGGAAGTGGAGGAACAGGAATATTGCAATGAAGCTGTCTTTCACTTTCTTGCCTTGTTTGTGGCCTGTAATTTCCATTCTGACAATAACAGTTCGTATTCCTATTAGAACAATATGGTGCCATAAAATAAATCCTTATATCTTTTTTGTTATTGTATGGAAGATAAGAAAAATTGTGAACAACAGCAAAAGGGATTGCCACATGACAATCCCTAAGCATAATACATTCACTTAAAAGTAGTATTTATTTCGCACCTAAAGTAACTTCCACTGTCTTCTCTTCATATTCTCCATTACTCTGTGGAATCTGAATTGTCAGTGACACCTTATCTCCTTTGGCATAATATTGAAGCTGTTCCTGAAGATCATCCATGCTTGATACGGTTGTTCCGTCAATTGCTGTGATAACACTTCCTTTTGCCATTCCGGCTGCCTCTGCTCCACCGCCTTTTGTAATTTCTGATACATAAACACCTTCCGGCATATTCAGCTGTTTGGAATATTCAGCCGGCACGCTCATTCCTTTGATGCCAATTGCGCCCTGATCTTTTTCTGCAACCTTTGTCTTTGTTGCCTGATTCATCAGATTCTGGATCAGATCGGATACATCACTGATTGGAATTGCATATCCGACACCTTCTACAGAATCACCAACCAGCTTGGATGAGTTGATTCCAATCACTTCGCCACTTGCATTTACAAGTGCTCCACCACTGTTTCCAGGATTAATGGCTGCATCTGTCTGAATCAGTTTGGCATCACTCTCTGTTGTCTCACCAGTCTGCTCATTTGTTTCAGAAACAGAACGATTCAAAGCACTGATTACACCAGTTGTTACTGACTGTCCATAGCCAAGTGCATTACCGATTGCAATCGCAGGTTCTCCAACCTTTAGCTGTGTGGAATCTCCGAGTGTTGCTACCGAAATTTTTTTCATCGTATCATCTGAAATAGAGTCAAGCGGAACAGCCACAACAGCAATATCATACTCTGAGTTTGTTCCTTTGATATTTGCCTCAACACTTGTTCCATCAGCAAACGTAACTGTTAATGTATCGCTTCCTGCTACTACATGATTATTTGTAACAACCAGAAGTTCTGAATCATTCTGGGAAATAATGATTCCTGTTCCAGCACTTTCGCTCTGTTGCTGTGACACACCACCAAAGAAATCCTGAACCTGCTGCACACTCATATTTGTAATTGATACGATTGATGGCATTACATTTTCCACAATACTTGAAACATCTGAAGTTACAACACTGGAAGATTTGGATAATGAAGCATTGCTGTTCACAGATTTGGTTGCCGTAGTGTTAGTCTTCGTCACACCGGTCAATCCCAGCACTTTACTTCCAACAACATTTGATGCCAGAAATGTACCACTGGAAACAACTCCAAACAATAGTGCAAATCCTGTCACTGCCACTGCTTTGGGAATTTTCTTTTGTGGTTTCTTACCATGCGGTACTTGATGTTTCTGACCACCATTGTCATCATGAAATGGTGTTTCACCCTGTCCTTTTCCATTCATTCCATCCGAATTATAATAATTATATTGATTCTCCATAAAGATTACCTCTTCTCTTGTTTATTCTTTTTCTTTGATGTTTACATAGTAACTCCGCATTGTGATAAATCTGTGTATAATCAATTAATAAAGATTGAAAAGAACGATAGAAAAACAGGATCAGAACTTCCTTCTTAATCCGTTCTAATCCTGTCTATATTTTTCAACTACCTAATCAGTATCTTTCATCTGTCTCTTAAACTTACAGATCAATGAAATCTACATCATAATCATCTGTTTTTTTTCCTTTTTTTGATTTCTTAGCGGATCTCCCTAAATTTCTTGTATCTTCTGTCGGCGCATCATAGTCATCGTCATAATCATCATCAAAATCATAATCAGCATACTCATCATCAAAGGCATCGTAATCATCATTAAAATCATCATCATAACCATCGTCATAATCATCATCTTTTACTTTTTTACGTCCAAATGCCTTTCTGTCTGACTTCTTAGCAGCAACCGGCTCGTCATCTTCTTCATCTTCAAAAGGAATATCATACTCGTCATACAAATCATCAAGTTCCTGATTTCTATGCACAAGTTTTACTGCAAACATAATCATAAGAACAAGTAATACAACTACGATGAGTGCTCCTCCAGCCAGAAGAACAATTGGATGCTCTTTTACAAGCGACTCCAGTTTTCCAACAATCCCTTTTGCTTCCTTCTTTGTACTATCTATTGTCTGAACATCTACACTCTGATAAGTTCCATCCTGTGAATCATACTGATAGAACCCTTTTTCACCGGTTCTTGTATTCACCGCATACAGAAGATCATAACGATCATTCTCCGGGTTTGCCCAATATGGATACGTCTGATCTGCTACTGTAAGTTCCCCTTCCTGGTAAGAATCCGGAAGTTTTGCTCCTCCATTATCTGTTAAAAGAATAATAGATGTTGTATCAGAAATCTTCAATTCTGTATATGGAACAAATGTAGAATCGTCCTCATTGTAGAGGAAAAACTTTCCTTCTCCGGAAGCATCTACCAAATATCCAAGTGTAACACCAGCCTCATTAGCAACAAACTTGTGCTCTTCTCCATTGAATGTCTTTGTAGTCTCACTGTATCCTACCGGAATCGCAGATGTTGCAAATTCTTCTGAAAAATTGTAATCTGTTCCGTTCACACTTACTTTGATATCTGTAGCCGTACCTGCTGCTGTACTGCCAGTTGCCTCAACTTCTGTTGAACCATCATCTGCCTGTTCAATTTTAATTGCGGAAGATCCCTGGTCTAGTGTCAGTGTCTCATCCGAATACAGATAAGCCTTTGAGCTGTCAACTGTGATTGTTGTATCTCCCATCTTCAATGCTTTAAACTTCATTGTAGTACGAAGTTCTGTCGCTGTTCCGTCTCCGCTTCCTGAGTATGTAAGCTTGCCATCACGGTCTGCTGTTACACCCTCTCCGCTTTCAAACTGAAGTGCAGAAGTATCATAACTCATTGTAATATCTGCATCTCCAACAGCTGAATTCCCAGATCTCACAACAAGATCTACACTTACTTCCTCTCCAACCTTTGTCTGTGGATCAGAGAACATCAGAGAACCATCAGCTGCACTTACAATTGTGCTGAACATTGGCACTGTAAGACACAGTGATAATGCTACTGCCGCTAATTTCTTTGCTTTCATATAATTACCCCTTCTTTTGTTGTCTTAAACTTATATACTATCCTATTGTACACTGTTTGAATGGAGTTGTCCACCCGGAAGCGAAAGAAATCTCATGTATCTTAGAAATCATAATTTACAAATTACTTCCTATCTTCAAAAATAATAATGAATTGTAGAAAGTTTCTCTGGCTGATAAACAATCTGCTTACTTAATCCACTTCCTGCATCTGGAAAAATTTCAAATGCATTTACCGGTATGAAATATCCCACACATGTTCCTATAGTTGCTTCTATATATGTCAATGGATGCTTTAATCCTTGATTAAT